>Ga0075306_1000038_pt1 | contig 35204 bp, 32 predicted proteins | sample Joice_CattailNLC_FD_120074 | JGI IMG/M metagenome (GOLD analysis project Ga0075306, IMG submission 120074) | Natural and restored wetland microbial communities from the San Francisco Bay, California, USA, that impact long-term carbon... | ecosystem: Environmental > Terrestrial > Soil > Wetlands ... | reverse complement strand
TCATCTCGGCGATGGGCACAATCTCGGAGGCATTTTCAATACCGATGCCGGCCGCCAGGTTGGCGTCCGGATCCGCATCAATTGCCAATACCCGTTTGCCCGATGCGTTAAAATTCCGGATCAACAGAGCTGAAAAAGTTGTCTTGCCCACCCCGCCCTTGCCGCTGACTGCAAGCTTCATTATACCTTCCTCTCATGGCGTATATTGGTCAAGGATTATAATATTGAAAAACATTTTGGGCTTTTAGACCTGCTGTAATGGCCAAATCGTTGATTGGTTTATTGGTTGATTAATTAAAAGCTGAAGGTTCTTAATGTCAGATTTTTAAACTTAATCAACCAGTCAACATGTCAACTTATCAACTATTTTTCCAGTTACCCGATCAAGCCAATCAACTGAGTCAACCAATCAACGACGACTACAAATATAACACAGGATCTCTTGCGGGCAAGGGGGTATGATCATTAAGTGGATTGCAGATATTCAAAAAGGGCGACGGTGATCTGTCGCCCTTTGGGCTGGTAGTGAACAGGAGGATAAAATTTCGAGTCGACCAGGTTATGGAACTCTGCGCCAGTGCCCGGGAACGGCGATGGTGGACTTGCTTCGCGACAGGGTGAATTCGCTGCCGCCTTTAAAAATCAATTTGCCGCCGGTCTCCGTTGGCAATACCGCCCATTCATAGCCTTCTCCGAGATAGGGATAGCTTTGGGTCTTGTCGTTTTTCATTAATCCCCACACGACGCTGTCACCGGTATAGCGGTTGTAGGACGTCCAGGTTGTTTTGACCTGCCCCCAGACAAGGCCCTCCCTGCCGTTGAGCTCGGAAACCGCCGCATCAATGCCGCTACTGGTGGCGGTGGCTTCCAGGTCGAGGTAGCGAGGGACTGCCACGGCGGCTAACAGGCCCAGAATTAACATTACGGCTATCAATTCAAGCAGGGTAAAGCCACCCCGATTTGAAATAATCTTACCCATATTTGCCAACGACAAGCAGGCCAGCCAATCTCTGGTTATTATAAGCTTGGCCGACAGCCAAAGCAGCCCTCATCCTACTTTCTCTTCCAAACACCGGGCTGGTTGCGGGTCGATACAATTCGAGACACCGTAAATTCTTCACCTTTAAATTCGAACTTGCTCGTACCACTATTTTGATTCGGACCTACGGTCCATTTATAATCACCGCCAAGCACGATGGTGCCGCCGGGAGCCAGTTTTGACCAGACCGCATTATCTCCCAGGGGTGTGCCGGTTGTTTTATAACCTGTGCCGGAAATTTTTACATCAGCCCAGGTCAAACTTTCCCGGCCGTTGAGTTCGGATACGGCTGCATCCACGGCCCTTATTTTGGCGTTGGCTTCCAGGTCGATGTAGCGCGGCACGGCCACGGCGGCCAGAATGCCTAAAATGATCAGGACCGCGATGATCTCGACCAGGGTAAAACCGTCTTGATTGTGCAGCAAACTTTGCTTTTTCATGGTAACTGTCCCTCCCATTGCGATTTAATGTTTACAAATTTTTGTCTAAAAGATAATTCTTTAAAATTATTATTTATACCTCGGATATAGTGCATAAAAGATGCCAGCCGGGAATTCATGTTGGTACAGTATTATATATTTTATAATTATTACAAATAGTTAAAAAATTAAAAAACTATTACATTTCTTATCGTCCATAAAGACATAATCAAAACCCTACAAAATATGAAGGTTCCGGGATCTTAAATACATCAAATTTCGGTATTCTTTAGGCCCTTGACATCGATATTGTGCTTTTTTATACGATGCCACAGGCTGCGCTGATTAATTCCCAAAAGCTCAGTGGCCCTTACCTGAATCCCGCCGGTCCTTCTCAAGGCTTCGATGATCATGCTTTTTTCAATTTCCTGCAGGCGCTCGTCCAGAGGGATATTGGCCGGCATCTTGAAATCCTTTTGGTTCGGATTATTAAATGCGCCGGTAATTTTACCCGGCAGCTGGGCCGGCTCGATGTAGCCGTCTTCAGCGATTACGGATGCACTTTCAATCGTATTCTGTAATTCACGGATGTTTCCCGGCCACGAGAACGCCACCAGCATTTGAAGGGCCACCGATGAAATCTCCACTTTTTTGGGCACATTCTGCAAAAAATTGTCGACCAGAAGGGGAATATCCTCTTTGCGCTCCCGCAAAGGGGGCAGATGGAGGGTAAAAACATTCAATCGGTAAAATAAATCCTCGCGAAAGGTCCCTTCCTGAACCATTTTTTCAAGATTTTTATTGGTCGACGCAATGATGCGCACATCTACTTTGATTGTGTGACTGCCGCCGACCCGGTAAAATTCCTGTTCCTGGAGAATCCTTAAAACTTTGGCCTGTAAATTAAATGGCATATCACCGATTTCATCCAGGAATAGGGTCCCGCCGTTGGCCATATCGAATTTTCCGGGCTTGGACTTCGTGGCGCCGGTAAACGCACCTTTTTCGTGGCCGAACAATTCGCTCTCCAGCAGCTCCTCGGGGATAGCAGCGCAATTCAGTTTTATAAAGGGCTGATCCGTGCGCTCGCTGTTGTCGTGGATGCTGGTGGCCACAAGTTCTTTGCCGGTTCCACTCTCGCCCAGAATGAGAACTGTGGAATCGGTCGGAGCCACCTTTTTAATCAAGCTTAACAGGCCCCTCATCGCCATGCTTTCTCCGATGATATCCGGGAAAAAATTGCGAGCGTCCATGCGACTGAGCACGGACGTTACCTGATCAAACACGCTGGTGAACTGTTGGATTTTGTCGACGGACCACTCTTTTTTCTTTGATTTTCTTGAACCTGCAAATGAAGGGAATTTACTGGCTTCTTCAACAAATTTCTCCACCGGTTTTAAAATCAGCCGCACCAGGGCAAACCCGCAAATATATGCCAGACAGCTGATAATGATGATGAACCAGAAAACCGGACGGGCCGGATCCAATCCATTTACCATGCCATATTTTGTCAACCGGAAGGAAACAATGGCGGCAAATATAGTAAAGCCAGTGAAAATAAACGGAAAAATGACATAAAGGCTTATGTAAAAGCGGGAATGTTTCACAGTGGGTTATCTGATATTTTGTATAAATTTTGTTGATAAAGTGCAAAAAATTGGGGCTGAGGGCTTAATCCACTTAAATGCCTAAAATGCCTAAATTGCCTAAATTGCCTAAAATGAATGTGTCGCAAACTCCATCTTTTTTTATTTTTTGCCGATAGAAGTAAATATCGCCAGCAATTCACTGCATTCTTCGTACTCTGATTTCACCTGGTCGTAGGATTTCCAACCCATTTCTACAATTACTTCCATCCAATACTGGGTTTCACTGGCTTCTGTCTCACATATTGTAATTTTGTTTCTAAAATCCGCCTTGCTCCTTGATCGATTTGCCTCCCGGTAATTAGCACCAATTGATGTTCCGCATTTTGTGATTTGGTTTCTTACAACTTTAGCCTCAGGTGTATTCGGCAGGGTGGTTGAAAGACGAATTATCTGAACGGCAAATTTAAGAGTACGCTTTTCAAGCTCTTTTGCAAAATCCCTAATATCCATAGAAATGTGGCACAAATTTCATTTCAAAAGCTGATGAGTCCAAGGTGCGCTGAGCGTTCTATTATAAAATAGATAACATACCTTAATTTTAGGCATTTTAGCGCACTTTAGTCCGCCTCAGGCGGATTAGGCATTTCATTACTTGGCAAGCAATGTCAGATCCCACATGGGCAGGAAGATGGCCAGGGCAAAAAAGCCAACCACCGCGGCCAGGCCGACGGTTAGTATCGGGCCGATGGCTTCGGACATTTTTTTCATGGCATATTCAACTTCGGTATCATAGTGGGTGGCGACATCCTGGAGCAAATCCTCAAGATTGCCCGACTCCTCACCGATGGCCACCATATTGATAAGCATGGGCGTAAAATATTTCGCCGAGCTCAGGGGGCCTGCAATGCCGTGGCCGGCAGCCAGGCGATCCCTGATACCGTTGAGCTCATGGGATATCGCGGCATTGCCGATGGTGTCGGTTAGAATATCCATGGTTTGGAGAATATCGACCCCGCTGGACTGCAAAATAGCAAAGATGCTGGCAAAGCGCGATATCGCACTTTTTATAAACAGGGGACCGATAATAGGTACTTTCATCATTATTGTATAAAACAGGAGCTTGCCCTTTTCGGTCTTAAGATAATAATACAACCCAATGCCGCCGACCGCCAGAATACCCAGACCCACATACCAGTAGTAAATGATGAACTCATACATGAGCATACAGATTTGGGTCGGCAATGGCAGTGTCAGGCCCGAGGATTTAAATATGCTGACAAAGCGAGGGATGACGCCCGTCAGCAGCACGAAAAAAGCAATCGTCAGAAAGCAGACAACAATGATGGGATACATCAGGGCCGACTTAATGTCGGATTTTACCTTGTGTTCGTGCTCGATAATGTAAGTGAGGCGATCGAGCACCTCGTTTAAGGCGCCGCTGGCTTCGCCGGCTTTAAGCATGTTGCAGTATAGCGGCGAGAATACTTTCTGATGGCGGTTAAAGGCATCAAACAGGCTGGAACCTTCTTTAATGTCCTGATGAATGATGCCGAGAATCTTGCGCAGTTTGGGATGCTCGGTTTGTTCTTCCAGCACCTTTAATAAGGATAACATCGGCACCCCGGCGCGTATCAGGGTGTTGAATTGCTTGGTAAACAGGATCAACTCGGGTGCTTTAACAGGAGAAAAAGCTTCGAGCATGTCGCCCAGTTTGAAACCGGGCATGGCCGGCCGTTCTTCCTTTATCCGGGTCGGGATAAACCCCTGGTCTGCCAGCATTGAGCCGGCTTTTTCAGCGGATTCGGCTTCGATGGCCCCCGTTTCAGTCGCCCCCCCCTCGTTGATGGCGCGATAACTGTATTTCGGCATATTAGTCTCGGTTTTTAAACTATCTTTCCTGTTTGAAGAAACCAGGCAGATCAATGGTTTTAATAGCAATCGTTGTGTTGCGGTTTCAGGTTTCGAATAAGTTCATTGTGACTTAAACTTGCCGGTTAGACCATCACCACCGATGCCGCTTCCTCCAGCGACGTAATTCCCAGGATGACTTTCTCGGCCGCATTTTCCTTCAGCGTGTGGTAATCGCCACTTTCGGCTGCAACCCGGGCAATTTCGTGGGCGGACGCTCTTCTAAGAATTAAATCTTTGACCAAATCATCGATGAGCAAGACTTCATAAACTCCGGATCTGCCTTTGTAACCCGTGTGCATGCAGTTGAAACATCCCTGACCTTGTAAAAAGTTGGCATTTTTGACGTTATCCAGCCCCCAAAATTTTAACGCCTCTGCAGGCGGCGTATAGGGTGCCTTGCAGCTCACACAAACGTTTCGAACCAGACGCTGGGCAAAGGCAACGATCATCACCGAGGCCACCAAAAAAGGCTCAATCCCCATATCGACAAACCGTGTGATCGCTCCGGGAGAATCATTGGTGTGAAGTGTGCTTAACACCCTGTGTCCGGTTAGGGCTGCCTGGACGGCGATAGTGGCGGTCTCGGAATCACGTATCTCACCAACCATGATCACATCAGGGTCCTGGCGCAAAATAGACCGCAGCCCGCTGGCAAAGGTCATGCCGGCCTTGCGGTTTAACTGGACCTGACGAATCTTTTCGATACGGTATTCCACCGGATCTTCCACCGTAATTATGTTGATGTCCGGCTGGTTGATTTTCTTTAAAATCGAATACAGACTGGTACTCTTACCGCTCCCGGTGGGACCCGTGCTCAATATCATGCCGTAGGGCTTGGATATCATGCGCTCAAGCTTCTGGCGGTCTTTTTCGTTCATGCCCAGCCGCTCAAGAGAATAGATGCTGGTGCTGGTATCCAGCAGACGCAACACCATATTTTCTCCATAAATTGAAGGAATTGTAGACGCCCGGATATTAATATCCTTGTTTTTCATTTTTACGGTGAAACGACCATCCTGCGGTATCCTTGACACGGCAATATCCATATTGGCCAGAATTTTCAGCCGGGAAATAATCGGCAAAAACATCGATTTCGGCGGAGCCGGCACTTCGTGAAGCCTGCCATCCACCCGAAAGCGCACCTGAACGGATTCTTTTTCGGGGCTGACGTGGATATCGCTGGCACCTTCCCGCACGCCCTGGGATAAAATGGAATTGACCAATCGGACTACCGGCGCTTCTTCGGCCATGCCCTGCAGAGAGCTGACTTCCACATCCTCGGTGGCATGGGCTTTTTCGGTTGTTTTGTCGATTTCCATCTCTTCCATGTCTTCCAGCACGCCGCCGATGCCGGCATAGGAGCCGTACAGACTGTTGAGCAACTGATTTAAATGCGATTCGGTACAGATGATGGCTTCGACTTCACAATTAGTGTACACTTCGATGGCATCCAGGCCGTTGATGTCCAAGGGGTCCATCATGGCAATGGTCAGCAGCAGGCCATTTTTTTGAAGCGGTGCCGCCTGGTATTTGTGGGCAATGTCAGCCGGAAGCAGATTGGCAAGGTCCACATCGACGGTGTATTTATCCGGTCGGTATTTTTCAAGTCGCAACTGGTTGGATACCAGATCGACAATCTGGCTCTCGCTGACAATGCCTTCACGCACCAGAAATTGCCCGAGTTTCAAATTGCTCTTCTTCTGAAAGGGAAGCGCCTCTTCCAACTGCTTTTGGGTCAGCAGCCCGCCCTCGACCAGAATTTCACCTAATTTCTTTCTTGCTTTCAATTTTATTCTCTTATTTGCCGGGTGTTAGTGTTTTTGACCAAAATAGGGGTCAGCAAAATAAACCGATTTTCTATCCCATGAAGACACCACCTTTGAGTTGGACAAAAGTCCTGCAGGCATCATTGACAGCTCATTGCGTGCCGTTTGCTCATCTTTAAAAAGGGTGTTCAGCACCACCGAAAACTGCGTGCCGTTTTCAGGCGTCCAGTAAGGAATCAGGCGCATGGAAGCAGATTTGTCAGGATAGTTTCTCAATACATTATAGGCGTCTTCGAGCCGATCTTTTTCGTCAACTTTAACCCACCACACGGTCCTATCAGGAGGTGTAACCTCAACCTGTATGGCGGGCAGGGAAATAATCTGGCCGACCTCAACCCGATCGGGATCTTCTATATCGGGATTGGCCAGAATAAATAATTTAAAATATTTGGAATTAAAGCTGCCGTACACTCTTTGAATGATCCTTGAAAGCGTTTCATCGCGCCTCATGGATATATTACCCAGAATCGAAGAGTGGGCAGGTGCGGGAGTGGAGACCGTTTGGATGTCATCGCTCACCGTTTCCGCGACAGCCGCAACCTGGATCTTATTTTCGATTTCAGGTGCTTGGTCGGCTTTGACCGATTCAGCATTCTTTCCAATTTCGGTGGGTGTTTTCAGCTTTTCATCATTTTTGACCGGTTCCGCCTTCTTTTCCGGTGTTACCGGCTGACTGCCTGTTTCCTCCTGGGATGGCTTGGAAAACTCTGACGGCGCCAGCTGGGCTCTAACAGTCGGTGTACTGGCCTGGGGCAGCGGGGTGCTGATTTTCTGTTCGGAATTTTGTGAAAATAAGGCCTTAATATTTTGGATCCCCCGGGAGGGCAGGGTTAGGATGCCATCCAGGGGCAGTAAGGTCAGCAAGAGAACAGCGGCCGCACCGGCCAGAACGGAACCTGCCAAAATTATTTTTCTGCGGCGGGATTCTTCCGGGAACACCCTGCGCGCACAGGCTCGAACCAGAAAATAACTGGTTTTAGACCGGTTCTGGATGATCATTGATAATATGCTCTGGTGACACAGGTTGATAATCTTGCGGGGATACCCACCGGTGAGGCGATAAATGGCCCCCAACGCCGGATATGTGAAAAGATTCAATTTTCTACGAGAATTGCTGGATTTCTCCAGCCGAAATTTGATCATCAACCGGGTATCCCTGAAACTCAAAGGCTTAAGCTCGTGATAAAGATTGATTCTATCGGCAAAATTGGGGTACTTGCGGATAATATTTTCAAACTCTTTCTGGGCAAAAATGACTATCTGCAGAAGTTTAAATTCATTGGTTTCATAATTTAAAAATTCACGAAGGATTTCCAGGCAAAAAGCCGGTATTTTCTGTCCCTCGTCAATAATGAGAACGACTGTTTTCTTCTGATCAACTCCTTTGTGAAAAAGGTACTGCTTGATATGCTCCTTGATCTGCCAGTCATGACTTCCGGCGACCGGCTTTTTGCCGACAAGCATTTTGGTCACGGTTGCCAGAAATTCGGAAGCATTGAGAAAGTGCGGGTCGAGGATGAGATGGGTTTCTATTTCTTCTTTCAGAGCGAAGCGGCGAATGAGCTGACGGCACAAAGTGGTTTTACCGGTGCCCACCTCTCCGATGATCACATTCAGACCCCGCCGAAGCAGCAGGGAAAGCTCCAATTTTTGCAAACAATCCAGATGCTGCCGGGAATGGAAAAAAAACTCGGGATCCGGAGAATTTGAGAAGGGCTCTTTTTTTAAATTTAGTATACTGAAGTAATCCATTTATTTACCAACGTTGGATTGCGTGCATTCCGGGAGATATCAGTCTGCGAAGAAAGCAAATTTGATGAATGTAAAAAAGAATGCTTAAAGCGAGCCAAATAGCCTTATTTCTATCCCTGCGCCTTATTTAGGATATCCCGGAATACTTTACCGTCTGCCCCGTCTATTTTAGCTCCCGGGGTTTTAAAATATGCGGTGTTATAAAAATGATCAATTCCTCCATTTGATCGGCGCTGCTCTTGCGCTTAAACAGATAGCCCAGGCCGGGAATATCTTCCAGAAACGGTGTTCCGGTGTTACTGCGGCTTGAAGATTCTTTGCTCAAACCGCCGATAACGATGGTCTGTCCGTCATTCTGGATGACATTGGTTTCGGCGTTTTTGGTAATGATTGTGGGGTTCCCAAGGACGGTTCTGGAAAAATCAGGTTCGTCCTTGTTCACTTTTATGTACATTTTAAGCGTTTCCCCGTCAATTACATGGGGAACGACTCGCAACGCAAGCACCGCTTTTTTATACTCAACCTTGACCTCTCCGTCTTCCACCGATTGAAAGGGAACGTCCTGACCGCTCTCAATCAAGGCGGTTTGATTGTCCAAGGTTGTGATAGAGGGACTCGACAGAATGTGGAGCTTGCCCTGATCCTGCAGCGCCGAAAGCTGGGTGCTCAGCAAGTATTCCCCTACCTTGGTATAAATAAGACCCAAGGTCATCGGATTAAACCCGCCCAACCCCATGGCCGGCAGGTCGATTACCGAGCCCGAGGTGACATCCAAAGCACCTAAATTCGGGTTGACCGGCACTCCGCCTGCTAACCCACCCTGCTCTCCGGTTACAATCACGTTTTTACTCCCGCTTTTGCCGGAATAGACACCTCCCCACTGGATTCCAAGTTCCCGGGCGACGTCTTTGTTGGCCTCGACAATGATCGCTTCGATCAATACCTGGGGCGTGGGGCGGTCCAGCTTTTTAATGACCGCCAGAATCCTGTCCATATCGCTTCCAATGGCTTGTATTATCAATGAATTTGTGTGATCATCCACCAGAATCGATCCGGTTTTTTTGCCGCCGCGGTCCACCGTCACAAATCTTTCAAGGTTTTCTTTGAGTTTGTTGGCTTCAGAAAATTTGACGGCTACAATCCGTGTCAAGGGCGTTTGGGTAAGCCTCAAAGCCTGTTCGCGGGTTTTTGTTCTGAGATCCGCATCCATGTCCTCGGCGGTCATGATACGGATGATGTCTCCTTCCCAGGCGTAACTTAGACCATGGGTCCGCAAAATACCGTTAAACACCTGATCCCAGGGAGCCTGGTGTATATTGATGTTGACTTTGCCGGACACTTTCTCGTTGAGGATGATATTCTGATCCGCAGCTCTGGCAAGGGCCCGCAATAAGACGGCGACGTCGATGTCATTCATTTTAAGGCTGATCTTGCGCGTAGGAAGCGGCTTGGGAATCTCGGGTTTCACCTCTTCTTTCTCGTCCTGGGAAGCGATTTCAAATGGCTTTTCATCTATCGGAGGCGGTTTGACCGGAGAAGTGCCTTTAGCTTCTTCTGCTTTAACTCGCCATTCCTCATAGAATGGGTCCTGGACATCCTTCAAACCCTTTTTATGAGAACAACCGCTCATCCATGCGGTCATCAGGAATAGACAAGAAATCCCCGCAATAAGTATTTTGATTAGACGCTGATATTTAGCCATATACCATTTATCCTATTCAGTTTCTTCCATTGGAAGGATCATAGTTTTCTTGTTTTTGCCCGGCGGCGCCACCACGACATGGTTGGGCAAAATACGGCGGATAATAAACCCCCCTGGTTCCAGCCGATCACCGGTTTCATATTCCATCCCGCTTATAATTGCCATTGTGGTATCACCCATCTGCAGAAAACCGGTATACTGAACCCTGGTGTCCAGCACGGGCTCCGGACCGGTATTGACTTCGTCTTTTTTAGCCTCAAGCTGAACTAGAGGGTCCTGCTTCCAGGCCGTTTGGGCTTTAGCCAAGGCATAGGCCTGCTCTTTGGAAGCACCGCTCTTTGCTTTATCCGCGACCTTGGTGATAAAGGTGTTGAGCGCTTCCAGTTCCCGGTCGCCGCCGGCAGTGATAGTCTTGACCTGCCGGGGTGATTCAAAAAAAATGATATAAACCCCGTAGACCACCGACAGGACCATGAGAGCAACAATTATTTTTTCTCTGTTTGACATTTGTTCGCGTTCCGAGTTACGGCCTGCCCGCCATCGCCCGCCTGAGTCGGACTCAGGCGAGGCGGGCGGGGTTACGGGTTACGGGTTACGGGTTACGGCCTGCCCGCCATCGCCCGCCTGAGGCGGGCTCAGGCGAGGCGGGCGGGGTTACGGGTTTAAAAAGAATGACCGAATTCCTTTAAAAACCTCGCAACGCGGAATCCGCAACGCGATTATTTTTGCGCCATCCACATTCTTATTTTAAATTCCCTGGAACCCTCGATGGCCCGGATCTGGACTTCTTCAATAATCTCCAACGAAGGGATAGTTCCCAGATCCACCAAAAAGTTACGAAAATCCATAAAAGCCCCCGTTAGATTAAGACGCATCAGCAAATACCCATTTTTTCCAACCAGGTCGGAGACCTCTGTATTCATGTCTTGAATTTTAAGGCCATGCCGAAAAGCCATTTCCTGCAGACCCTGTGAAAGTTTGCTAATATCAGCGCGGTCCAGTTTGGCTTTTGGGGTCATCGGCAAATCGGTCGGCTCTTTTTTCTGGACCTTTTTTAAAAGGCTTTCAAAAACCGGTTTAAGTATTCGCTGCTCTTCAATGCGATCGCCAATCTTTACAATCTCTTTATCCAACTCAGCAGAATTTTTCTGGGTCGGCAGGATGATCAAAAAGACATATGCAAGTATCCCGGCACCACAAATTAAAAATAGGATCAGGCTCTGAGTCGGCAGAATTGCTAGAATTTTTTTCATTTCGCTTCTTTAAATAGGGACACGGATGAACCCCGAGTTTCTATGTTTTTATCCTGTCACAGCAGTTTTAATCGAGCGGTGAATCGCAGTACGTCGTTATCTTGATAGCGCTCGAAAGATTTCTTACTTATTGTAGGTTGATCGAACATGGGCGAATTTTTAAGCTCCATCAAATATCCGGCCAGGGTAGATTCCAGAATCAGGCGGTCACCCCGTACAATGCCATCCAAAACTAAGGTATTATTATCGGGTCCTTTTTCCTTACCCTTTTTCTGGCCTTTTCCCTTATCCGGCGCGTCACCGAGTTTGGTCGAGATACTGATTAGCCGGACACTGGGCGGTGTCAGATCGGTAATCTCACTGATCACGGCCACACCCAAATATTTTTGGCCGATTTCTTTGATCTGACGGCTAGTAGACTGGGTTTCATCAACCAGTTTTAAAATCAGATTTTTGTCCACCCGCAGGGTGACCTTTTCAAGCTGCTGCTGGAGGTTTTGCAGTTTGTATTCCCTTTCTTCGACCTGACCACCCTGCCAGAGCGTTACCCCGATACAAAGCACCCCCACCAGCCCAAAAGCGGCAAACACCCCACGATTAACCCAATGCGCCCTGGCGGTTTTTTGCTTGTCTTTGTAAGTATACAAAAAATTGGGGGTCAGGCTATTGCTGGAAAGGGCCATGCCCATGGCCGGTACATAGGCGCTTTGTTCCGAAGGGTCCTTGGGGCTCGGTGCCAGCGAGATAAAATTGGCGCTGTCGGCGAAGGGGTTCAAGGTCTCGGTCGGTATGGCAAGCTCTTCACCGATATAGTCCACAATGCGTTGATGAGGATTCACTCCGCTGGAAATATACAGCTTCCCCACCCGGGCATTATCATAGTTCAGTGAAAAATGCCGCAGTGTTCTTTCAACCTGTCGAACCAGCCTTTCAAGGGCCGGCAAAATCATTTTGAATATTTTATCTTCTTTGAGAAGTCGCTGCCTTTCATCCAATAATGACGGAGCGCTGTCATGAATAACACCGAAAAAAAGTTGGTGGGCCTGTTCCAATTCACTCTTCAACTTCTTTTTAATGGCCCGAATTCTGGCTGAATCTTTGGTTGGAGACTTGGCGATGGAAAGCTCGAACAAATTGCCTTCGATTTCGGTGCGCAGCGCCTCGATCATGGTTTTGACACCGGCTTTGATGCCGCGGGAAAGCACGAGATTTCCTGCGGCAAATATGTCAATGCGGGACCAGTCCCGACCGATGTACAAGCTGGAAACATTCATTTCATCGGTTTCGATTTGACCCGATCTCAATATGCTTTGAAAGGCAAACGGAACAATTGAAATCCCCTTTAGAGGATAACCGGCCTTGCTGAACATATCTTTTAGTTCTTTGATTTCCTGCTGGGGGGCAGTATAGGCCATTACGTCGATTTTGGGCCGATCACCCTCCTCCACCTCACCAAGGATCTCAAAATCAAAGATGTTTTTTGTTTCATCAAACGAAGAGATTTTTTTATAAGACCAGTAGACGGAATTGGGGATTTGCTTCGGGTTAACTTTCGGAATTCGAATTTGCCTGGTTTCCACCCGGGCAGACGGAATGGTGCACCAGAGTTCTACATTTTTTGAATTGCCACAAAAATTGGCTAAAACCGTTCTTAAAAATTGAGGGAATTGTGGGCTCTGTCGATCAACATTGTCATCAAAAGGGATTCTTTCATACTCGAGCATTTCATATTTTTGATCGGAAATCCGGCTGATCATGACCATCTTAATGTCATCATGGCCCAGATCCACACCCACTGAAATAGTCTTCTTAAAGGATACCGGATTATTAAAAAAATTTTTGAGCCGATGACCGAAAGATTTCTGTGAAACCATACTGCTGGCGGTGTACTCTGATTTGCTATCGGTGCGTATCAGATCCAGTAGTCGTTCGGTTGATGTTACTTCACCACGCTTTGCCAAAATTGCTCTCCGTACAAATCAGAAATTCAAAAAAAGGAATCCCATCTGCTGCCAGAAAATTAACGGATAAATTGACCATCAAAAATTGACGATTTTAGAATAACTATTACCAATTAATTCATAAACTGCTTGAAATGTCAAGAAATAATGATCATCACGCTTGAATCTTTGAGATGTGATCAGTAAATGATATTTCAGGGTTTTCTTGACTTTTTCCATCTGCTCGGAGTTCCTGATTCAATTTCGAAACTTTTTATAGATAAATATCAATAATATCGCAATTGCCCCATAAAAGCCCGGCATTTTACTGTCCGTCTACAAAACCTGAGACTTCGTTTATATATTGGTATATTTTGCAAAATACTTAAGCCGAACAGGGCTTTTTTTTTGCAATCACTCTATACCGACACCAGGCTGAACCATTCTGAAGACCTGACAGGCCTTATTTTCCATGCAAATAATATTCCTTTTGTTTGACCAATTGATTTATGCTTATAAATCATGTAGAAGTGGTTACCAAAAATAGGTTTGGTGGGTTTGATGTAGTTTCTTGTTGTCAAATGGGACAATAATCGCTAAGATTAATAAAATTTAGTTATGAAACCATAGGGTTATTTTCCTGCCAAGGAGAAATTAGTTTCCCTGGGAAAAAAATTTAAAAGACAATACCAAGAGCGGTTGTCAAGAAAAAGCGTTCCGTTTCTCGAACGGTTTTTCTCACAGCCACTTATACCAGCCTTCTGTATTTAGGAACTTAAAAGCGGTATAAATTCACATGAAACCTACAATCGTCGGTGTCAGCAAAAATATCGTCAGAATAAAACAGTTGATCGACCAGGTAGCCGATACCGGGCTCAACACCATTGTTTACGGTGAGACCGGGGTGGGCAAGGAACTGGTTGTCCAAAATCTGTATCAAAAGTCCACCAGGGTCGGAAAACCCTTTGTCAAGGTCAATTGCGCTGCGCTGCCTGACACCCTGCTTGAAAGTGAGATGTTCGGCTATGAGCAGGGGGCATTCACCGGGGCCGATCGCCGCAAACGGGGCAAATTCGAACAGGCAAACGGCGGCCTCCTGTTTCTGGATGAAATCGGGGACATGTCGCTTCCGCTGCAGGCCAAGCTCCTCCATGTGCTCCAGGGCGGTGATTTCAGCCCTCTGGGATCTGAGAAAAGTGTTAAAATGGGGGCATGGGTCATTGTCGCTACCAATCACGATCTTGAAACCGATATGAGCAACGGGGAATTCAGGGAAGACCTGTATTACCGGCTGAGCACGATTAAAATCCATGTCGAGCCGCTTCGCAACCGGCCGGAAGACATCCCGTATCTCATCGAGCATTACGTAAAAGCCTACACCGACCAATTCGAAGGCAAACAGCTGTTGACGCCCAGCCCGAAGACCATTGAGAAACTGACCGCCTATCACTGGCCCGGCAATATTCGCGAATTGCAGAATGTTTTGAAACGCCTCATGATTCTGGGCAACGGTGAAGACAATCTTGACGACATGCTCATGGGCAATTTAAATCAGCCTCGCGCAGCCAATTTGCCCAGATCCGCCAGCCACCCGGCAACCCCAATGGATATTCTTGGATTTGACAGCAGCGCGCCACCGGATCTTACCTCGTTGTCCTTGAAAAAAATCAAGAAAAAGGCGATGGATCGCGTGGAAAAGGAAATCATCGCCTATGTTCTTGAAAAAACCGGCTGGAACCGCAGTAAGGCAACCAAAATATTAAAAATCAGCTATAAAACGCTTCTGTATAAAATCAAAGATCTGGAAATTGAACCGCCGGAAGGTTCCGCAGAATAGAATGGAACTTTTTTTCATATTTCTATGTAATTACTTTCACCTGTTACATGAATTACCCACCTTTTCTGATGGGTAAGAATCCTATTTCACGCCGCAAAACCTGCTGAACGACCTCATAACCATCCGATATCAATATTGAATTTCATCTTTCCGCTTCAATTTCTTCACCGGGCAGCACGATCAATTTTTTGGCATGAAAATTGCAATTATATAGCTTTTACACGGAACATCGCAAGCAGCCTCCGGCTCAATTCGATAAACATTGATCTACAAGCTCGGTTCTGACCATGGAAAAAAATGAAATTGATATTTTAGAGCAGTTGGTCATCCTGGACAACGGTGGCAGACGCTCCGGAGGAGACCGCCGAAATTATTCCTATACCCTGCACATCCCGGAAAGAAGAAACGGAGAAGACCGTCGCAACGGTAGCGATCGTCGAAAATTTCCCAGAGCAAAAGAAGTTGTCCGGAATAAACCTCCAGGCCCCTGAATTAGAATCATACAATAAAAATTATAAACTCATATAGGTTATTAAAAACCCAAAAGGCTTTCCGAGTTAGAACATAACTCAACAAGCCTTTTTGTATTTTGGTTTGAAATTTTCGAACGGGTTTTTCCTCTGAAAATCTACCAAATTTATATTGTACGACTACCAAAACAGCTTGATGATATCTGCCATCTCAACAAATACGCTTGAATCTCCTTGATAATATAGGTGCTCCCTGCTAAATCTATTGCTCGTATTCTGCTATAATTAAGGTAGGCTCTATATACAGCGCCACAATTAATTGCCTATTCTATAGGATTGTTTGTCGAAGAGGTAAATTAAAATGAAGAAAGAAAAGAAAATCCGGGTTCATTTTTGGGATCAAATGGTGTTAATCGGATTTGGTCTGGCCCTGTTTTATACGGTATTTGATTCTGTTTTGTATATCTTCTTATCCTATGACGTTGATTTTTTTCAACGGCTGCTGGGGCCGGATATTAGCGCTATTTGGAGCCGTATCGCCATTTTATGCCTTTTCGTTATTTTTGGATCCCATGCCCAGTTTACCATTAACCAACGTACAGCGGCCGAGGCTGCGCTGCGGGAAAGTGAGGAGAAATTCCGGACGATTATTGAAACAACCCCTGACGGATACTACGAGGTAGACCGGAACGCTAATTTTACTTTTTTTAATGATTCCATGTGCAAGATTTTAGGATATTCCAGAGAAGAGATGGCAACCCTGAATCAGCTCAAATTGCTGGATGAGACCAATTCCCAAAAACTAAGAAATACCTTCAACAAAGTCCTGGATAGCGGCAATCCGATTACTTCTCTGTCCTGGACCCTTTACGATAAAAACCGTTCATTGCGATTTGTAGAATCTTCCGTATCATTGATAAAAGATCCGAAGGGCAACCCCGTAGGATTTGGCGGCTTTATTAGAGATGTCACCCAACGTCAACGCGCCGAAGTAATGTACCGGGCCAAACTGGCGGCCGAGGCTGCCAGCAGGACCAAAAGCGAGTTTCTTGCCAGTATGAGCCACGAAATTCGCACACCGCTGAACGCCATCATCGGACTGGTCGAACTGATGCTGACCTCCGACTTGCCCCCCGACCAGAGGGAAGATTTGGATGTGGTCAAATCCTCGGCCTATTCTTTGCTTTCTATTATCAACAACATCCTGGATTTTTCAAAAATAGAAGCCGGAAAGCTGGAATTCGAAAAAACACCTTTCGGATTCCGGCAGTTTATGGATGAATCATTGAAAATTATGGGCATGAAATCCCATGAAAAAGGCATCGAACTGGCCTATCGTGTTGCCCCCGGAGTACCGGACCGCATTCTGGGTGATCCGGTAAGGTTGCGCCAGATCCTGCTCAATCTGGTCGACAATGCCATCAAGTTTACCGACAAGGGAGAGGTAATCGTCTCTGCCGCCGTCCAGTCTCGGAAAGATTATGAGGTGGTGCTTCAAATCTCTGTAGCAGACAGCGGTATCGGGATTCCCGAAGACAAGCAACGCAGCATTTTTGGCGCCTACAACCAGGGCGACCCGTCAACGTTACGCCAGTATGGAGGAACCGGACTGGGCCTGGCGGTTTCAGCGCAACTGGTGGATTTAATGGGTGGCAATATCAAGCTGAAAAGTCAGACCTCCCAGGGCAGCTGTTTTCGGTTTACCGCCCGGTTTATAGTGCAGCAAGATGGGGGGGAGCATCAACCTGAAGTCACACACCCGGACCTTGCAGGGTTAAACGTCCTGGTCGTAGACGACAACGATTCAGGCCGTAAAATAACCCTGGAAATCCTGGAAGGATTACAGATCAGGGCGGCGGCTGCTGCCGGCCCGCAGGAAGCCAGAGAGATACTTTCCAGAGCAAAGGCCCAAAAGGAGCCGTTCGATCTGATATTGATCGACTCTAATATGCCCGAAACCGATGGCTTCTCCCTGGCAGCATGGATTATAAACCAGCAACAATCCGATGCCGGCATTATCCTGCTGTTGACTTTCCCGCACCTCAAACGCAAAGCGGAACTCGAAACGCTTGGAATCGCTGCCGGCATCGTCAAACCATTTGGGGCTTCGGAGCTGGCAGGCGTCATTTTAAGCGCCCTGGGAATTGAAGAAGCTAAAACCGAATCGTCAGCCCTATCCCAGAAAAAAGCAATCCGGATCCCGTCCCGCTCGCTAAAAATTCTGGTGGCCGAAGACACCGCTTTTAACCAGAAGTTTATCCAACGCCTGCTCGATCGCTGGAATCACCAGATCTCACTGGTAGGAAATGGTCGCGAGGCCCTGGAAGCTTTGAAGAATGAATCCTTTGATATTGTGCTGATGGATGTGCAAATGCCCCTATTGAACGGACTGGAGGCCACGAAAACGATTCGGCTTGACGAGCAGCAGAGCAAAAAGCATATGCCGATTATAGCCATGACGGCCCATGCCATCAAAGGCGATCGCCAGCGCTGCCTTGAGGCCGGCATGGATGAATATATCTCCAAGCCCATTGATTCTGACAAATTGTTTGATGCCATCGAGAAACTGACCAAGGCCTCCGGTAATCCGGACGGCACAGAAGATCTATCCCCTGCGATCGATAAGGGAGCGCTGCTGAAAGCTTTTGATGGCGACTGGAATTTTTTAAAGGAAGTAGTAGATGTTTTTCTCAGTGACTACCCCAAATTGCTGGATGATCTTCGTCGGGCACATAAAGAAAGTGATTCAGACACCCTGATGCGGGCGGCCCACAGTCTGAAAGGTATGATGAAAAATTTTCAGGCCGAACCGGCAGCCGAAGTCGCCTTTGAGCTGGAGAGAAAAGGCAAAGAGGAAAATTTTGACGGCGTACCGGATACCATTGAAACTCTTGCCGGACAGGTCGCTGAAGTAGACAAAATACTTAGAGGAATCCTAGATCAGTAATCGGGCCGGGCCGGCATTAATTAATGAATATTGGCGAGAGCCGCTTCGCTCCGCCATTTTTTGACGGGTCTTTTATGGTTGAAAAAATTTCTTAAATATTCAATATTCAATCGAAAATATTCAATTATCTAAGGGGAGTCCATTCAATGAAAAAGAAGATCCTCGTGGTGGATGACGATCGCGTCATGTTGAAATTTATCAGCAAACTGCTGACGCGGGAGGGACATGAAGTGGTCACGGCTGAGGATGGCTTTGGCGCTTTGACCCTGCTTTCCACTTTTACGCCGGATATTATGTTTTTCGACCTCATCATGCCCAAAATTGACGGGGGTAAATTGATCCAGATTGTCCGCAGCATGCCGACGCTCAAGCATTGTTATCTGGTTATAATCTCCGCTGCGGTGGCTGAGATTGATTTCGATTTTGAGCAGACCGGCGCTGATTCCTATATAGCCAAAGGCCCGTTCAGCACAATGTCCGAACACATCAGGGAAGTTATCGCGACCTTGGACGATCCCAAGGAAAAGCAAGAAGAAAAGGCCATTCGCGGACTGGACAACGTCTATGCACGCCAGCTGACCAAAGAGTTGCTTTCCCGCAGCCGCCATCTTGAAACCATATTAGAGAGCATGGCGGAAGGAATCCTGGAGGTTTTTTCAAATAAAATCGTTTACGCCAACGGCGTAGCGGTCTCATTGATCGGTCTGCCACCGGAAAAAATCCTGGCAGCCTATCCGCCGGATATTTTCAGCGAGAGCGTCGGGAAACAGCTTAATAATATCCTGAAATCCGAATCAGAAGAACCGGTTGAAATTGGCGAAAAAACACCGGTGGCGTTAAACGGCAGGCAGATTACCCTTAAAATCCTGCCCGTACAAGGGGAAACTTCAACGGCCATCATCATGATTACGGATGTGACCGAGCGCAAGCGTCTGGAGATGCAACTGCAGCATATCCAAAAGATGGAGGCCATCGGTACGATTGCCGCCGGGGTCGCTCACAATTTCAGAAACACCCTCACGGAAATCCTGGTCAACAGCCAGCTGATTCAAATGAACTATGAAGACCAGTCCGGTCTGCACGAAGTAGCAGATCGCATCAACACTTCGGTAAGAAAAGGCTCGCGTCTGGTTGACGGATTGCTTCAGTTTTCACGCAAACAGATCAAGGAAGAATTTAAAATAATCAATCTGGCCGAGGTAATCGGCCAGACCTGTCAAATTATTCAAAAATCTTTTGATAAAAAAATTACAATCCAGACCGAATATCCGGATCAGCTGCCGATTATGGGAGATCCAACCAGTCTCAGCCAGGCCTTGATGAACCTTTTCACCAACGCCCGGGATGCAATGCCGACCGGCGGGCAACTCATCATAAAGGCCGCGCAGGAAGGCCGACGGATTTTGGTGAGTGTCTCCGACAATGGCGAAGGTATGGATAAAACGACCATCGAAAAGTGCTTTGACCCGTTTTACACAACCAAGCCGGTCGGCAAGGGAACCGGCCTCGGGCTTTCCACAACCTATGGGATTATCAAGAGCCATGAAGGTCTGATTAGTGTCGACTCGCAGACGAAAAAAGGGACCACCTTTATGATTCATTTCCCTCTGGCCACAGGTGAAGAGGAACTTAAACCGGAACGTGAACCGTTGCTTGCCCGCGGAGATGGGCAAGTCGTACTGGTGATCGATGATGAGCCCGAAATTTTAAACGCCATGAAGGAGCTGCTCTTGTATCTGGGATATAAACCGGAATTTGCTTCAAGCGGCACCCAGGGCCTTGAAAAGTATAAAAACTGCAAACCCGATGCGGTATTGATGGACATTAACATGCCGGAAATGGACGGCATTGCCTGCATTGAAGAAGTTCTCAGCTATGATCCGGACGCCAAGATCTCAATTATTTCCGGTTATGAACTGGACGGCATCAACGGCCTGGGCAAAAAGGCCAAGGAATCCATTAAAGATTATCTACCAAAACCGGTAGGTCTAAATGATTTGAGTGCCCTGCTGGCCAAGATGTTCGCGGATTAAAAAAAATGAACGTTGCAAACTCAAAAGAAGAACATCGAACTCTGAAAGGACCAACATCGAACACCTGCCTGCCATGCATATTGCATTTGGTTAGTGCTAACATCGGTAAATAAATCAAATGGTTTAATTGAACTCATACCGCTATCAAGGCATTGCGGGCAGGTCGAACGCCCAACATCGAATTTTGAATGGGAAAGAGTGAAAAATCGGATAGGGATGTTTATCTTTTAAATCTAATGCTTTTAAAACAAACTTTAGAAAAACTAAGAGTGACCCCATGCATTACGAAGGCAACATTATCCGTCCTCCCAGCGAAGCCAACAGTATTTTGCTGCAGGTAACCGTCGGTTGTTCCCGCAACAAATGTACTTTTTGCGGTACATATACGGGAGAGCGCTTTCGGATAAAGCCGGATTCGATCATTAAGGAGGATATCGATTTTGCAGCGCAATACAGCCGCAGACAGCGTCGCCTATTTCTTTGTGACGGAGATGCGCTGATAATTCCTCAAAAAAGACTGTTGAAAATTCTGCAAGCCATCCAGGAAAGGCTGCCCTGGGTTACCCGGGTGGGCGCCTATGCCAATGCCAAAAGCCTGGATATGAAAACCCCTGAAGAACTGGAAAAGCTAAAAGCACTCGGCCTGGGTATTGTGTATATGGGGCTTGAAACCGGTGATGACGTCACGCTGAAAAAGATCAACAAGGGGGCCGCTGCAAGGCAAATGATCGCCATGGGCCGCAAAGCCAAAGATGCCGGACTGAAATTATCCATTACGGTGCTGCTGGGAATCGCCGGCCGCCAGAGGTCGCAGATACACGCTGAAGAGACAGGCCGCGTGCTGTCGGCCATCGATCCGGACTATGTCGGTGCTTTGAGCCTGATGCTCATCCCCGGCACACCCCTTTTTGATGATTACCAGTCCGCTAAATTTGATCTGATTGAACCCGATGAAATGCTGGCGGAGTTAAGAACGATGTTCGCCGCCACCAACCTTTCAAGGGGTCTATTCCATGCCAACCACGCATCGAATTACCTGCCCATAAAGGCCAGACTGCCAAGGGATAAAGAAACGACCTTAAACCTGATCGATCAGGCCCTGGCAGGCAAGATCGCCCTTAAACCGGAATATCTCAGGGCTCTGTAAAATGAAAAAGTTTATTTCAGTTTTTTTATTCTTGATACTGACTGTCACCTCAGCAAACAGTGAAAATGACGATCCATTCGAATTCAACCAGTTTCCCGGCTTGATATCCAAGTTACGTATCACCGGCCCGCTTGATTTTTGTGGCGAAGCCGTGCAGCTGGAAAGTCAGGATGTGCGGGAACGACTTGAAAAAGAACTTCTTCTCACCCTGTGGGATCGGCCCCAGGTTGCCCTGTGGATCAAGCGTTCAAGCCGCTACCTGACGATCATCGAAAAAATGCTGAAAGAACACGACATGCCGGAAGACTTGAAGTATGTCGCCATAATCGAAAGCGCCTTGCGGCCCCATGCCGGCTCCCATAAAGGTGCCGTCGGATTCTGGCAGTTTACGGAAGCCACCGGCCTTAATTATGGGTTGGTTATCAATTCCGAAAAAGATCAGCGGCGCAATATATTCTATTCCACCCAGGCTGCCATTGCCTATTTCAAGGAGCTTTATGATCTGCTGGGCTCCTGGACCCTTTCAGCTGCAGCTTACAATATGGGCGAGCAGGGGCTGCTGTCGGAAATTCTGGCGCAGAAAACTGAAAATTATTACCATCTTTATCTCCCGCTGGAAACCCAGCGCTACGTGTTTCGCATCATCGCTGCCAAAATGATTTTATCTGAACCGGACACCTACGGTTTTCGATATACCCAGGAAGACTTGTATCCGCCCTTGCAGTTTGATCAACTCAAACTGGACTGTTTTCAGGAAACACCGATCTCCCTTATCGCCCAGGCCGCCAACACCGGTTTTAAAGAAATCAAGGATTTAAATCCGGAGATCAGAGGTCATTTTTTAGCTGCCGGCAGTCACCGGATACTGATTCCCAAAGGGGCCGCCGACGGGTTTCAGGAGAGATTTAAATCGCTTGTCGACCAATGGAAAGCTGAAAACAAGGAACGTGTCTATGTGGTCAAAGAAGGGGACAATTTATCCACCATTGCAGAACGCTTTAATGTGCCCCTGCCCGCCCTGATTATCTGGAATCAGCTGGAAAAAAATAAACATATCTATCCCGGGGACCGCCTGGTGATTTACCCGGAAGACGCTGAGTAAAGGCAGTAACCTCATGCAAGACGGCGGCCAGCTGTTTCTAATTGTCGGCAACTCCGGTTCGGGCAAGGATACCTTGCTCAAAGAGGTATTGCGGCAGTGGCCCGGATCCGCCGGGCCAATTAGAATTCCGCAACGTTACATCACCCGTCCGCCTGACGCTTCCGAGCCATTTATCCCGGTGACATCTGAAGGTTTCGCAGGTTTAAAGCAGCAGGGAAAATTTTGCCTGACCTGGCATGTTTACGAAACGGACTACGGGGTTCCGGTGACGATTATCAATTGGCTGAAAAATGGGGATTCGGTCATCGTCAACGTCAGTCGACAAATAATCCCGCAGGCGCGCCAGCTGATACCGGATCTTAAAGTCATTTTTGTTTTCGTGCCCCTGGAGGTCACTTTACAGCGCCTAAAAGCGCGTCGCCGTGAATCTGAAGACGATTCTGGATTTCAGCAAAGATTGGCACGGGCGAAGGAGAATCAAACTTTAAAAGAAGCCGATTTCGTGGTGGACAACAGTGTGCCACTGGTTGAAGCGGTTGAAGCGCTGCTCAAATATATGCTGGCCTCTACAAATTAGCTCATTGCCCGTCTATAATGCTTGAGGTTGGAGGCCTGCAATTTCAGCAACTTCTGAGCTATGAGTCTGAGCATTCTGCATTTCAGCCTCAAACCTCCAACCTCGAACCTTGAACTGCCGGAGGCTCAGCCATGAGCTACCAGCTCTACTGCGGCAGAACGATCCTGCGTTTATCCGGATCGCGATGCTGTCTGTAAAGTATGGCGATGTGACCGATCATACCCGCCAGATGACTTCCTGTTCTGCTCTCAAGGGCACCGGCTATCTCTGTTTTCTGTTTTTTTTCTTTGTAATCGATAAATCTGATTTTTATTAACTCATGGCTGTCAAAGGCTTCTTCAGTTGACCGGATCAGTGCATCCGTCAGCCCTTTTTGCCCGATAAATACAACGGCCTTAAGACCGTGAGCAATTCCACGCAAATATTTCGCCTGTGTACCGGTTAATTTTTTCATTATACCCCCTAAGCCTTTACGAGAACCCATATCATTTATCAACAGCTGATGCAATCAAAGGCGCCTGAACGCCCAAAAAACTGCTTTATAATTTTTAAAATATGAAATAAAGGAATATTATTGACCCGCAATATTTCAACAATTATGAATTCACGCTATTAGCTTGAAGCTATCTTAAAAATAGTAGCTTCAGCCAGGCTGACTGCCGCGAGGAGATTGCAATATGGCAACTGAAAGCTATCCCCAGGAAGCGCCGAAATTTCAGATTCAAGCATACAAAAAACCCAAAGATATCCGCCTGATGCGGAAAACCCACGTATCATTTTCCGGTTCTCCCAAAAAACATCCCTATGACCCGCAACAGGTAATATTGGTGGCAGATCCGTTTAGCACCAATAACCTATTTTATGAATTCACCAAAGAAGATATATCTTATGTAGAAGAATTGCCCAGCCTTGTAAACCAGGATGGCGAAGCCATCTCCATGGTCAGAGCGTGGGTCAAAAAAGGGAGCATCGGCATCCGGTGCTCCCCGTTTATTGTTGAGGACACAAGACAGAATGTATAATTTGTAGTCGGAAGTGGGAACGCGGAAGGCGGAATGGACAGATTACGGATCGACAAGCCTGAGAACCGAAGGATGAAGGGGCAGTCAAAAGTTATCCCCGGCGATTAGTTCAGAAGTTTTTTAATGGCCTCGGAAAGCTCCTGCAATTCAAATGGCTTTTTAAGCGTCAGGGCGCCCAGTTTTTCGGCCATGTCAAAATCAAGATCCGTTCCGTACCATCCCCCGCCCGATACGACGATAACTTTGGCATTCGGAAACTGTCGCTTGATTTCCATTATTGCATCAATTCCTTCTTTTTCGGGCATGATTATGTCCGAAATAACCATATCGGCCGGCTTTTCAAAAAACAGTTTTACGCCCTCCTTGCCGTTAGCCGCCTCGACAACCTCATAACCCGAACCCTGCAAAAATTCACGCAGCATCGTCCGGAATTGAACTTCATCGTCTATAATCAGAACCCGAACGGGATCATTTGACCGCCGTATCCGTTTAAAGATTTTTAGCCTGTCGGCGGACTTTGCGGCGGCTGCCGGCGGAAAATTGTCCTCGGCCGGAGGCAAATGCTCGACAAGACCGCGTTCAAAGGTTTCTTTTTCGAATTGTTTAATTCGTTCTTCCAGTTGATCTTGGGAGGATCGTTTTTTCAACATTTTTATTCCTGTCTTGCTAATAAGCTTTTTCAACTTATAATCTATGGCTGTGGCAACTGCGTCCAAAGACTGCGCCTGGCAAATATGAAGCAAAAAACATACCTGTTGGCTCAAAATTTTATATTCAACATAAATACAAAGGATTATTGTACTTTATCTGTTCCTAAAAACCGGGGATAGCGTTGGGTTTTTAATGACAAATGAATGGAGTGGTCAAAGATTTGACTGCTAGGGGGTTGGTATGCTTTTGAGATAAGGCCGAACTTCCCGTATGAGCGGTTGATCGCCTGCCTGCCCGGCGAGTTGAACGGCACTGTTAAGCCATTTTATCGCATCCTGATTATTACCCTGCTGAACAGCACTGCGACCTGCCCAAAAATAGCGTTTTGCTGCCTCGGACGGTTTGCCTGCCCGCTGGCATGCATCGGCCGCCAGCGCCAGGGCCTGTGACATCTCACCGTAATTGAGATTCTCACGGCGCAGCCTGACGGTATGGTCAAAGGCTTTAATGGCCGCTTCCCAATTACCCTCAGCCCTTGCCAGCCGACCGGTCAATTCTTCACGATCGGCCTGCCTGCCGGGGTCGGCCGATTTTGGCAACGCATCGATTTCCCTGCCAAGCTGACCGGCGTCGCCGCGCTGGTCAGCGATTAATCCCCGCAAAAAATGGGTTTTGTCCACTACAGTTGCAGAGGGTCTTTGCGAAACCGACAGAACCTGATCGGTAATCTGCCAGGCCTTGTCCGCTTTGCCGGTACGAAAAAGGATCGCCGCTTCCAAAAAGAGGATATCCGCGGTTACGCTCTGTTCGCCGCGCACCAACTCGTTTTGAGCCTGGTGCACCCATTCCAGGGCCTGGTCATAAGATCGCAAACGCAACCTACAAACTGCAAGATTATACTGGGCATCTACGACTGCCTTGCGGTCATCGCGCAGGTAAGCACGGTTCAGTGCCTGGTGATACAGATTTGCTGCCTGTTCAAGTTGTCCGTTATCATAAGCAATTCGTGCTGAACGGTTCAGTCGTGCTAAATTTTCATCGACAGCGGACTTTTGCGTTACGACCCGCGAGGAGCCGCACCCCCCCGCAGTGAGCAAACATAAAACCAGCCCCGCAGCGGCAATCCGGAATTTAACGCGGGATTGGAGATAATGGGTCATGGGTTCACCTCCGCCGGTGATATGCGCGATGGGGTCTGCTGCGTCCCGGGCGCGCTCCCGCCCAGCAACCAGTTGGACTGAAGCTGCTTTATCAGCGACTCCAATTCAGCCATGACCTGTTGGGCTTGCAGCAGTAACACCGGAACGCTGTCGGTGGCCTGCCCCACGTTCGCTGCAATTCGCGGAAGCTGGGGAGTGGCGCGGCTCAAATCGTTCATTACCGCCTGCACCGAAACCAGGGCCTCTTTCAGGCTGTGGATAATCTCCGGCAGATCCCCGGTCTGCTCATTGATTCGGGTTGAGATCTGAGAAACATTGCCGCTGGTGGTTTCCAGGTTGTCCAAGAGCGGATCAAGCCGCTGCATGCTATTTTTAAGCAGCACGACCATCTGCTCGATGTCGTCCACAAGCTTTTCTTCAAACAGCAGTCGGCCTACCAGGCCTTCGCCCCGGCTGATTTTGCCGGAGATGGTATTGATATTGACCAGAAATTGCTGCAGGTCGCCTTGCGGGTTCTGTATTTGTTTTACCACCTCTAAAAGTGCACTGATGACTGACTGGGTGTCGTCGATCATGGGAAATATTTTCGAACGCAGCTCCTCGAGGAGTTCACCAACGGATTCGGTGGGCGCACGATCCGCGGTCGCGGTGATAACCGCATATTCCCAGTCGAGGGGGGCTTTGAAGCCCCGGGAAATATCAAGAAAGGAGTCCCCGGCCACACCGAAACGCTTGCGGATAACCGCCGACGAATCACTGCGCACAAAACCCTTCATATTGTTCTGGATTTGCACGTCGGCATACATTTGTTGCTGGGGGTCAATAACAATCCGGCGGACCTGACCGGCCTTTGTTCCAAGAATTTCAACCACGGCACCCTCGGAAAGCCCGAAGAGACCGGCCGACGGCAAAATAACCTTCAGCCGGGCACCCGGGTTCAGCCACTGGCGCACTCGCCCGGAAAACATAAAGGAAACCGCAAACATCAGCACGGTCAGCAGGGCGATCACCCCGACGAGCTGATTGGCATAGCGAAATGTTGTCTGTCCCGATGATATCGTCACCGGCTAACCTCCATCAGTTTGTGGCCTGCCAGACGGTAGCGGCGGGTTGCTGGAATGGATTGATCGCGCCAGATAAATTTATCAGAAGTCAGCCACATGACCGCTGCTCCCCGATTGCGCACTTCCCGGATGGCATTGATTAGATTGGGCATCATCTCTTTAAAGCATCCCGCGTTCTGTTCTTCAAGCAGAAGAAGCAACGGCTGCCCCAGAAAAGCCCTCACACAGGCTGCCCGCTGAAGATCAACCGGCAAACTGTCATTTGAATGTCCCAGGGGCACACCCGGCAAACCGAACTTCTGGGCGAGCATCACAGCCTCATCGCGAAGCTCCGTTTCCGGACGGCGGGTATGGTGAAGCTGGGGGAGTAATATGTTCTCCAGCAGGGGTAGGTGACCCAACCAACTTCCCCGGGCAAAAACCCGCCCGATGCGCCCCCGCAGGGCATTGGCGGTATCCGGCGGCAACTGCGACCATTCTTTTCCCAGAAAATACACCTGCCCCTTGCGGGGCAGTGTCAGGCCGGCACAGGCATCGCCCAGGGCTGTTCCCTGGCGCTGCCTTTCGACCCGGATCAGAGACAGCTCTCCTCCAAGGAGTTTCAACCCCACGTCAACGCTTTCGCCGCGGCCGACAGGGTCGATCATCAGGGAAACATCGCTAAAACTTAAAATTACCCGGCGCTCTTCAATACTTTTGATCATTTTTAAATACCGTTTTGCAAAAATAAGTCCCGCAACACCGAAGGCTGATATAAGTAAGGCAGGTTCTAAGTTCAGGGCCCGGGTTAAAACACCAGGGTCACCAAAACCGATATTAAAAGTGTCGCAATTACGGATTTCATGATACCGGACGGCAGCAAGTCGTGCACATTGGAGGCCGAACCGGAAAACGACAACCCGGTTGTACAGCCAATCAGTCCCGTCACAAAGCCGATTGAAAGGGTCGTCACCGGTATGGTCGCGAAATCCCCGGGGCCCATCGCCGATAAAATCTCAAAAACAAAATCGTAGACTGTCAAATTCGTGGCGGACAGCGCATTGACAGCCACAAAACCCGCCGCCAGGGTAATGAAAGTGAAAACACCTGTCAGGCTGAACATGCACACGGAAACTGCCATAACCCGGGGCACCAGAAGATAGATAAACGGATCAATTCCCTGGGCATCGAGCATGCGAATCTGTCCGCCGGCCTGCATGACGCCCAGTTCGATCATGATGACGGACACGCTGCGCCCGATAACGATCAATGCGACGAGCAGCGGGGCGATCTCGCGTACCAGCACCATTACAAGCAAACTGCCTGCAAATCCGGATTGACCGAATACCTTCAGCCAGTAGAGGGTTTCGAAAACGATACCCAGCCCGGCAATTAAGGCGGTCAGTGTGATAAACGGCAGAGCGCGCGTCCCGACCTGGTGACATTGATGTAAAAATTCAGCCCGGACCGTCCGGCGCCAGGTCAACAGCCGGCAGCTTTGCCACAAAGCGGCGGCAGCAATACTGGTAAACGCAACAAACTTTCGCAACTGATCGATCGTCCACTGTCCTGTAACGGCGACTACACCCGGGGAAGCCGGACGGCCTTGATGAGGTTGATCATGGTAAACAGCCGGTTCTTGAAAGGCAGTCATATTCGACCCGTCAGTATATAGGTTGAAATCTCTCCGATATCTTTCAGATAAAAATTACCTCGGACCTTAAATACAAAACTTTTCCGGAGGGGGCGATAGGCAGCCTCACTGACATGGATACCCCCGGTCACACCGTTGTCGGCCATTTTTAGAGCGACTCCCACGGCGTCGCCCCAGATATTATAAGACCGTTGCCGGCGGCCCAGTCGACTGCCGATGACCGCCCCCCGATCAATGCCGATGCGAAACGCCATGCGCTTATCCAGATCCGCGAACAGGTGGGTGCAATGGTCTTGCAGGCTCAAGGCCACATCGGCAATAATCCGGCAAGGATCGCCGGATCCTTCACCCAGACCGGCGGCACACACAATCTGGTCACCAACGATATTCCAGTAGTCGAGGTTTTGGGCCTCCGCCATCTCTTCGAAATGACAGACCAGGCTATCCACCGCCGAACGCGAATGATCTCCTCCAGTGTTTTTTGCCAGCGACAGCGGATCAATAAACCGCAGCACCAGGACCGTGACATCGGCATAGACATCCGCCTCCAACGCCCTGTCATCATAACCCCGCTCTCTCAGCAAATCAGCGAACGAACCCGACCTGTCCGAAACCGGTCCCCGATCTTCGCTGGAACGGGTATGTGAAGTCTTTCGAGCAGCCGTTGATTCAATTCCCACCGCCGGAACAGCCTGATCCGGAGTTCTATATTCGTCATCCACTTGACTGCTGTTACCAGACGCATCCTCCGGGTCCAGCAAGCACGGCACCTGCTTTTGATCAGCCGAAAGCCGCAACGCCAGCAGGCCGCCTATCGCTTTCGCAAAAGAAATATCTGCAAGATCCCATGGGCGGGATTTACCCTCGTGCTCAAACCACAGAGCACCTTCAGTTTGACCGTGGTGAATCACCGGAACAGCCAGCAACGCCCGGCAACCCATAGGCTGCAAATATACCCGATGCAGTTCGGAAAATTGAGCTTCATCAAACGTGTCGGAAATAACGATTGCCTCTTTCTTTAGCAAAAATTCGAAAAGCTGCGGGAATTCCTTCTGTTCAAATACGGTTCCGCGGGTATGGCCTTTGCTTTCGTTGTCATAACAATCCAGGCAAATCAACCGTGTCCTTTCGGTATCGATCTGCCAGATACTTGCGCGTCTCACGGCGACCGCATCGGAAACGGTTTCCGTCAACCGACCGAGGGATTCGGCATCAGCCGGATCGAAAACCGCGGCATCGGATGCCAGTTGCGAAAATGCCCGGCTCTGGGCCTCGACCTCCTGTCTGCGATTTAAAATCTCCCGGGCATTACGGTCGGCTCTTAGTCCCTGAAATACCAGCAAACCGGCCAGAATCGATGCCAGGATCACAATGGTGCTCGTCATCAGCAGCGCCCGGCTGAAATTCTCTTTGACAAAACCGACAAAGTCCTCTTCCGGAACTACTATCATTACCGACCAGTCGCGGACAACCGTTGAGCGCAGCGAAGACACCGAGTTAAGGTAGCGCTGATCATCAATGGTCAATATGCGGCTGCCATTGCCTTCGATTTTAAACCGATTATAGGCTCGGCTCAATACCGGATCACCGAGTTCATCCAGTCTCGCCGGCTGCAGGGTACCGCCGACCCGCTTTAACATCCGATCGACCTCGGGGTAGGCAACCAGGCGTCCCTGCTGATCAATAATCAGCGCCCGTCCATTGCGGCCGATGGATAAATTCCTGAAGAAAACACTTAACTGCTCGAGTTCAATATCAGCCCCGAGCACACCGCGCAAATGGTTGTTGACGTCGATGACGGGCATCGCGGCCGTTACACCCGGTTTCTGATCAGTAAAGAAAATGTAGACATCGGTCCAGAATAACCCGCGCGCCTCGACCGCACCGGTGTACCAGGGCCTTGTACGGGCATCATAGGTGTCATCCGTTACGTTTTCCTCGGCAACGACCCTGCCCGACGCATCCCGCCGGATCCATTTCACCTGTTTGGAATTGTCCGTGCGATTGACAACTTTGGTGTCGATGGCATCTCCCGGCATTTTTTTTGCCATGATAAAATTACCTTCAACATCGGCGATGGAAAAAATAGATAGCTGAGGGTAACTTTTCAATATCTGGATTGCAAGCGGCTCTATCTGGGCGCGGCTTGTAATTCCAAAGGATGGATCTTTGACGATGTTGGCGGCCAGCCTGACCATATCCGCAGCCGGGGAAAGATAGCTTTGAACTTCAGATGCAATCCGGCTATCCAGATTTTTTAGCAGATCATCGGAAAGGGCCAGGGCATCCTCAAGGTTGTTGCTGTAAGAGTAGATTGCGATGGAAGCAATCGATGCAATCATTAAAACCAGACACCCCACCGGGATTACCACCCGGATGAAACGGCGTCGCAGGCGCTGTCGGCGGGTGCGGGTATCCTGGCTTATGTCAACTAACTCTCGGGCACGCAAATTCAACACCTCTTTTATGAAGATGAAGAAATATAGACCCGATTCCAGGGCCTGTCAAACGGCCGTGTGATCCATCCCCCTGGAAATAGAACATATTATTGCAAAGCACCTGGACAGCATCCCGAGATTGATTACTTTAGAGTCATGGGGCAACGGCGCCTTCACCTTGACCAGCGAAATGCTCAGCCAGAATCCGATGCCGGGCCGCACATCCATCAACAACGGAGGACAAAATGATTAAATTAAAAATTTGCCTGCTTGCGATTTCAGCATTGTTAATTTTCTATGTCGGTCTTTGCTTCTCTCTGGATATTTATTCAATGGCAGATCAGTCGACCTGGCGCTGCGCGGGGGGTATTGTGGCCCTTGGAGATTCGGACAGAGATGTCCGGCAAAAGTGCGGAAATCCCATCGATGTGGCCCAGGTACAGGATTTTGGCCCAATCTGGATTTATCAGCCCGGCCAGGCCAGATTTATGTATTACCTTGCATTTCAAAACGGCAAACTGCAGCGCATTGCCAGCGCCGCCTGCAGCAATAACGATCCTGAATGTTATGATTTAAGGTAAACTTGACGTTTCCGATTGAATATTTATGTTGATATAAATGTAACCGGTTGATTCATCTATACAATCTGGAATAACTATCCGGGAGGCAATCTCAATGGAAAAAAGTGAATTTAAAGCTTTGCTCAAACCCGTAACAGACCTTATTTCAAGCGGAGCGATAGACGGCGCACTGGCTGAAAATCTAAACAAACAATTTCCACCGGGTGGTGAAACCTTCGACGCAATCGAACGTGCGTGTCACCAAGCGATCGCGGATGGATGGATGTGCGCCAACGGCAGCGAGGGAGGACCCCGCTGGGGCCGTGTGATTGAACCTGGCCCGGAGACAGGAGGCCTCAGCGTCGACGTGGTGGACCTGACCGATCTGGTGGGAGGTCATCACAGCCATCCTGCGGGGGAGGTCTGTATGGTGATGCCGATCACCCCGGGCGCCCAGTTTGATGGCACCGATCGGGGCTGGTGCGTATTCGAGCCGGAAACGGGTCACCACCCCACGGTATCTAATGGCCAGGCACTGATACTGTATTTGTTGCCGGACGGTAAGATCGAATATACACAGCCGAGGGCATAATAGTGTCGATCTAAATACGCCCCTTAAAAACAAAGGCGGCCTGCCCTTGGATGCCTTCTGTATCATTAAACTCTTGACTCATGAATTTAGCTTCCGCAGCTTATCGAAGCCCTCGTTTGGCCCGAGCAGAATCATAATGTCACTGTCCTTCAAAACGCACAGCGCGGTGGGGATCATATTCAGGCGGTCCGGAACGAGTTCTTTGATTGCCACCACCTGAACGCCAAAGCGGTTAATGAGATCCAGATCTCGCAATGACTTACCGATAAATTGCTTTGGCGGAGACATTTCAATAATCCGGTAGCCTTCAAGAAATGGCAAGTAGTCTAGCATATTCGGATTATGTAACCGCTCGGCCAATGCCATAGCCTGATCTTTTTCCGGAAAAAAAACTTCGGAAGCCCCGATTTTATGAAGTATACGCGAATGGGCTCCGCTGAGGGCCTTGGCATATATTTGCTCAAGACCGATATCCTTCATATTTAAAGTTGCAAGGATCGATTCGCTCAGAACTGAGCCGATGCAAATAACGGCGGCATCCATTTTGTCTAACCCCAGCGCCTCCATTGCTTTACGGTCCGTGGCGTCAGCGATCACCGCCTGGCTCACCTGGTCCTTAATTTCAGCTACTACACTGACGTTTTTATCGACCGCCAAAACCTCGTGTCCTTTTTTGTAGAGATCAACGGCCAGATGATAGCCGAAATTGCCGAGTCCTATGATAACAAACTGTTTCATCGCTCGCCTTATCCACTCATTATTTCTTCTTCTGCGTAATAATAGCCGGGGGCAGTCTCACGGCTGACAGCCACCGCAATGACCAATGGCCCCAGACGACCCACAAACATCACAATTGAAAGAACCAACTTACTCGCCATGCTGAGCCCGGCCGTAACCCCGGTAGAAAGCCCTACAGTGCCAAAGGCGCTGATCACCTCGAACAACAGTTCCAGGAATTTCCCGCGGCTCATGGGGTGAGGCATTTCCCCCAGTTCTACCATCAGCATCGCCATGTTCGCCAGAACAATAACGATCGTACTGATCAATACGACACCCATCGCCCTGCCGACGCTGGCCGCCGAAATCGTGCGATGAAATATTTGAGGCCGTTCTTGTCCGCGCAAACGCGATAATCCCAAAACAACCAAACTGGCGAAAGTGCTGGTCTTGATTCCACCCCCGCATGAGCCCGGAGAGGCACCGATAAACATCAACACCATAAGAACGAAAAGTGTTTCGTTTGCCATCTCACCGATTGGCAGGGTGTTGAATCCGGCTGTTCGCGTGCTGACAGCTTGAAAAAAACCAGCCAGAAAGCGGCCGGGAAGTGACAGGGGTGCCAGGCTGTTATGCCATTCCATAAAAATGATTGAAATGCTGCTCGTAACAAGCAAAATACCCGTTACCGACAGTACCAGTTTCGAGTGCAGGCTGAGTCGGGACCAGCTTCGACGCTGAAATGAAAAATTTCTCTTAAGCTCAGATAGGACCAGAAACCCAATCCCTCCGCATATGATCAGAAAACAAACCGTTAGGTTCAAAACCCAGTCTTCGCGATAGGCAACCAGACTATCTGCGAATAAAGCAAAACCTGCATTGCAAAAAGCGCTGACCGCATGGAAAACTGAGAAATAGAGCGCCTCGCCCGGTGTCCTGCCGGGGAGAAAGCGCAAAAAAATCAGTAATGTACCAATGCCCTCGATAACCAGGGTAAATTGCACGACATCGCGAATAATGTCGCGGACGCTTCGCTCTCCGCTGCCGGTGAATGTATCCTGAATCAGCATTCGACCGGCAAGGCTTGGCCGCCGGCCGCCGAGCAGAAGAAATAAAGTTGACATCGTCATGATACCAAGGCCGCCGACCTGGATTAAGCCCAGGATGACAAGTTGACCAAATGTGCTGAAGGCACTTCCGGTATCCACGACCACCAGACCGGTCACACAACTCGCAGATACGGCGGTAAAAAGCGCATCTACAAATCTGAGACGACCAACAGTTGATGCTGCCGGCAGCATCAGCAAAGCCGTACCGATGGAGATAAGCGTCGCGAACCCGAAAATAGAAACCCGCGCGGGAGATCGCAACAGGGCTCTGGGAGAAAACATGATAAATGTTTTTTCCCATTTTTGAAAAGCCGGCATTTTTTTTCCTTAAACTGTATATCCAGTAACGCCTCTTGTGGGCCTAATAATAATTCTGACTTTGAATATGTCAATCATTACCTATTTCCGAGTCCATCTGCGAATCATCCTGAACCATTTTCGGTAAATTTCTCTTGACATAGATTTGATTCTCTACTATTAAAATTCGTTCTGATTGATCCCCAGTAGCTCAGTCGGCAGAGTCCGCCGCAGGAGGATTAACCACTGGGTCGGTGGGACGAACGTGTTTATATAGTAGAAAAAATGCCAATATTCCCCAGTAGCTCAGTCGGCAGAGTCCGCCGCAGGCGGATTAACCACTGGGTCTGCTGGAAATTGCAAGACAACTGGCTGATAGTTTGATATCTGTTCCCCAGTAGCTCAGTCGGCAGAGTC
>Ga0075306_1000037_pt1 | contig 35701 bp, 38 predicted proteins | sample Joice_CattailNLC_FD_120074 | JGI IMG/M metagenome (GOLD analysis project Ga0075306, IMG submission 120074) | Natural and restored wetland microbial communities from the San Francisco Bay, California, USA, that impact long-term carbon... | ecosystem: Environmental > Terrestrial > Soil > Wetlands ... | reverse complement strand
CAAGGGAAACCCATACATCTCGGTAAATAAAGCAATCACAAAGGCCGCAAAGGTACCGAACGTTCGCCAGTCCTGCCGGGTTTGGGGCTTGAAAAAGCTGAACACAAAAACCAGAAATATGGCGGAGTTTATTATTACCAGTTGCCAGAGCCCGTAATCAGGCAGATTGTTCATCGCAAACGCCTCCATTTAGATCGCGCTAAAAAATTTTGATCATACCTCTTTGGCGCCACGGTTCAGTGACATTTCATTGCCCTGCCGCCGTTGGCCTTTTCCAGTCGTTCCAGATAACGGCCCCATATTCCTTTTTTCTTTGCCGGATTAGGGTTTAGGAATTGTTGGGGGTTTTCCTCGAAGGATTGCCGGCAACCCTCGGCGCAAAAATAGTAAGTTGCCCCGTCAATGGTCGTAATTATTCCTTTTGGGCCGGGAACAACTTCCATGCCGCAAACAGGGTCGACAACGGTTTTTTTATTTTTCGTGGATATGTTCATAAGGTAACCTCCATGTTGTTTTTCTGAAATCTAACTGATGAGATTGCAATGGCTATGCCACTTGGTGGTATAACCATCTAACATTCCAATATAATACAGAATAAAAATAATAATCCGCCTTGAAAAATTTTATTTCCCAGAATGAGGGCAGCAAGTGCAAAAAAAATTCCCACTTCTGCTGGATAGGATGCCTTTTCTATGGGTAAAAAGTATCCAACGGAATCATTTCAACATTTGCCATTACCTTGATTCCCGAGTATAAGGAAATTATCCGGCGAGGTTCGGAGGCACTTGCGCCCCATGGGCGAATGGTTATCGCCGATTTACGCAAACCCGATCGATGGCCCATGTGGATTGTGAATTTCATGGTCTGGATAACACGACCCTTTGGTACCAGCCTCGATATTACGCTGCGCAAACCATGGGAAGCCATGGAAACCTATCTGGCGAAAACCAGTTTTTCAAAATTCTATGGCGGCTTTACCTATATTTCTTCGGGTGAAAAAGATTAGTTATGCCGAAAAAGATCCTGATCATTGAAGACAACCGGGATTTGGCCCGTCTTCTGCAAACCCATCTGCGGGACCTGTCCTTTCTGGTGGATCTGTCCTTTGACGGCCTGGCAGGGGTTGCCAAAGCACAGACGGATGTTTACGATCTCATTATCCTGGACTTGATGCTCCCGGGCCTTGACGGACTGGAAATCTGCCGCCGTCTGCGGCGCAAACCCCCGTACGTTCCCATTTTAATGCTGACGGCCAAATCCTCGGAAACGGACCGCGTGGTCGGGCTGGAAATCGGGGCCGACGACTACGTCACCAAGCCCTTTAGCATCCCCGAGCTTCTTGCCAGGGTAAAAGCTATTTTGCGGCGCGTCGAAGAGATCTCGGAACGGGCCACAGAGGCTATCCCGGCGGTTATCCAGGTGGGAGACCTTGTAATCGACCCGGCTAAAAGAAAGGCGACCATGGCGGGCCGCTCCCTTGATCTGACGGCCAAGGAATTCGATCTGCTCCTGCATTTTGCCCACAACCCGGGAAAGGTCTACACCCGATCCCAGCTCCTGGATATGGTCTGGGGTTACGGGCATGACGGCTATGAGCATACGGTCAATTCCCATATTAACCGCCTGAGGGCCAAGATTGAAAAAGATTCCGCTCACCCTGGCTACATCCTGACGGTCTGGGGGGTGGGCTATAAGTTTACCGAATTATAACCTGAATATTGCATGAAAATTAATGAGATGTTTGAATAATACTTAATTACCAGACGTGGTGCGAATCAAGGCAGTAAAGACTAATACGTAATCCGTAAAAAGGATGAGGGTCGATCTAATCTCATTAATTTTCACCCTGCGGGCGAGCCGGAGGCTTTCATCTGCTTCGTTATTAAGGGCGCAGCATAGTCCACTATAGCTTCGCCCTTAAGTGCCTTGCATATGAAAGCCTCCGACTCGTGCAAATTCCAGGTAACAATTCCAAAAAAAAATACAACCCATGATTAAATCACTCTATTCAAAGCTCGCCATCGCTCTACTGGGACTTTTCTGTCTGCTGGGGGTATCGATTGTCATCCTGACCCAGGTTGCCTCGGACATGTATCAGCAGGAGGTCGTTCAGAAACTCAATCGCAATCTGGCCGAACAGATCGCTGCCCAAAAAAGCCTCATACAGGATCATCAAATTAACCGGAATGGTCTCACGGAAATTTTTAACATGCTCATGGTGGTCAATCCCAGCATTGAAGTTTACCTGCTCAATCCCGCTGGTGACATCCTGGCCTATTCGGCGCCACCCGGAAAAGTGAAACAGGACCGGGTTGATTTGAGGCCCATCAAAAAGTGGTTTGAAGCCGGCACGGTCTTTCCGCTGACCGGCGATGATCCCCGCAATCCAGGAAAGAAAAAGGTCTTCAGCGTTGCGCGCATCCCGGAACAGGGGACGCTTCAGGGCTATTTATACATTATTCTGGGAGGCGAACATTTCGACAGCATCGTCCAGAAATTAAGAGGCAGCTACATTTTGCAATTGAGTGCCTGGTGGCTGGCGGCAAGCCTTTTGTTCGTTCTGACAGCCGGTTTGTTGCTGTTCGCCTACCTGACCCGCAGATTGCGACGCCTGGCCACGGTCATGGCTTCTCTGGACATTGAGCAAACTGCGGGTCGGCTGCCATCGATTGCCGTACCGGACCGCCCGCCGGGTGATGAGATCGACCGTTTAACCGTCACCTTTAAGCAGCTGATCGATCGCATTCAAACCCAGATGGAAAAATTGAAAAAGGCCGACAGCTTGCGCCGGGAACTGGTGACCAACGTATCCCATGACCTGCGCACACCGCTGGCGACGCTGCAGGGTTATATCGAGACCCTCTTTCTGAAGGATAAAAGCCTGTCCGCAGCGGATCGCAAGCATCATCTGGAGATTGCCATCCAGCACTGTGAGCGGCTCAGCAAACTGGTCGATGAGCTTTTCGAACTGGCGAAACTGGATTCCCATGAGACAACAGTTCAGTACGAGCCGTTCAATATTAACGAGCTGGCCCATGATGTGGTGCAAAAGTTTGATCTAGCGGCTGAAGAGAGACAAATCACGATTCAAATCGACCACAACCAGGGCCTTCCGTTTGCAAATGCCGATATTGCCATGATTGAGCGGGTGATCGAAAACCTTCTTGATAACGCTTTGGATCACACCTCTGCCGGCGGTTCGATTCGCCTCTCTTTCAGTACCCAAAATGGCGATATAGAAGCCTGTATCAGTGATACCGGCTGCGGCATCCCCGAGGAAGATTTGCCTCATATTTTTGAGCGTTTTTATCAAAGGGATAGAACTCAAGAAAGCAGAGGGGGTCATTCCGGGCTCGGATTGGCAATTGTAAAGCGCATCCTTGAGTTACATGACAAATCCATCATCGTCGAAAGTGCAGCCGAATCAGGGACGGCATTTACCTTTTTCTTATCCGCCTATCATCCTGCCTGAAGCACCCCCGCCTTATCAAATTTTGTTATAAAAAAGTTATATTTTCGTGATGACCCTGTGAATCAGACCGCTTAACTTTTATTCCATCAGAAAGAATCATAAAATGAAAAAACGACGTCAATTTATCAAAATCATGTTGGGGTTATTGGGCGGGCTAGGGCTGTTGTTCAATCCGCTCTTCAGAGGGGTCCAGGTTGTTTTCGCAAAGGCCAAAAAAATGATCCTGCCGAAAGGGACCCGGATGGACACGCTCGTCGGCCAAAACCCGGCCAATTTGGACACCCAAAATTTAGATCTGACGCCCGTGGAAAAGTTCGAGACCATGGGATTGGACGATCACCATGTCGATCTGAGCAGGTGGCAGCTTGAAATAGACGGTCATGTTCACCGCTCCCTGAAACTCACCTATAATCAAATTGTCCAGATGCCGTCAATTCAAAGAAATGTTCTTTTGATCTGTCCGGGGTTTTTTGCTTATCACGCGCGCTGGAAGGGCATTTCCGTGGCCAAATTGCTGGAAACAGCCGAAGTTGCCCCCGGTGTTGATTATGTTACCTTCAGCGGGCCGGATGGAACCTATGAAAAATCCGAGCGCTTTCCCATAGCGGAAATCCTCTCGGACAAAGTTTTTTTGGCCTACAGGGTGAATGACAGCGTATTGCCAAAAAAGCACGGATTTCCCTTACGGGTGGTAGCGGAAGACTATTACGGTGGTAATTGGGTGAAATACGTATATAAAGTCACAGCAATTAAGTCATAATTTGATGTCTGTTTCGGCCTAAAAAAATTTTAAGGGAAACAATGAAATGAAAATCATAGAAAGATTCAGTGTTCTATTCTTGCCGGCACTCGTCCTGATCACCTTGCCCCTGGTTGATGGTTATCGATCATCTCTTGCTGAGAAACCGGAATTATCCACTGTGACGTTCTACGTGCAGTGATACGATGTCGGCAAGGCAGCCCTGGAGGGGCTGGAAGGGATACAGCAGGTTGACAGAGGGTTTCATAACTTCAAGGAAATCAACACCGTCCATTATGACGCCTCAACAGTTACGATTGAAGAAATGGAAAATGCTCTGAGGAAAGCGGGAACCTACCAGGGAACCGTAAAATAGGATGACACCCGGAGGAAAGATTGAATTTGTATTTGGAACATTTAGTTTATTTTTCAGTGATAGCAGCGCGAAGGTGGTTTCTAGACCAACAGTGCCGATATAATTGATAACGCATGGATAATACAACTGAAATTTCGTCGAATGCAGTCAATCCTAAAATTTGGGTTGAAGCGTATCATGATTATCTTTTTAAATATGCGCTTTCTCGGTTGCGCGAGGCTGATCTTGCTGAAGAAAAAATTCAAGAGACTTTTTTAGCCGCCTTGCAGTCACGTAAACACTTCCGAGGATTGGCATCTGAAAAAACATGGTTAATTAGTATCCTAAAAAGAAAAATTTATGATCATTTCCGAAGGATAAGCCGGGAAAGGCAATATAATCTGACTTCCCCTACGGTGTGGATACGGTATGATGTTTTTGATCGTAAAAGAATGCAGGCTGTAAGATCTTCTATCTGGTTTTCCGATCCTTCAAAGATCTATGAGCAAAAGGAATTCTTGAAGATTGTGACGTATGCTTTATCGGAGTTACCCGGCCGCCTGGCGCAGGTATTTATTCTTCGCGACATATTTGAGCTGAGCAGCCAGGAAATATGTGAATTAATGGATATCAGTGTTTGCAATCTTTATGTGATGATGCACCGTGCCCGGAAACGTATGAGATACAACCTGCAATTGAAATGGCTTTGTGAAACGGTATAGATGTCATTGACAGTCGGACGCGGCCGCAAGGAGAAGCTAAAATGAAAAGCAACAAACAACTGGCTATTCTATTACTGTCAGCCCTGGTGGCGATCCCCATAATAGTATTGATGCAAAACGTGCGGTCGAATACTGCGACTGCCGATCTGGCCAGGGTTGAGTTCTTTGTCAGTTGATACGATGTGGGCGAAGAAGCCCTGGAAGGGCTGCAAGGGGTCGAGCATGTTAGCAGTGACTTTCATGATGCCACGGAAACCAACATCGTCTGGTATGATCCGGCTTTAATCAGAGTTGACCAGCTGGAGAAAGCCTTAAAAGATGCGGGAACTTACCTGGGAACGGCAAAATGAAATTTAGGTCTCGTTTGAAGTGAAAAACATACGCTTATAGGAGCAGAAAGATGAGCGTGTTCTCTGAACACCGTCTCTAGAATAAATTTTGAAACTAAGGAGTGCAATCATGAAAACAATCGTTATCTTGGGAATAATGATCCTGACAGGATTTATCCTGTTTGGATTTCAACATACCAAAAATCAAAGTCAGGTTGAAGCAATGGAGATGGACAAAAAATACGACGATAAAAATTTAGCTACTGCAACCTTTGCCGGGGGATGTTTCTGGTGCACGGAATCGGATTTTGAAAAGGTGGACGGGGTGGTCGAAGTCGTATCCGGCTATACAGGCGGGGATGAGGAAAACCCGACCTATGAGCAGGTATCCTCCGGCACGACCGGCCACTACGAGTCGGTGCAGGTTTACTACGATCCGCTCAAAATCAGCTATACCGAATTGCTGGACGTTTTCTGGCGCCATGTCAACCCGACCGATGCCGGGGGTCAGTTTGTCGACCGGGGCCCGCAGTATCGCTCGGCCATCTTCTACCACGACGAAGAACAAAAAGCGCTGGCTGAAAAATCAAAGGCGGCTATGGACAGCTCCGGCGTATTTAAAACGCCCCTGGTGACCCAGATTATTCCGCTCAAGCAGTTTTATCCGGCTGAGAAATACCATCAGGATTATTACAAGAAAAACCCGATCCGCTATAAATGGTACCGCTCCGGTTCGGGGCGCGACCAGTACCTTGAAAGTATCTGGGGCAATATGCCGGCAAAAAAGACTCCGGCGGGGCCGGATTCAAAATATGCCAAACCCGCCGATGCGGTTCTGAAAGAAAAGTTGACCCCCATGCAGTACAAGGTAACCCAGGGCGAAGGCACCGAACCGCCGTTTAACAACGCCTACTGGGACAACAAAAGGGAAGGCATCTACGTTGATATTGTTTCCGGCGAGCCGCTGTTCAGCTCGACCGACAAGTTTAAGTCCGGCACCGGCTGGCCCAGTTTCACCAAACCCCTGGTGCCGGAAAACATTGTGGAACGTAAGGACCGCAGCCTTTTCATGGTGCGCACGGAAGTCAGGAGCAAGCACGGTGATTCCCATCTCGGGCACGTTTTCCCGGACGGACCGCCGCCGACCGGATTGCGCTATTGTCTCAACTCTGCGGCGCTGCGCTTTGTCCCCCGAGAAGAACTTGAAACCCAGGGATACGACAGTTACCTGGACCTGTTTTCAGCAAGTTCCAAATAAGAGGGTGGGCGGCAAGGCAGAACTGTATCAAACTGCATCCGGCAAGTCAGCAGCGGAAACCACTGCCTGCTGGATCGTTTGTCTCAGCTCCTCGTAATCAAAGGGTTTGCCCAGACAACCGAATGCGCCTCTATTCTTGGCCTGATCGACGATTTCATCTGAAAAATAAGCTGTCATCATTAGAATCGGAATCTCCGGCCTCAGTGAACTGATCTGCTCAAGTGCCTCTATGCCGGAGACCCCGGGCATGCGGATATCCATCAAGATCATATCGAAATGCCGCTTGCTCACTTCTTCAATGGCCGTTATTCCGTCATCCGCCTCGAAGATCTCGTATTGCCAGTCTAAGAGAATCCGCAGCATGGTGCGATGGGCGATATCGTCATCGACGATGAGCAGGTTTTTTTTATTTGCCATCGGCCTTTATCCTTTCTCTATTGGATTTTGTACAAGAAGGTTTTTTTTAACCAGAAGGATACCGTTAAACCGAGAGTTAGAAAAGCTGCCGCCAGAATCAGATAGCGAAAGTCTAATAAAGATCCGCCCAGAAATACAAAAGTGAGCAAGCCCGGAATCGTTCCGATGACGGTCGCCAGGGCAAAATCCCTCTGTTTGAAGTTACACATACCCGAGCTATAGCCCACCAGATCAAAGGGCAGAAATGTCAGTCGCATGATCAGAACGGATAAAAAACCGTTATCCTGTATCTTGCAGGTTAATCGCGGTACCAGACGTATTTTTGTGTTAAGGTATTTCAACAGGTCTGCGGTAAAATATCTGCCAACCACAAAGGAAATATTGGCACTGATGTTTTCACCGATCACAGTCAGCAGTATACCGAGCCAGGGACCGAAAAGGATCCCGGCGGTAACGGATAAAATGCTCGCCGGAAAAAAGATAAGTGATCTGAATGCGTAAGCAGTGACATACATCAGCGGTCCCCAGGCCCCACTCTGGCGAATGAAACTTTGCAGGGTTTCCACCATGCCGGTTACCGAAGATTCCCGGCTGAAATAAATATAAATTGCCAGGCAAACAACCGTGCCCCACAGGGTAAACAGAAAAATCTTAATTCGTGTTTTGGCCATTGTGATTCATTCATGATGATTTTGTTTTTATTAGATTCACTAAGATTTGTGTCTGAGTTCAGCTTGAATCTGCGACAGATGAAATCCTTCGGTCGGTTTTATTACGCGGGTAATTACCGGTGTGAGTTTGCTGTCGGCTGTCTGGCGTTTTGAAATCAAACCGGCAATCGCGAATCCCAATGTTAGGCCGATAAAACCGAATAGAATGGCCGCACCGGTTTCGCCAATACCCAGATAATTGTGCAATCCGGAACCGACGATCGCACCCACGAAAAGACTCAGAGTTGGCAGGATGTAGAGAATCATGGCACTTTTAAATACCGATTTTGAACTGAGGCTAATTGTTACCCGGTCGCCGACTCCCGCCTTGACACGGTTTAAGACCCGGGTCTCTACCCTCGAGCAGTCTGCCAGGGAATGACAGAATTGTGCTGATTCGCAATTGCTGCAAGCATCATTTCTTTCGGTGACGACGATGGCCCAGCCGTCCTTGCTGACACTGGTTACCAGGCCTTTTTTTTGTGCCATTTTTGTCTCCCTCGTTAAATTAAAATACTAATTTTCAGCTGACGCTACTTTCTAAAAATGCCATTTTTGTGCCAATAATTGCATCTTTATCCAACTATCTGAAATCACGATACTTTATAATACCTCAACTTTAATCTTTTAAACTATATGTCTCTATACGTTCGTAATTCGGGTAATTGCTACCCAGGTATACAGTCCGGATGCTTAAAAATTGCGCACTTTTTTCAACAAAACATAGAGGTATGGTGTTATTCTAATCCAAAGAAAGGAGAAACTGCCGTGAGTGAGAAATTAATCACCGTTCTTACAGCAATCGCCCTGGTTGGATTTGGAACCTTGGCGCTTGCACATTGGAGTGGGGGTTACGGATATCAGGGATGGATGCACCAGGGCTAAGGCGGTCAGTATCCGGAATCCTGCTGGCAGTAATCCGATTTGAATCTGCTGCAATACTCCCTCCTCCTCCCAAATGGGGTGGTTCGATGAACCATCCCATTTATTTTTCCCATTTAATACGCTATATCCTATAATTATTCAGGAAATATTCTCTGCCCACTTGGCGAACTCTGCGGTGCATAAGATATTCGAGTCCAATAAAATTTGTTTTCATCATTATTGCCGGTTAGGTACAAGATATAATTTTGCGGAGGCATTACATGATACAACCGAAAAGTTTGCAGCAGCGACTGTCGCTCTTTTTGATTCTACCGGTTGCGCTTTTGCTGATCCTGATGGGAATTGCGGGATTTATTTATGCCCGCAATCTCCTGTTGACCCAGTGGAGGGAGGCGTCCGTCCTCAAATTACAGCGGGCGGCCCACCAGGTCGATATGCGCCTGGAGCGCGTAAAAGATTGGATTCGAGTTTTTAATCAGACTCCTGTCGGCCAGAATACCGCGGCAATTCACGAGTTAACAATCGAACAGCTTAAAAAGCAGCAAGGCGTCGACCAGGTTCAGCTAACATGGAAAAACAATGCGCTACCTTTTAGCACACCTGGCGCCAATCGAATGTCTTCAATGATGAGGGTTAGGGAAGACGGACGGCCAATGATGATGCGAAGATTCCACAGTGCCCGCATTCAAGAAATCACACCGCCGCGCTACGACGATAAAATTAATCATGAAACCGTCTCTTTGGTTTCAGATTTGAACGACGAGAATGGACAATCTGTCGGCCGACTGGAGGTCGTACTGAATTTTAAGGTACTGATTAAAGATGTCCTTGAGTCCGGCTGGTGGCAGAGCAACGAAGCGTATTTGGTAAGTGACAACGGCAAAATTCTGACCATTGCAGAAAAAGAGAAAGGTGCGTCACTGGCGGACAGCAGCGATCCTCTGGAACGGGAAGCGCTGAAAGCAATGAAAACTAAATCTTATGGAACTATCCTCGGTGCCGGCCACCCTTCCGATGAAGTGGCCGGCTTTTATAAACTGCAGCAAGCGCCCTGGAGCCTGATAATGATAGCACCCGGCAAAGAAATTCTGGCACCTATTGTGCGTTTTCGATTGTATTACTTGGCCATCGGCGCCGGTTTTATTTTTTTTATTGTCGTTTTAATCCGGATTGTCACTGGCCGGTCGGTCGCTGCCATCAAAGAGGTCTCAAAGGCCGCGGAACGGGTTGCCGATGGTGACTATGGAAGGCTGCTTACCGTAAAAACTCAGGACGAGGTGGGTGAATTGATCCGCAGTTTTAATTCCATGGTGCAGCAGCTCAAAGAACGTATGGAAATGAAACAAGCCCTAAATCTTGCCATGGAGGTTCAGCAAAATCTGCTCCCCAAAAAAATGCCCGAGATAAAGGGCCTCGACATCGCCGCGCGCAGCATTTACTGCGATGAAACCGGCGGCGACCTGTACGATTTTCTGGAAGTTGATGGCTGCATGGCCGATCGCATCGGAATTGCGGTCGGTGATGTCAGCGGTCACGGCATTCCGGCCGCCCTGTTGATGGCGACGGTCAGAGCATTTATAAAGAGCAGGGTCAGTCAACCCGGCAGCCCGGCTGAAATTATCTCCGACGTGAATCGGTTGATTACGAATGATACCGGTGACAGCGGTCAATTTATGACACTCTTTTACGCCGCTATCGATGCCGGCAGGAAAGAACTGCAGTGGATAAGAGCCGGTCATGATCCTGCTGTTTATTACAACCCGGGCAAAGATTCTTTTGAAGAGCTAGGCGGCGAGGGAATGGCTCTCGGCGTCGACGCCGAATATATCTATCGGGACGGCGGAAGTATAGGTTTGTCCAAAGGGCAAATTTTCCTGATCGGAACCGACGGTCTGTGGGAGACGCATAACGAAGCCGGTGAAATGTTCGGCAAAACGCGCCTGGAAGCCATCATCCGCCAAAAGGCCTCGAACCCGGCCGATACAATTCTCAGATCGATCGCCCAGGCGGTGCAGGAATTCAGAGGCACGGCCAAACAGGAAGATGATATCACCCTGGCGGTGATCAAAATCGTCGATTAGAAAAAGGTTTTTTTTATCTTTCATCACATTTTTCTTTATCTCCATAAAATTCTTATCATGGTGATGCCCTGGGCGGGTAATTGATACCCAGGTATCCAGTCCAAGCGCCAAAAATTTGCGCACTTTTTCTTCAAATCGGGCTGGCGAAGTTTTGCTTTGGTCCAATATCAAACTTTTTCCTTCAATTTTCTTCATCATTTCAGCTTAATATGCGCATCGATTAAAAATCGAAAGAAATTATGGCACGCTGCTTGCTCTATTGGATGGGTAAAAAGCGCATCGATCACATGATTAAAATTCGAAAACTCAATCCCAACGCCGGCAGAGGATTTATGATGGGAGGGTACCACATGGGTTATGGTTACACTTCTCCCGAGGACTCCTGCTGGCGATAATATAAACCCGATGCTAATCTCCTTCTCAAAGGGGCGACCACCCAGGGTCGCCCCTTTACTTTCTAATTCAAATGACAAAAATAATATATCGATTGCGCCTCCTGGCTTTAATCATTGTCCCGGTACTCATGGGAACCTATATGGCAGACGGCTGGGCAGCGGACAAGAAAGCTTACGAAAACATCTATATTGACCAATTCGTCAAAATGATGGATCAAAAAGATTTCATTCTCATCAATGTGCACGTTCCTTACTACGGAGAAATTGCCCTGACGGATCTCCTGATACCATTCAATGCCATCGACCAGCACAAAGAAGACCTTCCGAAGGATAAGAGCGCCAGGATAGTCGTTTACTGCATGTCGGGGCCCATGGGTGATATCGCCGCTGAAAAATTGGCAAGTATGGGATACACCCGGGTAAGTAATTTTCAGGGGGGGATGATGGCCTGGACACAAACGGGCAGAAACCTGCAACATCGACAGAAGTAAAGATTGAAAAATAGTATATTTTACCGACCGGAATATGAGGACTAGTAAAAAAATCAAAACTCGGACCTGGTATGGAATGGACGGCACGGTAATCATTGGATCCGGCATTTTGCATAAATCAGGAGTAGGAAAGCTGATTATACCCCATCCTGCTGCGATCAACTGGCTGCTGCGCCAGGGTTTGCACGGAAATTCCGCCACCACCCTTAGAATTGACTCGGGAACCGGCTCTTTGATACAGCCTGCAGACTTTTGCGTTAACGTATAGAAAATTGAGAAAAAAATAAAATGGATACTAAGAATAAAGGCGTCATTGGGGTAATCATATCTTCGGCAAAAACAATTTTAGTATTTCTATCGGGCGGTATCCTCTTTCACCTGGTCGTAATGGTCATCGACTATTACCTGATAGTCAAACCATTTTCCTTTGACATCCGGGAGAATTTTAGCGGCAGTATTTTTTCCGAACCGATGTGGCCGATGATGGCGGTTTATGGCATTCTTTCACTAGGGTTGTATCTCTTATGGAATAAGGCCAAGAATGCGGTACTGGCGGTACGCGAAAAAGAATTGCAAAAAGAAAAGGCAGAAGCTGTTGTTAAATCCATGCAACGCCTAACGGGCATAATGGCTGAACATATTGCCTCGCAGAATTCAGACATCATGAGTTGGATCGAAGACAGAAAAAGATTGGGCCATCCGGTACCGACAAAAGTGAAAAACCCCAGCCAACAAATCGCTAAAGCAATTCATTCAATGTCTGAGTTAACATTTATAGTTCCATATACAGACAATCGCCCTAATAATATTTATGAATTAGAAAAAATTCTTTTCGACAAATTATCCAACCTAACCGATGTCACATCTCGCCCTCCCAAATTGTAAATGTAGTCTTTAAGATCTTCCCCCCACAAAGCTAATGGTCGGATTTGATTTTAACAGTAGCTAATAGATATTCGTTTTATCCGTTCGCAAAACCCTTATCTTCGCTTGGCCTTCTGGAAATGGATCGATCGATTCAGTTTATCGATTAAAACAGTTTCGGTAACCTCGCCCGCTTGGTTTACAATTTTGGCCAGATAATACCTTCCCTTGTTTTCCAGTTCTTTTATATTATATTTTTCTAAAATGGCAGGATCGACTTCCCGCTCGATGATAAACCGGGCGGTACCGGTGCTCATACCATCCAGGAAATCAAATCCGGGCTCCGTTTCAACAGATTTAATATTTCCTTCCCGGGGTTTGTCTTGCGGTTTTACTTTATTTTGAAGATTTTGCTCTGAGTTAGCTGGAGGTTTCCCTCGTTTTAAGTAATTCGAAATAGATTCGATAATATTCATCATACCTCCCGGTAGTTGAGGTAACCGATCGATTGTTGTGGATTCATCCATTTTCTAACGCAAAGGGTGTGCCAATTTAGATTATAACCGTTTAACCATCTGATATTATAAGATTGATTCATATTAATGCTGAAACTTGGTCTTTTTTTATCGTGGGAGTCCCGTTAAAGGTGGATCAAATCTTCACAGTCTTTGGTTTTACCCCCTATTGACCAACACTCAGGGCACTGCGAAATCCCACTTCTTCGAAAGCTTCCCAGGGCTGCCGTGGCACACCGGAGGGCATGAGAACATAACGCGACTCACCCGAGCCCTCTTTGGAATTTAAAGTCATGCCATCAAAGCTCCATTCATCAAAGCCTTTTGGTACAACTCGAATTTCATATTTGTTTGCCTTGTAAGAAGAGACGGGGGATAATTTATTGGTTTGGGTTTTTGCCACCGGCGCATTGTCTTTATTTTGATCCTGGCCCATCCTCTCGTGCATTTTTTCCATATCAATATTGTCAGCGACTCCAGACTCATTTTGCCCGGTGGTTTCTTCTGACGCCTGCCCATTGCTGAATACATAAAGCCATTCTATTAGGGCGGGCAGACGCCGGTTATAAAACCGGGCATAGGCAGAAGCCCCATAGGCCGTCACCCTCAGAGCAGGAAATGATGCATAGGCCGCATTTGTGAGTTTAAATTTTCCGTAGTGAAAAACAATGGGCTCATAGCCTTCCTTGACGTTTCCCAGCAGCAACCAGATCTTATCGTCACTTTGAACCACCATTTTTACGACGCGGATTCGAGAAAGGTTATTATTTAAGAATTCCACATACTGATGATTGGTCACCGGTGCTTCATCCATGTAGAACGGATCAACTTTTACTGCTCGTTTTTCTTCTGTGGTGGATTTTGCCGGAAGCGCAACTGTTCCGCCCGGGATCAGGCGCAGGGTCGTTCCGTCTTCCGTCAATAACGTGGGCTTGGAACCATCGGGCTTTGATGCAGCAGCAGCATTATTTTCACCAAGTTGAGGCTGTTGGACGTTCTCAACAGCTATCCGGGGTATATCTCCCGGGCTCAGCTGTTTTCCAGGCGTGCTCCTAAAAAAATGCCACCCAGTCATGGCGGCAACCGACAAAAGCGCCAGGCCAACCCCAGTCCAGATCCATCGGGATTCGTGGAGAAATGAGAGGCGCTTTTTTTTGAGAGTGATTTCGATCGCGGTTTCTTTATTTAAATCGGCAATGGCTTCTATTAGAGCGCTGTGCAATTTATCTACCGAATCGAGGCGATCTTCTTTTTTCTCTGCGGTAGCATCACGGATAGTTTGATCCAGCTTACGAAAAAAGGGGGTGTCCGGATTTGCCAGAGATGAAGTTTTAAACGGAAGGGACTTTTGATCGAATTTTCCGTCGATGGCCTCATACAAGATCTTGCCGAGCGAAAAAATATCGGCGCGATGGTCGGCTTTTCTGAAATCAAAGAAATGTTCCGGCGACATGTAGTAAGCGGTGCCTTTTGTTTCCATGGATTGGGTTACGGGTTTTAAGCGACCGGAGCGGGCCAATCCGAAGTCGGCGATTTTGGGGGTCTGGTCGTCCATTAAAACATTTTCAGGTTTCAGGTCACGGTGTACCATATCCAGAGCATGGATGGCCTTGACACCATTGAGAATCGGGAAATAGTAACTCTCCAGCCATTCTTTGAGCAAATCCGCTTCAGGATAAAAGCCTTCTTCCGACATGGTAAAGCGCAGGGTATTTCCCGGTATATAGTCCAAAACAATAAATTCCACCGGATAGACATTTCCATTTTTTTTGACCACCATGGAACCGCTGTCAAATACCTGCAAGACATTGGGATGTCGAATCCGGGCCATGGCCTGGGCCTCACGTCGAAATCGCTCTAATGCGATATCGATTTCTTCATCATCTTCAAGTGCAGATTTAAGCCATTCCTGGGAAACCACTTTAATGGCTACATCCCGCTGAAGATTCAACTGATGAGCCCGGTAAACTTCTCCAAAAGCTCCTTTGCCGATAAATTCCAGGATCACCCATTTGTCCTGGATGATGTTACCGGGGGAAAATATTTTGCCTTGACCGGCGCTCATATTTAAAAAAGACCTCTCATAAAACGAATTTACTTTGAAAAATTATGTCAAAAGCCGCAGTCGCTTTTAATTTTTTTGCGGATAAGCATTGCAACCAGTCCAGCAAAATACATGCCGTAGATTTTGGCTATCCCAACATCTTGTAATCAATAGAAAAAATGAAAAGAACACTTTGGTAATTCAATCCAGTGTATATATTTTATCCATTTAATTCAAATTGTTCCTTCTTAGGTGCGAAATTTTTTGCCAGGCGAGCGCATGCTCAGGGAAGCAATACGGGCATTCAACGATGAATCACATGCAAAAATTTCTATATTATAATTAAATTCGGATAGTTAAAATCTTCATTGCAAACTTAAACATCTTTGGCACGTACATTGCTCATATTAATGGGAAAAGAGCTCAAAAGGAGTAAAAATAATGCCAACCGACCCAGTTTGTGGCATGCAAATCGATGAGAAATCAGCGGCAGCCCAAAGCAAATACAACGATAAATCCTATTTTTTTTGTGACCCGCACTGCCAGCAGCAGTTTGAACAATCTCCGGAAGCATTCATCAACCAGACTGGCGCATCTGATGGGCACCATCATGACAAGGAGGATCTGGAAAAAATCATTAAGGATACCGGATATGAGGTCATCAAATTATCGACGGAGAAGACCGCAGAATTCAAAGTCATCGGAATGGCATCCGACCATTGTGCCGGTGTGGTCAAGAAAGCCGTAGAGAAGCTCGAGGGAGTAAAAGATGTGGAGACCAACTTCCCAAATTCCTACGCCCGGGTTTCCTATGATGAAAGCATGCTCAGCACCCGTCAAATTATCAGAGCCATCACGTCTGCGGGTTACAAACCGCAGCTGATTGAGGCGGGAGAGGAAGCCGCGGATGTTGAGAAAGAGGCCCGTGAAGAAGAAATCAGAACGTTGAAGAAAAAGATTTTCTGGGCGGTTATATTTGCATTTCCCATTTTATACGTGGCTATGAGCGATTTAATCAGTATGAGTCTATTGCCGGGCTTTTTGAATCCGGAGCATTTTCCGGTCAGATTTGCCCTGTTTCAGGTGGTATTTTCCATTCCCGTGATTATCGCCGGCTGGGACTTTTACCGCGCCGGTTTCCCCAATCTATTCAAGGGTTCACCGAATATGGACTCGCTCATCGGCATGGGGACCTCGGCTGCCTATCTCTACAGTGCCTTTGCTGCCGGTATGGTGTTTTTGGGTAAGGACCCGGAGGGAAAATTTGTAAAGAGTCTTTACTTTGAGACGGCAGCGGTCATCATCGCTCTGATTTTGCTTGGCAAGTTTTTTGAGGCCGTATCCAAAGGCAAGACCTCAGAGGCCATCAAGAAGTTGATGGGTTTGGCGCCCAAGACCGCTATTATTGAAGCGGACGGGGTTGAAGAAACGGTTCCGATATCCGAAGTGCAGGTCGGCGATGTGGTGATCGTTAAGCCCGGCGAGAAAATACCCGTCGATGGCGAAGTCCTCGATGGAAGAACTTCCGTCGATGAATCCATGTTAACGGGGGAGAGCATGCCCGTGGAAAAAAACCCGGGTGCCCGGGTTGCCGGTGCAACCCTGAATAAAACGGGTTCCATTAAATTTCGTGCAGAAAAAGTGGGCAAGGATACCGCTCTGGCACAGATAATCAAGTTGGTTGAAGAGGCTCAGGGGTCGAAGGCGCCGATTGCCCGTTTGGCAGACATCGTTGCCGGCTACTTTACCTGGGGCGTAATCGGAATTGCCATACTGACTGCAATTATTTGGACTCTGGCAGGGTCTGTTTTCGGAGTTACCCTTGTTGGTGGAACCTTTATCTTCACGCTGACGGTGGTCATCAGCGTTCTGATTATCGCCTGTCCCTGCGCGCTGGGGTTGGCAACGCCTACTTCGATAATGGTGGGAACCGGCAAGGGGGCCGAACTTGGAATTCTCATCAAAGATGCCGTGGCCCTCGAGAATTTTCGCAAAATCGATTTTGTCATTTTTGATAAAACCGGCACACTTACGGAAGGCAAGCCGCGGGTAACCGATATTGTTGCCTTTAACAACCATCGCGAAGATGAGGTTCTCAAGATTGCCGCCAGCGGTGAGAAGAAATCCGAACATCCCCTGGCCGAAGCCATTGTCCAGGCCGGCGAAGAGAGAAACCTGGAGGTATTGGAGATTGCTGATTTTACCGCGATTCCCGGCCATGGCATCGAATTAAGCCTTGGTCAGTCAAAAATATTTCTGGGCAACCGCAAGCTGATGGAGGACCAGAAGATTGATCTGGAAGCAGCCCGGGATGAAGATGTCCGGCTGGCCAATGAAGGCAAAACGCCCATGTTCATCGGAAAAAATAAAACCTTGATGGGGATTATCGCCGTGGCTGATGTCTTAAAAGAAAACAGTGGAAAAGCAATTAAGGAGCTTCACCACCTGGGAATAAAGGTGGCGATGCTCACCGGCGATAACAAAAGAACCGCCGAGGCGATTGCCCGCACCGTAGGCATTGACAGGGTCTTGGCTGAAGTTTTGCCGCAGGACAAGGCAAACGAGGTGAAAAAGCTCCAGAGTGAAGGACATACTGTGGCGATGGTGGGAGACGGGATTAATGATGCCCCGGCCCTGACACAATCAGATGTGGGGGTGGCTATCGGCGCGGGTACGGATGTGGCGATGGAGTCTGCCAAGATTGTCCTGATGAAGAGTGATATTCTTGATGTGGTCAAAGCCTATAAATTAAGCAGTTCGACCGTAAGGAACATCAAACAGAATCTATTCTGGGCTTTTGCCTACAACTCCACGGGTATTCCCATCGCCGCCGGCCTGCTCTATCCATTTTTCGGTTTTCTCCTCAGTCCGGTAATTGCTGCCGCGGCGATGGCGCTATCTTCCATTTCTGTAGTTTCCAATGCCCTAAGATTAAAGCGAGCCCGTCTTTAAAAATTGATAGGAATCAGCCATGTTAGTTTTTCATCGGTTTCGGGACATACTTTCGGAAAGAAAAACCAGTGCCCGTGGTCGAAATTTTCTTCCCTTGGGCGAACAGATCGATGGCTGGGAGAAGGCCAACGAAAAAATGGCCTGGGGTATTAAGGATATAGAATTCGCAAAATTGGCCCCGGCCCCAGCGCCGATATTAACGGACGCTGACCGTGATTGGGGATTTAAAGGGATCGCCCTTTTCTATGGTTTCGGAGATGATGGGCTGGGAAATGCGGATTCGGTTCTGTCAGGTAAGCTGGCCTGGGAATATGCCATCAAATCCGGAAAAAATAAGACCTGGCAGTGTGGCTATATTGATTTTTGCAAACCCAAAAATATTCGCCTGCGTCCAGGAGCACCGGCCCGGCCAAAAGGTTTTTATTATGCCAAAATCCATTTCGGCCACAAATATCAGGCGATGACCGTATCCCAGGTGCGCCGGCAACTTAAAGCCGATACCGGCTGCGGACCGGAGGGACTGCAGTTTCTGTCTATTACCCATTTCCATCTCGCCGAGCTGATGAATGCGCACCAAATCCCTTTTATGTCACTGGCCGATTATGAGGTGGCTCCCCGTGGTGTCGATGATTTTTTTGATGCCCCCCAGATTTTTTGCTGTGATAACAGATTGGGTTTGGGAATCGGGAATGTGGAACGCAATTATCCGTTGTTTGGTATCCCGACACTCGGTTTTTGTCCCTGACCGAATGTCAGCAAGAGATTTCCAACCTTGTAGAATTCCGAAATTAAAGAGACCGGATGGCATATCCAGACAGAGAAAAAACTCTCTTCGGATATTGATATTGTCTGGTTGATAGAAGCCAAACCTTAGTGTATGAAGAGTCAAGATCAGATTCACTGAGAAGATTTGGGAATTTCGACTTGAGGCCGAAAAAAAATAAAATACCGGTTGAACTGCTTACCTGGTTTCGAAACTTATATTCAAAAGGCCAGACGAAAACCGAGGGTGATTTAATCCTGCCCTTTCAGGAACAGATCAACGCCTGGCGCAAGGCCAGCCGCAAAATGGATTGGGCTATAACGGATGATGAATTTGATACGCTGGAAGCACCACCCTTGCCAGGTGATGAAGATCGCATCCAGGGGTTTACAGGCGCTGTTTTATTCTACGGGTTTGGCGAGGACGATGCGGGCAACTCGGACGCTGTCCTTTCGGGACAGTTGGCCTGGGAATACGCCTGCAAGCTCAACAACCGCAAAACCTGGCAGTGCGAGTACGTGGATTTTAAAAAACCGCAAGATATCCGGTTGCGTCCCGGGGCTCCCGGCCGCCCCCGGGGCTTTTATTGGGCCAAGCTGCATCCCGGTGAAAGGCATATCAATATGACCGTTTCCCAGCTGCGCAAAAAATTGGAAACCAGCACCGGCTGCGGGCCCGAAGGGTTTCAGCTTTTGGCCGTCACCCACACCCATTTTGCTGATTTGATGACGGAAAGAAAATTGCCCTTTATGGCCCTGGCGGATTATGATGTGGCGCCCTACGGCTTCAACGATTTTTACGACGCGCCGCAGTTATTTTGCAGCAATCATATCCTGGGCCTCGGCATCGGCAATGTCGACCGCAATTATCCGCTGTTTGGAATTCCTACGCTGCGATTTTATGATTGACACCTGGTTTTATTTTTCATATACTACTTAGTGGTATGAATCGGAATCTAAAAATACTCAATGTATTCTCGCGAAAAGCACTCTTTATCGCATTTATACTGCTAATTGGCTTCAGTTTTTCAGCCGTGGGTGCTCCGGCCAAAGGTTGCCCGGGTGGTTTCGGTTGTTTAAATTGTGAGGCAGCGGCGCATCCCCACATGCCGGGGATGGATGCGGAGATGGTGAACCATGGTTGCCAGTCCGCTGAACAAAACAGGTCATGCGGCTTTGAAGCCGGCTCCAGGTCGGATCAATTTGACAAAATGGCGACGGTTGCCCAATCCGGCACCCACCCCTATCCCGGCATTTTCTCAGCCGCAACCGATGAATTTGACCAGGCTCACCTGCTCAAGGGTTTCGTTGCTCAATTTCAATATCCTGACCGAGGTCAATTAACCCCAATTTATTTACTCACCCTTTCCCTGCTCTGTTGAATCCTCCCAACTCATTTCTTTTAAGATTATCCTCTATTCTTTAGGATAGGACCATCTGGTTATTTTCTATGCACTTTGAGCGAAGGTGTGGTTACTTTATACCCACCTTTGGGTCCGATGTGAGGATATCCCGGCTGTAAACATAAAGGCTTAATTCGGTGGCATCAATAAAAGCATACTAAATCAGTATATTATAATTTGATCTTAATTAATGGCGGCATCTGGCATGGGACTTGCGATAAGGATGAACGCCAGGCCGATCTTTAAATAACAATGGATCCGGCCGGCCGGTTTGCCCGCTTTTAAAAAATTGGATGGAGACTTCATCACATAAACAACAAGGAGGCGTAATTATGAGAAAGCTAAGTAAAGCATTGGTAATGGGAATCGCGATTTTATCGATTGCAGCAATGACCCAAATGGTCGGCACGGACATCGCTGCGGCCTGTGGCTGGGGACAATCCGGAGGCAGTGGTTATGTACCCCAGCGGCGGGATTCAGACGGGCTTCTGGCACAAAAATCGGCTGTTTCCGAAGAGCAGGCCCGGGACATCGTCAGCGGTTATGTAAAAAAATTAAATCCAGACCTTGAAATCGGCAAGGTTACGGATAATGGCGGTTTCTATGAAGTGGAAGTTGTAAATGCCGGCAATGAAATCGTCCAACTCCTGGGAGTGGATAAACAGTCCGGCCGGTTGATATTGTTAAATTAACCTGCATCAGGAGCTAATTATGGAAAGCACCAACAAAAAGCTGGATCTTTTTTTCCTGGTGGTGATTGTTCTGGTCTTAGCGGGTCTGCCTTTGGGCATATCGTTTTACGACCGCTATGCTTCAGCGGCAAAAATTACGCCGGACGCCAGACAATTTACGCTAACCGGGAATGCGGAAAGGGGGTGGCTGATAGGTGAAATTCCGGCCTACGAAGTCCTCTCTTTCTGGCGGCAGAAAGGACAACCGGTCAAAAAGCCGGTGATTGAGGTATCCCTGGGCGATGTGGTCGTTTTTAAGTTAACCAGCAGTGATGTCGTTCATGGATTCAGCTTAAAGGATTTCGGCGTGTATTTAAAGGACGGCATTCAGCCTGGTAAGGCGACCTATGTATCGTTTAAAGCCGACAAGGTGGGAACCTTCACTTTTTCATGCAACGCGATTTGCGGTGATATGCATGCGAACATGCAGGGCACCCTGGTGGTCAAGGCCTAGGCGCCTGGTGCCGCTTTGTCGGCAACAGGAGGTCGATGTCGATAGAGATTTGTTATTTCTGAACGCCGCAGATGCGCGAGATCCGCACCGCGGGGGTTAAAAACAAAATTGCGCTCCGCGACAGGAAACAGTAATGCTAAAATTTAATCTAAAATTCGTTTTACCAGTTGCGGCCATCTTGTCAGGACTCATGATGGCCGGATATTTCATCCCGGCCGGCAGCGCCCAAACCCCGGAGGATAATCGCCCGCGTGGTATCCTCCGGGGTCGGGTCCTATCCCAATATGGCCCCGTGGAAAAGGCGAGGGTGCGAATTGCCGGTGAAAATAATTTTACCCTTACCGACCGCCAGGGCGGCTATGAGTTCCAATCTGCCTATACCCCGGGATCGCAGCCGATTGTAACCGCCGGGAAAGAAGGCTGGTTCAACAACGGACAGCCTGCCAATTTTTTGGGCCGCACAAAGGATATCTTCTTAAATCCGATCTATCTCGATGACCGCCACAACTATCGCTTTATTTCGCCGGTCACCTGTTCTCAGTGCCATACGACGCTTACCCGCTACTGGGACCAGTCCAAAATGGCGCACACCACGTCCAACCCGAAAGTGCTGGACATGTATTACGGAACGGATGCGTTTCGGCGGCAGGGTTCCGGGCCGGGGTATCGACTGGATAACCCGCAAAGTGAAGGCAACTGCACCGCCTGCCACGCGCCATCGGTCGCCAGGTCCATTCCCAGGTCTCAGGATTTAAAGAAGGTGCTTCGCTCGCCAAGCACGGAATGGGACGGCATCAGCTGTGATTATTGCCATAAGGTACGAAAAATCATCAAGGACGAAAACAGCCCCAGCGGTACGGCAGCGATTCTTGAAAGACAATCTGCTTCCCAGGGGAATTCAATTCTGGTCTTCGGTCCATACGATGATGTGACCGCACCGCCGATGGCCGCCACGTACAACCCGCTGCTGGACCAGGGAAGCTTTTGTTCCATTTGCCACAATCATTACCAAAAATTGGCTAGGGGAAAATCCTGGAACAGCGAAAGCGTATATTCCGTTTCGGAATTGAAAGCCTTCGGGCTCGACGATAATACGACCCTGCCCATCCAGACCACTTATCGGGAATGGAAGCAGTGGCAGGATCAACTGCCGGCGGATGATGCCAACAAAGGTAAAAAATGCCAGGACTGCCATATGAGCTGGCGCAAAGAGATGCTGCCCTATGACAACTATGTCGTCGACGGCAACGCCCGCAACATGTGGGGCACCCACCGATCTCCCAAAGACATCCACCCCCACCATTTTGACGGCGGAACCCAGACGCAGTTAAAAACAGCTCTGGCTTTGGAGGTTTCCGGAGAAACGGCGGATAAAATCCTGACGGTTCATGTCTATATCACCAACACCAACGGAGGGCACTGGGTTCCCACCGGCGAAACCATGCGCAGTATAATGCTGCTGCTCAACGTCAAGGATTCCAGCGGCAAGCCCTTGGAAATGATTAAGGGCAACCGTCTCCCCGATTGGGCCGGTAAGGGAGAAATGGAGAAAGGTAATTATGCCGGCCTACCCGGTGCTGTTTTTGCACGGATACTGGGTGATGATGACGGCAACCTGAATGTCCCATTCTGGAAAGCCACCCGGGTAGTTTCCGATACCCGCATCCGGCCCAAAAAGTCGCTGGAGCTCAAATTTGAATTTGCCATTGAGGATCCCGCAGATGAACCGACGGCCGAAGCCAGTCTCATCTATCGGCCGGTTATCAAGCCGTTGGCCACAATTAAAAACTGGGATGCCAGGGATATATTAATCACCAGCAAAGTCTGGTAGTTTTATTAGGAGGAAAATGAGTTGAGAAGGTTAATAACTGCTATGCTCTTATTTGTCGTGCCGGCCTTGGTGGCCTTTCCGGCAATCGTATTTGCCGGTAAAATCAAAGGAACGGTTACCGTCAAAGGGTTGCGCACCCCGGCCGATATCGTTGTCTATCTAACCAATGCGCCGGCCACGGATGTTGACCTTTCAAAGGCCAAATTTGTCATGGATCAGCAAAACCTGGCATTCATTCCCCATGTGTTGCCGATCCCGGTGGGATCAACCGTTTTGTTCCCCAATAACGACAAGGTCGATCACAATGTTTTTTCCATGTCCCGGACCAAAGAGTTTAACCTGGGCAGTTACAAGCCGGGGGAGAGCCAACCGGTGGTGTTTGACAAGCCGGGCATTGTGGAAGTGCGCTGTGACGTGCATGCTGAAATGGCTGCTTATATTCTGGTCATGAAAAACCCTTATTTTGGGATTACCGACGAAAAAGGCAATTTTGAAATCCCCGATTCAGGCTATCTGCACCAGGTGGGTCTGGACGGTATCGCCGATCTTCCTCCCGGGGAGTATTCTCTCAAAACCCGGCATGAAAAACTCGAAACCCAAAAGGCCTCCATCATTGTCCCTGATACCGGGGATGCGGTCGTGCAACTCGACCTCAAAAGGGGTGTGCCGGGTGTTTTGTACAAATGATGCCTGATGATCTATTCTAATAAGCTTGTTTTGATCCAAAGCGGGCTGCCTTTTTTAAATAATTTTGCTTTATAGCCTGGCGTGAATTCATGCAGACGAGAGCATCATAATGAAAAAGCTTTTTGCTGACAGGCCCAGGATTCATGTAATTGTTGTCCTGGTATGTTCAGGGCTTGCGGCCCTTACCTTTTTTAATACCGACCTGTCGGCAAAGACCGACAGGCGCGGAATGGACCGGTTGTTCAGTATCGTAGGCGTGATCAAGGTCCCGCCGGCTGAAGATCCGGTTAGAATCAACCTTAAGGATATGAACGGCAAAAATATCAGCCTTTCTGATTTTAAAGGCAAAATCGTATTTCTCAATTTTTGGACCACCTGGTGTCCCACCTGCCGAATTGAAATGCCGTCCATGGAAAAATTGCATCAAAAACTTAAAAATAAAGATTTTGCAATGGTGACCATAAACCTGCAGGAGTCGGCGTCACAGGTAAAATCGTTTTTCGAAGAGTTTAAGCTGACATTCACAGCCCTGCTGGATCCAACCGGCGAGATCGGCGCCTTGTTCGGAATACGGGCGATTCCCACTACCTATATCCTTGACAAAACCGGCAAAATCATCGGCATGGTGAATGGGCCACGGGAGTGGGATTCCAAAGCGTCAATCACCCTGTTTGAAAATTTAATTGACAATGATGCCGTTGCTGCCTCAACAGAGGAAAGCAACTGATCGGTAAAATGAACAGAAAAAAAGCCTGGTATTTAATATTGTTGAGCCTTGCCCTGGCAGTGGTCATCCCCCTGTCGGTTCAATTTTTTCCCGCCAAAGCAACCACTCACACGATTTTTCTGGAAGCTAAAAAATACGGGTATTCTCCATCGCGGATTCTTGTCAATAAAGGGGATACCATAATTTTAAAGCCTTCTTCCCTTGACGCCACCCACGGCTTTCTGCTGGACGGATACCCGCTGGAATTTATCATGCGCAAGGGAGCCACTTTTCTCAAATATACCTGGAAAGATGATGATGGTGGCCTGCAAAGTGACTGGGACCGGGTTCCCGAAGTTGAATTTGTGGCGGCTAAAGCGGGTAAATTTACTTTCAGGTGCACCCAAACCTGCGGCAATCTGCATCCTTTCATGACCGGGGAATTGATAGTAAAACCCAACAGCCCCTACTATCTGTTTATTTCCCTTTCCATCTGGCTGGTGTTCAGTCTGCTGGTCTATATCCGCACCGATGCCGGCACCGCTTTTTCAGGCTTTAAACGCATAAATCTCTTCGAAACCTGGCCCTGGCTCAAAAAAATCGTAAAACTGCGCAGCTTTCAATTTTTAGTGATCCTGCCCAACTTCATTGTATTTTACCTTTTTATTCTAAGCAGCCTCGGGGGAAGCCCGGTGGGCAATCGCAATATCGCGATTATCTTTGTCTGGATTCTATGGTGGTTTGTCTTAAAAGCAATCATCGTGCCCCTGGGCGGCAGGCTGTGGTGTATGATATGCCCTCTGCCGGCGCCCGCAGAGTGGCTGAGCAGAAGAACCTTGACCGGTGTCCGTTACATTCAAAAGCCATTTAAAAAATTGCATCACCGCTTTACCGGCCTGCAAAAGGACTGGCCCAAGGTAATGGATAATATCTGGCTGCAAAATATTCTTTTTCTGTCCCTGATTTCCTTTGGTATGATTTTAATCACCCGTCCGGTGGCCACGGCCTTTATGTTTCTGGCGATTCTCCTGATGAGCCTGATCCTTGCCCTGGTTTATCGACGTCGGGTTTTTTGCCAGTACCTGTGCCCGGTGGGCGGATTTCTGGGAACCTATTCCATGGCCTCGGTGACGGAGCTGCGGGCTGTCGATCGGGATATTTGCAAAAAGCACAAAGAAAAGTCATGTTTCAGCGGAGGGCCTGACGGATGGGCCTGCCCCTGGAAGCAATATATCGGGACCATGAACCGCAACAACTACTGCGGGATGTGCACCGAGTGCATCAAGAGCTGCCCCAAGGATAACATCGGGCTGTTTCTGCGGCCATTGGGATCAGACCGGATGCCCCGGGGCTATGATGAAATGTTTAATATTATCATCATGCTCGTGGTCGCCATCGTTTTCAGCATAACCATGGGCGGCCCCTGGGGTGTCATTAAGGATGCGGCCAACGTCACCGAAAGCAGAGAACTGATTCCATTTTTAATTTACATCACTACCATCTGGGGACTGGCTCTTGTTGTGTTTCCGGGCCTGTTTGCGCTGGTAGCGCTGGCGTCAAAGCGTCTGGCCGGTGGCCCGGTTAGATTCCGGCCCCTGATTCTTGGCCTCTCGTATATGCTGGTTCCCATCGGCATTTTTGCCTGGATCGCTTTCAGCCTGCCCATGCTGATGGTGAATTATAACTACATTCTGGTTGTACTGTCGGATCCGCTGGGGCTGGGATGGAATCTTTTGGGAACTGCAAATTTTGCCTTCAAACCATTTGCTCCGGAGTGGATACCGCCCATTCAGGGCATCATAATGCTGGCCGGCTTATACTTCAGTCTGAGTCGCGGGTATCTGGGTCTAAAAAATCTTCTCCCGAAATCTATTTCGCACTTTAAGGCTTTACTGCCCCCGTCTATTTTTATCCTTATCGTGGTAAATATATTCTTGAAGATCTATATGGGATAGATTCACTCATTCAGTATATATTCCATTTCTGAAATGGCAGGGCGATGTCCAATATAAAAATTAAATGGCTCATAACAGGAGCCGCATTCGGATATTTTGTTTTTCACCCTTTAGTTCATATCATATCCGTGGCTCATTTCTTTGGTGAACAGGGCGTTGCGACCGATTTTCCCTCTGATATCCTGAGAGCCTTTTCAATTTCAATGTTACCCTGGGGTATCGCTTTTATGATTTTAAATGCGCTTATCGGTTATTCGTGGGGAAAAATAAAGCTGGCAGATGAGGAAAAATCAAAGGTCATAGAGAAACTTCAAAAAGCCTTGGAAAGGGTAAAAACGCTTAGCGGAATGCTCCCCATCTGCGCCTCCTGTAAAAAAATTCGAGACGACCGGGGTTACTGGAATAAGATTGAAGCTTATATCGAGAAGCATTCGGAGGCCGAATTCAGCCACGGCATCTGTCCGGAATGTGCCAGAAAACTGTATCCCGAATACTTCTCTGAGATAACGCCTTCTGCTGAATAGATAAGGATTGAAATCATTTTTACTATGAGCTGTGAGCTCTAATCTATGAGCTTTTAATTGCGGGGTCTTCGGACGGGATCTGGGGTTTTATAGTGGTTGTCAAAAAAACGTTCCGTAATTCAAACGCTTTTTTTCTACAACCACTTATACCAGCCGGAATGTTTTTATGAAAAGCGGTATAAAACCACTTTTCAAGTAAGAAATCAGGAAAGCAACAGTTTAAAGGCGATCAGAACCAAAATCAGGCCGCCAAAGATTTCCATGCGGTGGGCAAATCTTTGTGACAGCCGGTTGCCGATTTTCATGGCCGACCAGGTCATGGCAGCGGCGACAATGCCGATCCAGACCGCCACCACAAACAGGTTTTGATTTAAGACACCCAGGCTGAATCCCACCCCCAGCGCATCGATGCTGGTGGCCACCGACAGCATCACCAGGCTGAATCCTTTGGTCGGATCGGCGCACTCTTCTTTTTCCTCGGCAGGCTTTAATCCTTCGTGCACCATCCGGATCCCAATGTAGATGAGCAGGCCAAAAGCGATCCAGGGCCCCCAGGCTTTGGTCCAGGCCAGAATATATTTGCCCAGCAGCCAACCGACAAGGGGCATCATAAACTGGAACAACCCGAAGTGAAAAGCCAGGCGAAAGATCTGCCTGGGTGCACAGTATTGACAGCCAACCCCCAGACCCACGGCAAATGCATCACAGCCAAGGGCTACGGCAATTAGAGCAATTTCATAATAATTTAAACTCAATCCAATTTTCCGGTTCGGGTGGTTGTCGGTTGCAGGTGCAATGCAGGCGTGCGGCCGGATATGGCTCCGACCGCACCAAAAATTTAGTTAAAGTTAAACATTCGTTTATGGTTGGCAAGTCATAGAAGTGGATGGGCATAGATAGATTTTCGGACCTATAACCAATAAAAAGGCAGTCATAGGATTGTCGATTTTGATACCAGGAAACCCATCGAATTTGACTCAAGCGTCCGAGGTCGAACTTCCGATCAGATAATTGCGCATCATTCCCATATCTTCATGTTCCAGGTTGTGGCAGTGATACAGGAAAAGTCCCGGATAGTCTCCGAACCGCACAAGGACCCGGACACGTTCACCGGGCATCAGCAATACGGTGTCCTTCCAGCCTTCATCCACATAGCCTTCATGCATGACACCCCATCTCTGCAAAACCTGAAACTGCATTCCGTGCAGGTGGATGGGGTGGGGCATATCCATCCCGCCCATCATGCCCATGCCGCCGCCTTCATTGATAAATTCCCATACTTCGAGGGTGTTCATGGCGACCCTTTCGTCAGGTGCCACCTGTTCCATCTGGAAGGTCCGGCCGTTGATGGTCCAGGCCATATGGCGCATGACCAGGTGAAATCGTTTCGGATCTTCCCGGTTCACGGCGTCCGCCGGATCATAACGTTTAATGGTGGAAAGCTGTTGCGGCAGGGTTAAATTTGATTCTTCCCGGCGATTGACCTTGACCTTGAAAACAGGGAATTCCGCGCCGTTGGGAAGAACGGAGCCACCACCACCGCCCATCATGCCGCCGCCCATGCGGCCGCCTCCTATCATCCCGCCATCGAAGGGCAGGCTCACAAGTGCCGTCTCCGAACCAACCGGATAGCGGCTGAAGTCGGCCCAGAGCTCCAGTCTTTCGCCCGGGCCTAGCATGACATAACGGCGCTGAACCGGTTTTTCCAGCAAACCCCCGTCGGTTCCGATAACCGTCAGCGGTCCACCGTCATCCCAGGCCAGTCTGTAAATCCGGGAGTTGGAGCCGTTGAGAAAGCGCAGCCGGTAGGCCCGGGTGGCCACCGGCAGGATAAAGTCCGGATGTCCGTTGACCAGAATCCAGTCGCCTAAAAATCCGTTCATCTGCTCCATGCGGTGGCCGGACAGGTAAACCAATTGATTGTTCCTGTCAAAGGCGCGATCCTGCAAAACCAGCGGAATGTCATATTCACCGGAGGGCAATCCGGCAGCCGCTTCTTCGTCATCAGAAACCAGAAAAAGACCGGCCAGACCGCCGTATACCTGGGGACCTGTCAGACCGTGGGGATGGGGGTGGTACCAGTAGGTCCCGGCCCGGTTGCGGACCTTGAATTCATAAACATAGGTTTTACCTCCGGGTATAACCAGGCGGGGATGCCCGTCCATATCGGCCGGCACGTGCAAACCATGCCAGTGGACGATGGTCCTGTCGGCAATCTCATTGGTAAAGCGAATGCGAACCTTCTGCCCGGTGCGCGCCCGGATGGTGGGTCCCAGATAGCTTCTTTCAAGATTGACCAGGCTTGCCGGGTCCCCTTTGAGCATCCGTCCCTGGAAACGCCACACATCGGTGGGATCTCCCGGCAGTATCGGGACCCCGTCAGCAGCTGCTTTCAGGGCAATATCCAGATCCGGTGTAAATCCACTGCTCCCTTGCTCGGCGGCATCGGCCCCCCCGGCGCTTAACAAGGATGTCATGCTGCCGGTTATCAGGCCCGCTGCTCCCGCACCGGTGATCTGTAAAAATTGACGCCTGTTAATCATACCAGCACCTTTTTCTTCTCTTCAAATTCCGCCCTATCGATTTCGCCGCGGGCGTAACGCTCTTTAAGAATCTCAAGTGCACGGTTGCCGTTGCCGGCATCTGCTTTGGCCCGGTTCGTGGACTGGATCAACCATTTGATGAGAAAAATCAACCCCACCAGAATAAGAACCCAGAATATCATCATGAATATGCCTCCAAACCAACCCATGCCCCATCCGCCCATCATACCGGGACCCATGTACCATCCCTGATTGTCGCCCCATTGGGCCAGGGCCTGGGTTGATGGGAAGAAGACAATGGATAGGGCCATGGCTGATATAATCCCTGCCGTTAATGCGTTAATGGTTTTCATTTTGTTCAACCTCGTATCCGTATCTTAATGTCTCGAAATTTATACAACTTGGATCGCCTGATTCCGCCGGCATTTTATTCTGCCATTGACCCTGACTCCCTGTGGTATTGACGGGAGTTATCGCGATCCCGGCCTTCGGGGCCCATCATTCCGGGGCCCCGGCCATAACCGCCGCCGAGACCGCCATAGGGACAATCGGGATTACCCTGGTAGCCATATCCGCCCGGCCCCATCATTCCGGAGTGCATCATACCGTAGCCCATACGGCCGCCGCCCATAAATCCCATTCCCAGATCGGGGTTAATCTTTCGAACCCGGAAAATGTGTTCCAGATGTTTTTGGGCCAGCTGGGCTTCGGTATCGGAAATTTCTTTTTGGATGGCGGCGGCTCGGGCGGCGTCCGGGTTTTGCTTGGCCATCTCACTGGCTAACTCGAGACCCTTTTGATAGACTTCCCGGCGCAGATCCTTGGTGGCCTCAAAAAAGGCTTGACGCTCTTCGTCCAGCTTCTTTATATCTTCTTCGCTCAAATTGTCGAAAGCCCCCCATCCCGGGGCGCCATACCCGCCATGATGCCAGCCGGGTCCCTGGTGCATCTGACCTCGATAGCCATAGCCCCGGCCCATGTCCGCCGAGGCACCGACTGCCATACCGATAATTAAAAAAGCAGCCATCAACCCTATTTTCCAATTCTTAAACGGTGTGTTCATTTTGCTTCTCCTTTGCTTCTCAATAAAATTGGGGACATTGAAATGGTAATCACGATTTGTGATTTTGTAATTATTTTATTACAAGCTGCGTGCCAACGCTTGGCTTATAAATTGGATGCAACCATAACTCTATGAAAAGATTATGTATATTATTAAATTAAATAAATAAAAGATTTGAAATCGGAAATGGGCTGGTGATTCAAACCCAAAAAGTGTATAAAAACTATCCAGCATGATCCGATAGATGCCATGGATAGAGTAAAAAGTATCCAACTGCTAGCCTTGATTTAATGAAGCAAACCCAATATAGGTTTGGCAGGGCGCCATTGGACCATGATTCGACACATCATGGTGCGTCAGTCGATTTAATCAATACATGAACTTTGCACAAGCAGGAGGGGTCGATATGAAAATAAAACTAGGCGGTATGAATGTCCTTTATCCCACACCAACGGTGCTGGTGGGTGCAATCGTGGACGGCAAACCAAATTTTCTCACCATCGCCCACATCGGCATCGTCAATCACGCCAAACCCTTTCTAATTTCACTGAGTCTGGGAAAGGTTCATTATACCAATGCGGGTATCAAAGAAAACAAGGTCTTCAGCGTTAACCTTCCCTCTGAAAAACTGGTGGTGCAAACCGATTATGTCGGGATGGTCAGCGGCAAGAAAACCGATAAATCAGGCGTTTTCGATCTATTTTACGGCGAACTGGAACAGGCACCAATGATTGAAGAGTGCACATTGAATATGGAATGCAGGCTCTATGACGTTTACGACACCCCCACCCATGATCTGTTTATCGGCGAAATCGTCGAAACCTATGCCGACGAATCCGTTCTCACCGATGGTAAGGTCGATATTGCAAAGGTCAAACCCCTATTGTTTGACATGAGCAGTATAAAATACTGGTCGCTGGGTGAGCCGATTGCCGACTGCTGGAATGTGGGCAAGCAGATGAAAAAGAAGAAGTAATCGTTCAGAGGTTCAGGGTTCCAAGGTTCCGGGTTGCCTTTGCGCAATTCAGATTTGAAACAAACGCAAAGCCCTGAACCCGGAACTGTGAACCCTGAACCTGTAACCAGCGACCGGTATGTTGACTGAATACTGCGATTCCGATATAGGTCTTTGCAAATGCTGCTCGAATTCAATGACATAAGCTACAAATATCCTGGCTCTATCAAAGCAGTATTTAAAAATCTGACCTGTCGAATTTCCACACCGGGTTTTCATGCCCTGTTCGGGCCGTCCGGTGTCGGTAAAACCACCCTGGCCAAAATTATGATCGGAGGGGTCCAGGGCTTTAGCGGGGAAATTGCAACCACCGGCATTCATCATATATTATACACCTACAATCTGGAAAGGCTGCCGGGATGGTCCAGTGCCCGGGAACACCTTCAAACAACCACCCCTGATTCCGGTAAAGGAAAAATTGACCAACTGGTCGCCGCCTTTGGACTGGAGCCCTGCATGAATTCGCGTTTTGCTCAACTCTCCCTGGGTCAGCAAAACCGCACCAACCTGGCCCGTTATCTATTGCAGGATTTCGACCTCCTGATCATGGATGAAAGCCTGGCCAATGTAGATGAAGTCACCAAAGAAAAAATAATTCTAACGATGAAGACCATCTTTCCGAACCGGTGTTTTCTCTACATTTCTCACAGTATAGTGGAAGTAGCCAAATTCTGCCGGCAGATTCTGGTTCTGCGCGGACAGCATAAAAGCCCGCAGACAGTAACGCTCCGCGGCCAGGATTATATGGACGGTAAAGCGCTTGTAAAGAAAGATCTTGAGCAGACAATGCTGGAGATTGTCAATGCTGCATAGACGCATTTATCAATTCTTTATCATTTACTTTTTGGGCATTGCGACCCTTTTTATCATTAAATATGGGCTGAATCTTTCCGATTATGTCATCCCCGGCCCTTCGGAAATCTGGCAAACCGGTCAAGATGTATTCACCCGCTATTTTTTCAATGTAGTAGACACACTGTCTGTCGCCATTCTCGGTCACCTTTTGTCGATTTGCCTGGCAACCCTGGTCGGCATCGTTGGGCGCCTGACCCTCTGGATCGGATCCTTCATCCGGGTGGCCGCTTACAATATTCAAGCCTACCCCATCGTCGCTGTTGCGCCCATCATTTTTATCCTCCTGGGCGACGGGCTGTCTTCCCGGCTGTTGATCACCGCCATGATTTGCTATTTTCCCCTGCTGCTCTCGTTTATCGGTATTTTGTCTGAACCCGTCACGGAGATAGAACATTTTTATGAATCCACCATGAGAATGAACTGGCGCCTGCAGGTTAAAATCAGGGCATTTGAAAACATCAACAAAATTGTCACCGTCATCGTGGGAAGCGGCACCCTGGCCATGGTGGGTACCATCGTATCTGAATTTATCGCCGCCAACGCCGGCATCGGTCACAGCATCCGCATGGCCCTTTACCAGAGCGATCTGGCCAAAATTTTAGTGGCGTTGTTTTTAATCGGAATCTGCACCTCCCTTTACCTGGTGAGCCTTGAGGGACTGGGGCAGGTGGTGCAAAAACGGTTGCAGGGTAACACAAGCTCATAGCTCATGGTTGATAGTAGCAAGCTGATAGCTCATAGCTCGTAGCTGATAGTCGAAAGGATTGAAATACCTTTATTATGAGGTATGAAATTTAGGCTATGAGCTATAATAAGCCGTTCCCACCATTAAAAGCAATTCTTATGGCGGTCGATTCGTAGCTTGACAATCATATTAACCAGAAACAAAGGATGACCCATGATGTTACGACAACTCAAGGTTACCGGCGCGTTGATACTTGTTTTACTTCTTATCTTTGGATTAAGCGCTTGCAGCGAAAAAGAGCATCCTCTGGAGGAAGTAAATTATCGGCTCAAATGGTTGTATAATATCAGTGTTGTCGGTGATCTGTGGGCAGATGCCCAGGGTAATTTCGAACGAAACGGCTTGAAAGTAAACGTTAAACCGGGAGGCCCTGAAAAGGATGCCATCAAAGAGCTTGAAATCGGTCATGCTCAATTCGGTGTGGCATCGGCAGATCAGGTCATCCGGGCAGTTGCCAAGGGATCGCCGATCGTCGTGCTGGCCCAGCTCTTTCAGGTCAATCCACTGCATTGGATTTACCGGCCGGACCGGACGGTGCTGAAAACACCCCAGGATCTTAAGGGCAAGACCATCGGCGTCACCTACGGCGGCAATGACGAGACAATCATGCGCGCCCTGCTGGCCAAATACAATATCTCCGAAAATGAGGTCAAGCTCTTCAGTGTGCGCTATGACTACACGCCTTTTTTCAAGGGCGAAGTCGATCTCTGGCCCCTGTACCGTAATGCCCAGGCGCCGATTATCGGCGACAAGCTCCGCAAGGCAGGGGAAAAATTTGATCTGATGAGTCCAGGCCGGCTGGGGATTCAATTCGTGGCCAATTCCGTGGTAACCACCGCAAAAATGCTCCAAGAGCGTCCGGAAACCGTCAAGCGGTTTATGCAGGCCCTGATCCAAGGCTGGACCGAGGCCCTGGACCCTGAAAATAAAGAGCAGGCCATTAAAATCATATTGAAGTATGACCCGGAAACCCCGGAAGCAATTGTACGCCAGCAGCTGCCGGCCACACGGATCCTTATGCTGCCGGCCTCCGGATTTCAATTCGGCAAAATTGACGTCGCGGCCTGGAAACAGACCGAAAAGATCATGCTGGACCAGAAGCGGATCGATAACGCCGTTCATATCGAAACTCGTTTGAAGCAGGTCGTTGATTGACAATACAGCGATTTGGGAGTTAGCAAATACAAAATTAGAGCGGCGCCACAAGAGATGCACAATCTCCCTCTCCCTTGTCGAAGATCCGCCTCTGGCGTGGATGGGAGAGGGCCGGGGTGAGGGTGAATAAGATGAAAGTAACTTCCGAATTACCCCCCCTCTCCTTTATCCCCTCCCGCCAGGGGAGGGGAAATCTGACTTCTACGTGACTATCATTTTTTCAAAGGAAAAATGTCAAATTCCAATAAATAATAACCTATAAACTAATAACAAGGAACCGCTATGAGCGATGCCGGATTCGAAAAAGTGTCCCCGTCGGACAAACCGATGTATGGTCCCCGCAAGCTTCTGATTTGCGGGTTTTCTTCTGAAGTTCAGCCCAATTTTGTCAAGCTTCTGGAAATAATCGGTTTGTCTGAAATGCCAAAGGTCTGGGTGACAGAGGAGTACGCCCAACGCCTTATTTCTGAAGTGCTGGCCCTCGAGGACGACACGGGGTGGGGGGTTTCATCCGAGCTCCCGCGAGCCGTCATTATGTGCGGGCTCACCCAGAACGAATTGCACCTGCTGATGACCGGCAGCCGCCAGGCAGGAATGAAGCCGCCCCTTTGGGCCACTTTGACCCCCACTTCGGAAACCTGGACCGTGCAGGATTTGCTAAAGGAGTTAGCGGCCGAGCATGAGGCCCTGCGGAAGCGAACACCATAATCAAAATGGTGTCTATCTCTGGTTTGATGCCTGCCTGTTCGATCAGTCAATGCTCTGTCACCTTCTGGCATATATGGGATTGCTGGGAATCGAGGGGGTCGACCTTATCTGCGTCGATGCTTTCCAGGGAATCGAGCCGTATCACGGCCTTGGCCAACTCTCGCCCGACCAACTGGAGACCAACTCACCGGTGCCATCATGACCTGTTTTAGAGCCCCATTATTTCTCTGGTCTCCTTTTTGGTGTCGCCCAGTTTGTAAGGGGTGAAAACCAGCAGCCCGATCAGGCAGGACAGCGCACAAACCAGCCAGATGACCCTGACTCCGAGCGGATTT
>Ga0075306_1000031_pt1 | contig 37519 bp, 33 predicted proteins | sample Joice_CattailNLC_FD_120074 | JGI IMG/M metagenome (GOLD analysis project Ga0075306, IMG submission 120074) | Natural and restored wetland microbial communities from the San Francisco Bay, California, USA, that impact long-term carbon... | ecosystem: Environmental > Terrestrial > Soil > Wetlands ... | reverse complement strand
TGAGGTTGACGATTGAAAAATGAGTCGGTTCTAATCGACAAATAAACTTGAAACCTCAAGATAAGAGGCCCTGGAAAAATGATCACTGTCAGTTCCCTGCTGGATCAGGAATGGTATGAGCGTTATAAAACAATTTCAAAACTCAACATCCGCAGCTCGATCTATGATGTCACCAACAAGTGCAATCTGCGTTGCAAAGGGTGTTTCTTTTTTTCCTCCGACGAACACAAAGCTGCCGCCGAGGAAATGGATACCCAAAAATGGGAAGCATTTATCGACAGGGAAATGGATCGCGGGGTTAACCTGGCAATATTGATCGGCGGTGAACCGACCCTCTATCTGGACAGGGTGGAGGCCTTTTATAAGCGGCTGCCGACGTTTTGTGCCACCAACGGGTTAATTAAAATTCCCCGCGACCGATTTCCGGATATGATGCTGGGTATTTCCCTCTGGGGGGATGAAGCAGATGAAAAAATTCTCAGGGGTAAAGATACCTTCAGTATTTCCAGCAAAAATTATGAAGGCGACCCGCATGTCTACTACCTTTTTACCCTGACCCCTAAGCAGATTGGTAAAATCGAAAACATCATCGGAAAAATCAGAGACATCGGTTTAAAGGTCCACCTGCAGCTGCTGTCCAATGACGAGGGGGTGGATGGCTTCAGCTGGCAACCGGAGCAATTGGAAGCCATCCGGGTTGAAATGGACGATATGCTGGACAGGTATCCGCAAACCCTCATATCCTCCAAATATTATCATGAAATCATTACCACCGGCAAAATGCTGGGGCGCTCCTTCGGCTGGAATGAATGTCCTTCCGTCACCCAGCCATTGGACACCCGGGATCCCCAGCCCAGGCGCTTGATTGAATTTATTCGCTGGGCGTCCGATCTTAATACCATGCACCGCTGCTGCACGTCTGAAACCAGAGACTGTTCGAGCTGTAAAGACGGTGCCGCCCATATGAGCTGGGTAATGGTGAACAAACGGGCCCACATCCGCACGACCAGGGATCTTCAAAACTGGATTGAGGTCTATGAGATGTTTGCCAAGCTATACCAGTTTATCCCCTGGTAGCAAGGGGCTTCGCCCCAAAGGGAATATTGGAATAATGGAATAATGGGTATTGGGAGTATGTAGTAACGTTATATTGGTGCGCCTCGGGCGGATTAAGGGCAAAATTAAAAATAGGCCTAAATCCTCTTTAAAACTATCCTTCCAATATTCCACTCTTCCATTATTCCATTATCGAGATTTTTCTCAGGCCTCAATAACACCTCTATTTCCATTAAGTAAAAGGCTTTCGGAAACAATTGCTTATGTCTGCTAAAAAAGCCGTGATCGTCGGATATGATGCGGTTTCAGCGCTGGGAACCGATATGGAGATCCAATGGCAAAGGGCGCTCAGAGGCGAAAGCGGGGTGACGAAATTGACCCGCTTTGCAATTGCCGACTATTTTCCGGTTAACATTGCCGGGCAAGTTGAAGACATCGATACCGGCGATTACCCTTTTCTAAGTGCCCGCCAGCTGGCGCTATGGCCATCGCCGATTTTCAAATACGCCATGCTGGTAGTCCACCGGGCGCTTGAAAAAAGCGGCATTGCAATCACACCGGAATTATCCCCCCGGGTAGCGACGACTTTCAGCTCGGCCGTGGGTGGGCAGGATGCGGTTCTCAACGCCGACCGGCGGATGATCGCCGCCGGCAAACTGCCGCCGCCCTATGCGAATCCTAACTCCTGCATCAATATGGTGGGCGGAAAAATATCCATTTTAACCCACGCCACCGGCCCCATTACCGCCACGGTGACAGCCTGTGCCACCGGGGTTACTTCGATGATTATCGGGGCCATGATGCTGGAACAGGGGCGGGCGGACGTCGCCCTTTGTGGCGCGGTGGATTTTGCCGTCGTCGAACCCATCGTGGCCGGGTTTGCCACCATGAACGGGGCCTATCAAATCAAGCCCGATCATCCTGATGATCCGCCCGGCCGGGCCAGCCGACCATTTTCGGTTGACCGCAGAGGGTTTGTCGTATCCGAGGGTGCCGGAAGCATTATTATTGCAACCCAGGAATTTGCCGAGGCCCATGGTCTGAATTATCAGATTGAAATAGCCGGGTGGGGCATGACGTCGGATGCCTGCCACTTTGTTGCCCCCAATTTCAAAACCGTCACCCGATGCATAGCCGATGCTATTGACAATGCCGGCATATCGTCGCATGATATCGCCCTTGCAAATGCCCATGCCGCTTCCACCCAAGTCGGTGATAAAGTGGAATATGAGGCCTTAAAAGCCGTTTTCGGTGACCACATGCCGCCGGTAACGGCTAATAAATCTCTTATCGGTCATGCCATGGGGGCTTCCAGCGCCATAGAATCCATCTTCGCCATGGAGGGCATGCTCAAGGGACTGGTGCCACCGACCATTAATTACACACCGGACCCGGAATTGATTCTGGACTGTGTGCCGGAAGGGGCACGCAAGCTCGATCAGGAATTTGTACTGAAGAATTCATTCGGTTTTGGGGGGTGTAACGCGTGTATTGTGCTTCGCAGGGTAGCCTAAACGCAAATCGCTTAAGGTTCAAAGGTTCCTGGTTCAGCGTTCAGGGTTAAAATCGGATCGGATCATAAACCTCTGAACCTTTGAACGTTGAACCCTGAACCATTTATAAGGTACCAGATGAAACCTCCAAAAAATAGACGGGTGTTTGTGGTCGGATACGGTGCGGCCACCGCCCTTGGAAAAACCTTTGATAAAACCTGGGAGCGGGCAGTTGGTGGTCAGGCCGGATTCCGAAGACTGACAAGATGCCAGACAGAATCCCGCGCCAATGTGGTCGGCGAAATACCGGACTGGGACCCCTCTGCCCTGGATTTTGTTGATCGCAAGGATGCCTCCAACTGGAATGCGGATTATGTTTTTCTAACCATGGCCGTATGCAAAGAGGCGCTGAGCAACGCGGGGCTTGAGATCAATGATGAAACCGGTCCCCGGACCGCCTGCCTGATCGGATCGGCACTAAACGGCACCGATTCGTTTCGGATTGCCATGGACCGGTATGTGAACCAGGGGCCGTTGAAGGTCAGTCCTTATCTGCTTCCCAACCTGTGTGCCAACCTGCCATCGGGAAAAGCCGGAATGTTACTGGGATTTACCGGTCCGGTATTTTCACCCCAGGGTGCCTGCGCTTCCGGCAATCATGCCATCGGAATCGGAGCCCGGATGATCAGGGATGGTGATTGTGATTTTGTTCTGGCCGGCGGCGTCGACACCTGCCTGGTTCCTGAAATAATTCAGGGTTTTGCCAATATGATGGCAACCATCCGGATCGGCCCCAATGATCGCGCCTATGATGACCCAACCCAGGCATCCAGACCGTTTAGTATTGACCGCAAAGGTATTGTGCTTTCTGAAGGTGCCGGCGTAGTGGTTTTAGCAGCTGAGGAAAGTATCGCAACCTACGGGTTGACACCCAAAGCAGAAGTGATGGGGGTCGGGTGGACATCGGATGCCTACCATTTTACATTGCCAAACGCCGCAACTATTACCCGCGCCATCCGTGAAGCAATTGATGATGCCGACCTCCAACCGGATGATATCCAATATGTCAATGCCCACGGAACTTCAACCTTTAAAGGGGATGCGACGGAAGTCGAATGCCTGAGAACCGTATTCGGAAGGGCCCTGGGCAAAATACCGGTTTCTTCCAATAAATCACAGATCGGACATACCCTGGGGGCTTCGGCCGCCATCGAAGCCGCCCTGAGCATCGAGGCCCTCCAGCAGGGAGTGATTCTTCCGACGGTCAACCACATTCCGGATCCGGAATTGGATGATGTCGACGTGGTACCCAACCAGGCGCGACGCCAGCGCTACGAATTCTTTCTATCCAATGCATTCGGATTCGGCGGCACCAACTGCTGTATCATATTTAAAGGGGTATAATTTGAAGCCGCAACCTTTCATTCCCGAATCACTCGACGGCGACGAGCGCTATATAAGAGATAAAACCGGCGGATTGGTATGGCACCGCTGCAAACAACGCACCCTTTACGCCGATACGGACCGCTCCCAGGTCGTCTACCACGCCAATCATCTGCGCTATTTTGAATTCGGCCGCGCTTCGCTAATGCGCGATAGCGCCTATCCCTATCGGGAAATCGAGGAAAGCGGCTATGTTTATCCGGTGATAGAAATCGGCGTCACCTATTACGCCCCCCTCTATTATGATGATGCGATCTGTATCCATACCCGGCCGTCGGTACTTGAAAGGGTAAAGCTGCGCTTTGATTATGTGATTACCCATGAGTTGACCCATGAAATCGTCTGCAAAGGCTTCACGCGCCACTGTGCCATCAATTCCTCCGGCATGCCGGTGGAGGTCGATGAAAAGACGGCTCACCTATGGAAGATCTTCCCCAGGTAGATAAAAGATAGGCAACAGCGTACATAGCCTGGGTATCCAAAAGGGGATTTATATTGGGTTGTGGCAGTAGACGACAAACCCATGGAGTATTGGAGTAATGGAATACTGGAAGTTATTACTATTCGGAATTTTTAAAATTGTAGATGCAATTAGCTAAAGGACATGGTAATCAATGACGGAAGAGACAGTCCGCATGCCGGTTGAAATAGCGGTTTTTTCCTACTTCCAGGACCACCTCTTTGAAGGAACCGCCGTATTTCCTGCCGTGGAAGCCATGCAAGTTTTGGCACAGTCGGTAAAAAAATTTGCACCCGCAACCGATATCACTGCCATTACGGACACAACCTTCGATAAATTCCTTTTAATTCCACCCGGCACTAAAAAAATTGATGCCCTGTGCAGCATTACGTCTCTTGAAAACGGGGATATCACCGCCGTATTGCAGACCAAAACCAGATCGAAGAATGCTGCCATCACCCGTATCAAAGAGCATGTAACCGTCCATTATCCCCAGAGAAAGCCGGAGGTTGCCACCGCTGCCTACCGGCATAATCCCCTATCATTCGGGAAAAGCGGTTGTCTGGAAATTTCACCGGATCAAATCTACCGCGAGCTTGTCCCCTTTGGTCCGGCCTATCAGAATATCTCGGAAAACCTTGCCATCCATAAATACGGAGCACTTGCAAAACTTCGAGCTCCGGCCATTGGCGACGCCATCGATCAAACCGGACAGCTGGGTTCGCCGTTTGTCCTGGACGCAGCCTTTCATAGCGCCTGTGTCTGGGGGCAGCGCTATAGCGGGGTGGTTGCATTTCCCGTGGGAATTGAAAAGCGAATTATCGTCAAACCGACCCGGCCGGGGGGTGCCTATACCAGCACCGCCGTTCCGGTGCAAACGACTTCGGGCCGGCTGGTATTTGACATCGGTATTTACGACAACGATAATAGCCTTTATGAAATGGCTCTGGGTGTCCACATGCGGGATGTGAGTGCCGGGCGGCTGAAACCGCCGCCATGGATTATCCAGACCAAGGGGGTAAATATGGATAAGAAAGGAGCACAATGAAACCGATACGAGTCACCGGTATTGTCCTTATTGTTCTGGCCCTGCTTTACACTGGCTGCACGGCCTCCCTTCCGAAAGATCACCCCGCAGGGCCCAAGACCTACAAAAACGCAATGGATATCCGTGTAATGGGTGCGCGCCGCACTTACCGGGTGCACATCCCTCCGGATTATAATCCCGGTATTCCCCTCCCGCTGGTGGTGGTCATCCACGGCGCATTTGATACCGCCGCGGGGATGGAAAAAATCTCCGGTTTCAGTGATCTGGCCGACAGAGAAAACTTCATTGTGATGTACCCCAATGGAATGGGGATTTTCGGATTCTTACAGCATTGGAACGCCGGGCATTGCTGCGGCAAGGCGGCCAGCGATAAGGTCGATGATGTGGGTTTTATAGCGGCCGCTATCGAGGATGTGCGGGCCCGCTTAAAGATCGACCCCGATCGCATCTATATGGCGGGCTTTTCCAATGGCGGCATGCTGGTGTACCGATTTGCAGCCGAAAGAGGCGACCTTCTGGCGGCCGTTGCACCGCTGGCGGCATCCATCGGCGGCCGACCGTCGGATGAGGAGCCGGAGTGGCGAATCCCGGATCCCGTCCAGCCGCTTTCGGTGATCAGCATTCATGGTCTGGCCGACGATGACATCACTTATGAAGGCGGCGTCAGCCTGCATCGGGGAGGAACCCGGACTTATTGGTCGGTTGAAAAATCGATCGGTTTCTGGGTCAGTCATAATGGCTGTAACCCCAGAGCCGCCGACAGCTATTTAAATAACGGCAGCGTTCATATTAAATCATGGGGGGTGTGCCGCAACGATACCGAAGTGGCCCTTTATCTCCTAAAGAACTGGGGGCATGTCTGGCCCGGCAAATATTTTACTGCCGATCTGGCTGAAGATGACCCTCTAAAGAATTTTGACGCCGCTGAAATCATCTGGGATTTTTTTAAGTCTCATCGCAGAAAACCGTAGGGTCGTTAGTTATTCGTTAATCGGTATTGGAAATCGGTATTTCGATTGATAGCCATCTTCAAAAATATGTTCCAAGTTTCTATTGTGAAGCACGCGCTATCGGTTTATAGCAGATGAAAAACCTTATCCTATCAATCATACTCGCTTATTTGGCAGGCTCCTTAAATTTTTCGATTCTGCTGTTTAAATTTTCAGGCAAAGAGGATCCGAGAAAAGAATTCAGCGGCAATCCGGGCGTCGTCAATGTCTACCGCCAGGCCGGAATATTTATGGCCGCGCTGGTGTGGTTGCTGGATGTGGGGCGGGCCATTGGTGTGGCCCTGGTATGCAGTTACCTGCTCCCGGCTGCCCTGGTACCCCTCGGCGGCCTGGCCTTGGTACTGGGCAACCGTTTCCCCTGCTTTCACCAATTTCGCGGGGGAAAGGGTGTGGCCAATTATCTCGGATTTACAGCGATCATAGCGCCGCTGGCAGCCGGTATTTCGGCTCTGGCCTGGCTGACCACCTTTGCAATCTTTCGCATCCCCTTCTTTGGATCTTTTGTGATGGTTTTTATCCTGGGCACCGGCACATTGCTGGCCTGCAATTTTGATCCGCTGTCGGCCGCAGCCGTGCTGGCCACCATGGCGTTGATCTACTATGGTCATAGACGCAACATTTCAGAGCAATTACATAAAAGGAGGGAAACCGGTATCAGGGGATAGTTTCATGCGGGTGTTGCCGCTGGCCTGAAAAGTGGTCAGTGTAATCGAAAAAGCAACTCTGAAAAAGCGAATATCGAATAATGAATGTCGAATCTAGAATGTTGAAGTAATGTATTCCGTCTATTATAAAAGAGACTGAACAAAGCGATTCCACCCTTCGATATTCTGCGGTTTGCTGTTCCAACTATGTGTTGTTTCATATAAGGTTTCAGGTGACCGAATGCAGATGACAGATGAGTGAAGACTGCGCTTTTCGATTTTGGATTTGTCTGGTTTTCACCGCATAACCCGTAACGCGCAACCCGCAACGGATTAGGTATTTTTGCTCATCCATTTTTCCACCGCCACCCGGGTGGCCCAGCGTAGAAAAATTTTTGTATAGTTGTAACCGGCGAGATACATGCCAAGCATAAACACCAGGTGGGAAAATCCGTACAACAAAGGCCCGCCAATGGCAATCAACAAGGGCTTGTTTAGATAAACCGACAAGACTCCCAGCGCACTGATAGCCGGCCAGCCAATGATATAGCTGAACCCCATAACCGCTAATCCAATTATTATTCGCATTGAGGGCTTTTCTTTAAAGGCGCTTAAATCGGCCCGGTCCTCGATGGCCGAACGAACATACCTGGTTTCAGCGATTTTTTTAATAATACTCATTTTAATCAGCGTAACACTTTCATGCGGGCATGTGAAGAACCTTGAAGGGCCCCCGGGGCCGACATATACTCCTGATCAGGGATAATGAATTGGGTTGTGTTTTGGCGTCCAAGCGTGTAAATATTGCCCGAACCTATGATATCCGGACCGGACAGAATTCAGCATGCAATCATTTTACACTGTTTTTCAAAAATAAGCTCCAAAATAAGGCCGGCCGTTATCAGCGGTCGTAGAAAAAACGTTCGAATTATGGAACGTTTTTTTTGACAACCGCTATAAGAGATAGACGTATCCCCTGTAAGGAGAAAACAGACAATGTGCAAGCCCAAGGCAACTGCATTCGGATTGCAGATTTTTACCGCTGCCGCCATTTTAATATTCGGGATGTTATTTTTAAGTTGCGCACCGACCGCTGTAATCGGAGGACCCGTTGATCATGCAAAACTGAATGATGGAACCTATGAAGGCAGCGACAGAGGTGGCCCGAATAAAGCCATCGTCGAAGTGACCATTAAAGATAATTCCATTGTCCATATAAAAATAATTGAGCACCAGGCCTGGCGGGGTAAAAAAGCCGAAGAACCTATTGTGGAAAGAATCATCGCACAGCAATCGACCCGGGTGGATGCGGTCAGCGGGGCCACCAACAGCAGTCACGTGATTATGAACGCCGTGCAACGGGCAATTGAAAAAGCATATCAAAATTAATGATGAACGCTGACATCACTGCAAAAAACTGGGAATTTTTCGATAAAATCTACTGCATCTCATTGGATGAACGTGAGGACAGACGAGCAGAGGCAAAACGTCAATTTGGCAAGATCGGGCTGTTGGAAAGGGTCGAATTTGTGATTGTAAAAAAGCATCCGCATAATATTGAACAGGGAATATTTGAATCCCACCTGACCTGCATGGAAAAAGGTATCCGGGCCGGCGCCGACACCATTGTCGTATTCGAAGATGATATCCTGTTTGAACGATTCAGCCCGGCCGATCTTAAAAATTGTATTGATTTTTTATCGATCAACCCCGATTGGATGGGCTTGTATTTTGGATGTCTGGTATCGGGCAGCAAAAAAACCCAATACCGATCGGTGCTGAAAATAAAATACCGCTGCCTGACCCATGCTTATGTTTTCAGTCGCAAGTTTGCTGAATCGCTGGTTAAACTACCCTGGCGTGAAATATCATTTGATGATTTGCTGCGGTCTTTAAATGATGAATTTTATGCTATCTATCCTTCTTTTGCGTTCCAGAACAATTTGCGATCGGATAACAGCCGGTTTTTGCCACTGGACAAATTTAGAAGGTTGTGTGGGGGGCTGCGGCGGTTACAAAAAGGAAACGAGTTGTATCATCGCCACCGAACGCCGGTCATCCTCCTGCACATTATTATCCTCACGCTGATCATCATGTTGGCTCTATGAAATCCACTGAAATCCATTGGCACCGCTTGATTTTAATACTGCTGATTGTTGTCATTTTATTCGGTATTGGTTTATATCGAATTAAAATTGATTCAGATATTGTCGCCTCGCTGCCGGGAGATGATCCGGTAATTTCGGATGCCGTCTATATTTTTAAAAACCACCCCGCCCAGGATCAATTGCTCATTGACGTCAGCCTTCAAAGCGACAACCTGGAAATTCTAGTTGAATGCGGCCAACTGGTCGAGAAAAAATTAAACGACAGCGGGTTGTTTAAAAATGTCGGCCTGAAAGATGTTCAAAATCTCATCCCTGATTTATTGGCGTATGTTGTAAAAAACCTGCCGGTCATGTTTACCGCAAAAGAGCTTGAAAATAAGGTCGAACCCTTGCTGGAATCCAAGGAAGTTCGCAAAAGACTGCAGGCTATTTATTTACAACTGCTGGAAATGGAGGGAATCGGGCAGGCCGAATTCATTTCCAAAGATCCCCTGGGGCTGAAGGACATTATTCTGGCCAGACTATCAGCCCTGGCTCCATCTCAAAATGCCCGCATGTCCAGGGGACAACTCATATCTGCGGACGGTCGACATCTGCTTGTAATCGCCCATCCCACCGCATCCAGTACGGATACGACCTTCGCCCGCAAGGCCGCCGAACTTATTGATAATCTGGCAGATGAACTGAATCGGAAATATTCCAAAGCGGGGTACGGCATTACGCTCACCCCCACAGGCGCATACCGGGCGGCCCTGGATAATGAGCTTATCATCAGACAGGATGTTAAAGTCGCTATCCTGCTGGCCACCATCGGCATTGCAATTTTACTCATATTTGCTTTCCCAAGGCCTTTGATGGGACTGCTGTCCCTTTTGCCGGCCATCGCCGGAACGATGATCGCATTTTTTGTTTTTTCCCTGCTGCACAAATCGATTTCGATCATGGTGCTCGGTTTTGGCGGAGCCATTATTTCGATAACCGTCGATCAAGGGATCGCTTATCTTCTGTTCCTGGATCGCCCCTATAAAACCCACGGCAAAGATGCGTCTGCCGAGGTCTGGGCCGTGGGCCTGCTGGCCGCTTTGACAACTGTGGGGGCTTTCGGTGTGCTTTCCATCAGTGGTTTCCCGGTATTTGAGCAGCTCGGGGTGTTCACGGCCCTGGGAATTGCCTTCTCATTTTTATTTGTGCATTCGGTTTTCCCGAAGGTTTTTACGGCCCTGCCGCCTGCCCGCCCAAGGCGTCTGCCCCTTGAGAATGTTGTCAGCAAGCTGGCGCTAACCGGCAAAAAAGGGGCCTATGCGGCCCTGGTATTTTTCGTGATCATGCTTTTTTTCGCCAAACCCGAATTCAATGTGAGCCTGAGCTCCATGAACACCGTCACCAAGGAAACTACCGCGGCCGGAAACCTGTTTGCCGAGGTGTGGGGCAACATTTTTAGCAAAATATATTTGATGACCGAAGGCCGGAGCGTAAAGGAGCTTCAGAAAAAAGGCGACCACCTCCTGGCTATGATGGATCCGGACATGCTCTCCGGTGTTCTGTCTTCAGGTTTTGTTCCTTCGATGATGTTTCCGGGCAAAGACCGCAGGCAACAAAATTTTGCGGATTGGAAAAAATTTTGGGACCCGGACAGGGTTAGCCGGTTTAAACGTGCGATGGCAGAAGCATCGGTTAAGCAGGGTTTTGCTGTGGATGCGTTTGAGCCCTTTTACAAACTGCTTGACCCTGACTTAAACCTACCCGCAGATAGCGCGATTCCTGAAAAATTTTACAGCCTGATGGGAATAACTGAAAATCTGGACGGATCGGGATGGGTTCAGTTTTCCGGTCTGACTGCCGGCAAATCCTATCAGGCTGAATGGTTTTTTGAAAAATATCAATCGGCGGGCAAACTATTTGACCCGATCTTCTTTTCGCAAAAACTCGGCCGGCTTTTATTTTCAACATTTGCAAAGATGCTGGTAATCATCGTTATCAGCATCACCATTCTCTTGTTTTTATTCTTTTTAGACTGGAAATTAACCGTTATTTCGCTGTTACCGGTTTTCTTCGCCTTAATCAGCACCCTGGGCACCTTGAACCTGATCGGCCACCCCCTGGACATTCCGGGGTTGATGCTTGCCATTATTGTCATGGGCATGGGCATCGATTATTCACTGTTTTTTGTCAGATCCTATCAGCGCTATGCGGATGCATCTCATCCGTCTTTCAGTCTGATCCGGATGGCGGCTTTCATGGCGTCCGCCTCAACCCTCATCGGGTTCGGGGTTTTATGCACGGCCGAGCATTCGCTTTTAAGAAGCGCCGGCTTAACGTCCTTGCTTGGAATCGGCTATTCCCTTATCGGCGCTTTTGTCATCCTGCCGCCTGTCTTAAAATACGTGTTTCAATCCCGGCAAAAAGCTATCAGCCCGGGCGCCAATCTTCATGATCGCATTTTGAGACGCTACGGCAACATGGAAGCGTATCCGAAAATATTTGCTAGGTTTAAAATTCGTCTGGATCCCATGTTTTCAGAACTGCCCCGCTTATTTGGATTCTCCCGGCCGCTCCGGACAATTCTCGATATCGGCTGCGGTTTTGGTGTCCCGGCCAGCTGGTTGATTGAAAATTTTGCCGAACTGAAAATTTATGGGATTGATCCTGACGGCAACCGGGTCAGAATAGCCTCCCGGGCCCTCGGACAGGGAGGCGTGATCGTCCAGGGCCGGGCACCGGATCTACCACGAATTCCACAGCCGGCCGATGCCGCCCTAATGCTGGACCTGCTGCATTATTTAAATGATGATGATCTAAAACTCACGTTGGAGCGCTTAAGTGACAGCCTTTGCGATAACGGCCTCCTGATCATACGCGCCGTTATAATGCCGAATGCGCGGCAGTCTTTGTTCTGGCGGCTTGAGATTCTCAAAAATAAGATCAGGCGCATACCCGCCTGTTACCGCTCCTTTGATGAGATATCAACGATTCTGGCGCAAGCCGGTTTTACGATCGAGCATACTGAACCGTCGGGGACCAAAGGGGATTTAATCTGGTTTGTCCTGAGCCGGCGGAGCCGGAACCATAAGATGGATTGAAAATTGACGATTTGGGGAAGGTGCCAAAAATTCAGCCATACACATTGAATTCAATCAAACCGGCGGATTCGGGGAAATTATCGCTTTCGCCGGCAGAACGGATCGGCATTGGATCATTACTGATCGCAATATTGCTGCTGATTTTTGATGTGCGCTTATCGGTAATTCCCTTGGCAGGACTTATCCTGATCTGTGCAGCGGCCCCCTTCTTCCCCCGCTTCGGTTTTTTCCTGCCTGTCATCAGCCGGGGGGAATCAAACAAAAAAGCGGTCGCCCTTACATTTGATGACGGCCCTGATCCCCTGCTAACCCCGCAGTTGCTGCAGCTGCTTTTAAAGCACCGGCTAAAAGCCACATTTTTTGTTACCGGAAAAAAGGCCGCTGAGCACCCGGAACTGATAAATGAAATCCTGCTTCACGGCCATTCTATCGGCAATCATTCTTACATCCATGATAACCTGCTGATGTTCAGGAAAATAAAAACCATTGCCGGTGAAATAGCGTCCGCTCAAAATGTGCTGGGCGATTTTGGGATCGTACCACTGGCCTTTCGTCCGCCGGTCGGTATTACAGGCCCCAGACTCCGACCGGCGCTGTTGAATTCAGGTATGTATATCGTCAATTTTAGCTGTCGCGCCGGCGATGGCGGTAACCGCTGGATAAAAAACATTTCAAAAAAAATCCTAAAACGCATCCGCCCGGGAGATATTGTTGTTTTGCACGATGTCAGACCGCCTGAGCAATTTCATTTTGCCCAGTGGCTAAATGAAATGGACCTAATCATATCTGGCATAAAGGAAAAGGGACTCGCGGTATTACCGCTGGCCGAGATTATCGGCAAGCCCGTTATGATAACAAAGTCCGGCGGAGATAGGGAAAAAAGGTGAGGTGTTAACATGCGGATCGTACTTGTACACCCAACCGGGTCAAACTGGGTGCCCGGCAAAAAAGATATTACCGCCACCGCCAACCGGATGGCGCCTCTGGGCCTCTTATCCATTGCCGCCTGGCTTGGTCAGAACGGACATGACGTATTTATCCATGACTGCTTAGGACCAAAGGTGCCAAACAGCAATGCGGCCCATGCCGAAATTATCCTGGGATATAAACCGGATCTGGTGGGGTTTTCGGCAACAACTTCGGGGTTTTTAGACGGCTATGATCTGGCCGAACGGATCAAATCCGCCAGACCGGAGATCCAAACCGTCTTTGGCGGCGTGCATGTATCATCTATGGGAGCGACCCTTTTAAACGACTTTGAACATATCGATTTTCTATGCCAGGGTGAAGGGGAAGTTACCCTGGCGGAACTGGCCTCCGGCATGCAACCCGCGCAGATTAAGGGCCTGCTTTGGAGAAATGGCGGCCAACCGGTATCCAATCCGCCGCGACCCGTTATCACTGATCTGGATTCGCTTCCTTTGCCTGCCTACGACAAACTGCAAGGATTTGCCAAAGGTTACAACCTGCCGCTTTTCAGCTATATTCTGGGCCCCGGGGCTACCATGGTTACCAGCCGGGGCTGTCCGTATCAATGTTCTTTCTGCGACCGTTCCGTCTTTAAAAAGGGCTACCGTTTTAATTCCGCAGAATACATCTACGAGCATATGCGACATCTGCGCCGGCAATTTGGCGTTCGCCATATCAATATTTATGATGATCTTTTCACGGCCAATCGCCGCCGCATCGTCAAGCTGTGCGACCTGCTGATCTCAAAACCGCTTGGGATCCAATTCAACTGTGCCGTCCGGGTCGGTCAGACGGACGACGAGTTGCTGGAAATGTTAAAAAAAGCCGGCGGCCTGATGCTTTCGGTGGGCATCGAAACCGCTGACCCGGACTTGCTTGAATTTCATAAGCCGGGTGTACGAGGAGATGACATCCGTGATACGGTCAAACGGATTCAGGCCCGGGGACTAAGGGCCAAGGGGCTCTTCATAATGGGGCTTCCCGGCGATACCGCGGAATCAATTCAAAAAACAAGCGATTATGCCATGTCGCTGGATCTTGACGACATGAACATGTCCAAATTTACCCCCTTTCATGGGGCCCCGATCTGGCCCCGCATTCATGAATTCGGAAGGTTCGAACAGGACTGGCGCAAAATGAACTGTATCAATTTCGTGTTTGTCCCCAAAGGGATCGATTCCATTGAAAAACTCGAACAGCTTTACAACACCCATGTAAAGCGCTTTTATTCATCCCCGCGGTGGCGGCACAAATTTGTGAAACGACTCTGGCAGCACCGCAGAAGCCTTTGGTACTTTGCCTCCCATCTTCCGTCGTTTTTGGCGGCGATGCGAAATTTTGAGCCGGAGCGCTGAAAGAATCAGCAGGACCCAAGATGACACCATTGAAAGGAAGGAAGAACACCAAAATGACCATCTCGATAAGCGTGTTAGGCCTTGGCATAATGGGCCGGCCCATGGCCCGCAAGCTCCTGGAAGCCGGGTGCAATGTGCGCGGCTGGAACCGATCGGAGCTGTCCCCAAATCTGACCGAGGGTATTCCCCTGTGCCAAACGGTGGAAGATGCCTGCCGGTCGGCCGTGTGCCTGATGATGCTGCTGGATTCAACGGCGGTTGATGCGGTTCTCGAACAAATGGAACCCTTTTTGGAGGCCGGCCAATTGGTAATGGACATGAGCAGCTCAGACCCGACCCATTCCACGATCCATGCCCAACGGCTGGCAGCCAGAGGAATCGGCTGGATCGACGCGCCGGTTTCCGGCGGGCCGGAAGGTGCGGCTGCCGGCACCCTGGCAATCATGGCCGGGGGCGCAGCTGCGGATTTTGAAAGCGCAGGACCTGTGCTCAACATCCTGGGCGGCAATGTGGTGCATGTCGGGGGACCGGGCATGGGGCATGTCGTTAAAATCATCAACCAGGTGATTGTGGGGTTGACCATTGAGGCCGTGGCGGAAGGTTTGACCCTGGCTGAAAAATCGGGTGTTGACCCCCGGCTGGTCCAACAGGCCTTAAAAGGCGGTTTTGCCGACTCGAAAATTTTACAATTACACGGAACCCGCATGATCAAACGCAGCTACGTGCCGGGAGGTAAAGCCACCATCCAGCTCAAGGATTTAAGACTGGCCCAGGAGTTGGCAGAAGCAGCCAATGTCAGACTTCCTCACGTGCAGAGTCTGATAAGGTTTTATGAGAAGCTTGTCGCCCAGAAGGATGGGGAATTGGACCATTCGGCCATCCACAAACTACTCTGGACTTAACCACGCCCTGGCGCCATTTATCATCCATTAGGTACCGGTGGTGCTGGTCTGCCTTGCAAACTGTCGGAAACAAGGCGCCCAAGAAACGTCGCAAACGGCGTGATGTCCTGTTCCACGCTCGCGCTCTCCAATGCAGCCAGGTAGGCGTCTCGCTTTTGCAGTGGAACAACGGTCCAAGGAAATCCCAAAATCCTTACAACCATGTTTTTGACCCTGAAAAGAGCACTCTAAGACTGTATAACGACTATTTTTGGAATATTTAATTTTGACGAAATCGTAAAAAGTCCGAATTCGTCATGCCGGACTTGATCCGGCATCCAGAACATACTGATATTACTGGATTCCGGCCTTCGCCGGAATGACGCCTTAAAGGGATAAATGAAGAGGTGTTTTGGATCTTAGAGCGATCTTTTTTAATTCCCAGTCACGCAAACGCTGTTACCTCAATTTCACCCTCTTTCTGCATCGCCTGCCAAAGATCATATTGTGTCTGCTGAATCAACCAGCTTTCGGCACTGCCCCCAAAGGCTTTAGACAGCCTGATAGCCATTTCCGGTGATATCCCGAACCGGCCATTGAGCAACGCTGAAAGCGTTTTCCGGGATACGCCAAGCCCATTTGCGGCTTCGGTTACGGTTAACCCCAAAGGCTTTAGGCAGAACTCACGGATAACTTCCCCAGGATGCGGTGGATTGTGCATAACCATATTTGCTGCCCCTTTTAATGATAATCAAGATAATCTATATTAACGGATTTGTTATCCTCAAATCGGAAAATAACTCGCCAGTTTCCGGACACTGACACGGCCCAAAAGCCTTTATAATCACCCTTTAACGGGTGCAGATGAAGTCCCGGCAAGTCCATATCTTGCGGAGATTGGCCGGCGTCAAGTCGGGCTAATATCAATCTTAAGCGTTTAAAATGTTCCGGTTTTACGCCTTGCTGGCTTCCTGTATCATAGAGTTTTTTGAGACCTTTATGCCGGAAACTCTTTATCATCATCTATTTGTAACCCGGCTATGGGCAGGTGTCAAGTTAAATCTGATTTTTGTCCCGAAGACCCCTGGGGAAAGCACATAAATTTGGAGGCACCTATCGAACGCACATGGTTAATAAAAGCGTTGAGGATAGTCCCCATTCAGGTACTTGCGGGCATCATAGTTGTAAAGCCCGGATGAGCCATCGTATTCCTGGTCGGTGAACCTGTAATCGGTGACCGAGGTCCCGGTGTGCTCGTGATAATGACTGAAGGACTGGTCGGTTCCATCCTCGGTGCAGTCGAAAACAATTCGATACCCCATGCTTCAGATGGCGATACAGCTTTGAACAAGACTGTCGAGATCTTTTATTTTACTTCCGTCGAAGTATATATCGCCGCTGCGATTCAATTGAAGGGCGCCGTATGATGAGCGCGTGTTTGCGGGGAACTTCTCGAGCATGAAAAAAACGGCACCGGGCAGCACTTTAGCGGGCTCATCAAAAATCTGGGGACAACCCACATCACAAACGCCGCCGAGGATTTTATCAATCGCACCAAGATTGATATGGTCCAATGCGGTCTGCAAGCCGGCCAGCCCGGTCGGGCGCTGTTCGGTAATGACATAATTGATGCCGGTAAGCCCGAAGCGGATCGCGGCTTCCCCCAGAAAGCCGTTGGCCAGGGTGTAGGAAAACAGGCCCGGACTGGCCTGGGATCCTCTATCCGGAATTACGGTTTTATAGTAGTCGACATCGGTTCCCAGGCATCCATAGAAAGTGGAGGCAACCATGCCGATATCCCGTTCCCGGGTCCATTCGGCCATCCCCGCATCTTTCAAAGCCAGAGCAGTGGCCGTCAACCCCAGCCGGGAATAGGGGTCCATACGCCTGAAATTGGGATACGGCTTTTTAAACATACCGGCAGGATTAATTTCGGGCAGCGGTCCCTGGGGCATGTTAAAGCCCAGGTGTTCCCGGCCGCGCCCCAGGCCGGCTGCCGTCACCCAGCCGATTCCGGTAATTTCAGCACCCATTGTGGCCTTATCTCCCTAATACAAGTGCGGCATTGACTCCGCCAAAGCCTGAATTGGTTGTTAACAGATAGTCGCCGGAAACAGCCTGCGGCCCGGAGCTTACCTGACCCTCGGCACCTTTTTCCGGGTTTGAAAACCCGACGGTGGGAGGCGTCATCCGGGTGGAGAGGGTTTTGAGACCCAGGATGATCTCCAACCCTCCGGCCGCTCCCAGGGTATGGCCGATGGCGCCTTTGATGGAATACATGGGCAGCTTGCGCTCGCCAAACACCTGCCGGAAAGCAGTGAGTTCCATTAAGTCATTGAAAACCGTGCCGGTTCCATGGGCACTGATGGCCGCAATGTCTTCCGGTTTTCTGCGGGCCGACTTCAGTGCCCGGTCAACGGCCTGGACCAGGCCGCGGCCACTTTTGGCAGGGGCCGTAATGTGGGTGGCGTCATTGGAAATGCCCCAGCCGAGCACGGTGCCCAGTTGATCGCGATTTTCTCGCCGCGCCCGGGCGGCACTCATTAAGAGCAGGGCAGCGGCACCCTCTCCAAGCGAGAGTCCTTGGCGGTCGCGGTCAAAGGGCCGGCATGCAAATGGCGACAGCGCTTTTAGCGATGAAAAGCCCGAAAAGTGGTATTCCGTTATCAGGTCCCCGCAACACACCAGCACGGCCTCGGCCCGGCCGGCTTCAATCAGGGCCGCGCCATGGGCCACCGCAATGGTAGACGAGGCACAGGAGGCGCTGACACAAGTACCGTTGCCGGTCAGGCCGAACCTGGCACTGGCGATATCCGCTATGGAAGCAAGCAAGATATCCCGGAATCCGGCAGGTTTGCCGCGACAAAATGACTCCAGGTTATCGGCGCCCGACTTTATGGTTGCGGTCATCAGCTCGGCATCGGACGGCACCGGCCCCATTCCGCGAAACAGGCGCTCCAGCAAATCCAGCAGCATGGATCGGTCGCCGGAGGATTTTAGATCATTGATGTGGGCGGCTATTTTGGCCTTATAGTGGTCCTGATCCACGGGGAAGCGTGTGATCGGCCGGATGGCGGTTTGCCCTGCCATGAGTCCCTGCCACAAGGACTCAAGGTTGTTTCCCAGGGCGGTAACCGCCGCGGCATCGGTAACAACAACCCGGCCGGATTCTTCAATTTTCAAGTTATCAACACCCACGCATCACCTTTAGAAAACCGATAATTTATTAATATTTCTAACCGTTCGCAAAAGGAGAATTTTAAATACATCCCTTTGGGCATTTTGGGAAGTTCTAAAAGAATCGCCCGATCATTAATATCATCGAATTCATCCCCCGATTATCGTCGTGCAATCCGGCATTCGAGATGTGAGAGATCCGAACCGCGCCGAAAAACGGAGGGCCGGAATTCAATTTGAATTCGGTCCCGATTCCAGCCTGGGGATAAAAATTAAACCGAGATCCCTGGCCTTCGACATGAAAGTCCATATAGATCACACCGATGCCACCTTCGATATAAGGACTCCAGCGCTGGCTGGAAATAAAATCCAGGTAATACGGGGCCATCATACCGACCGAAACCATGGCACGGGTTTTGGGGGATGTTATCAGGCCGGCGGTGCCTTCCACTTTCCAGCGCAGAGCTTCCGGTGCCCAATGATGCCACACCTTATCATAATCCCACATGACAAAGCCCGATAGCTGAGCAAAATTGATATTTTCATCGGGATCGAATGTATCGCCCAGCACCACAGCCATCCCATAGCGCGTCGGAATTTTGCCCACCTCTTCGTCACCGCCGCGGGCGGATCTCGATGGACCAAACAAAACCAGCAGCACCATAAGCCCTGAGAGCAGTTTTATTATTCCGGTGTTCAACATGCCGTCTGCCTGCAAGAAAAATCGCCAAGTTTAGGTCCAAAAATCCAACTGTCAATTCTTATCTTCGCATCTCCGCTTTTAGCGAACCGGCGAGCGATAATTGAATTCCAGAATCAGGTCATACAGCAAATCAGCCTCAAAGGCGAGCATTTATACAGCGGTTATTCGTTTTCAGGCCATGGTAATGGGCCCATGATCTGCCGGGTCAGGCCTGAACGGGGTCCCGCTTCGTATCCCCATAGCCTTTCAGAAAAAAAGAAATGTGATCTAAATTGATGGGATCCCCCACTTCTGGCTGCAGTCAGCAATCTGGCCATCACCGCTAAATACGCTCAAAACCATCACGAAATCGATAACGGCTTTTTAAGCAGGATTTCACGAATTCCGTTACGGTAGCGAAGGGACTTGACAATACTGAAGCCGGTTAACATAGATATAAGGGCCCGGTTGTGGCGACAGTGCCAGGCTAGATTTAAATGGGGCTGGACACGAAAGCTTATTCGGTAACCGGATTGAATAATAAAAGAGTTTACCCGGGCGGATGAGGGTGGCTTTTCAAAAGCGGTCATCATCAGCAGCCCCCCCGGCTGCAACATGGAAAGACACAGCTCCAGCAGTTGGCATACCTTATTATCGTCCAGGTGATCGCAAAGATCCCAGAGATGGATTCCATCAAAAAATCTGACCGGGTAGTCGAGATGCCGCCAGGCATTGCGGGAGTGACGCGCTACACCTTGCTCCCGGATCAATCGTAAAAACATGTCGCACACATAAAGTCTTCTCAAGCGACTCGCAAAAAACATGATATTCTCTTCACACACAGGTCCCATGTCAAGCATCTGGCTATCCCGTAGCCCTTGAAGCGGGTTTAAGAACAGCCCGAGAATCTCGCTGGTGTAGCTTGCCGGGCCCAACTCAGTCTTTGGATCTGTGTGGCCCGCCGGGGTTGAAGTCGCCAATAATCAGGTCTCCTTTTTAGCGCCGGTCGACGGCGCGCCCGGTGCCTTACCGGTTTCAGGAGCAGCAGTTGCGTTGGGCTTCTGAGCGCTGGTGGATCTTCGGTTCGGCTCCCGATCCAGTTCGATCACCCCTTTGATATAGGCACCGTCCTCAATCGAAATACTTTTGGCCTTGATCTCTCCATAAAAATCAGCCTCCCGGGTAACTTCAACTTTTTCATGGGATTTAATATTTCCTCTGAACTCGCCGCTGACACTTACATTGCGCGCATTAATTTCACCCTCCACCTGCCCGTTGGGACCGACCCTGAAATTATGTTTTTCCAGGTTGATGCTGCCTTTCATCGAGCCCTCGATCTCTAGATTTTCCTCACCCCGGATGCTGCCTTCGATGGAGATATGTTCACCGATGATGGTCTTTTCTTCTCTGGCAGTTGAGCCTGACAGAAAGGCTGCGTTTTTACTTTCACCGGGTTTGGCCGGAGAAAACCCTTTACCACTTTCATTTGTTTTACTTTTTCCTAACATGGGGCCTCCAATAGTAGTTATTTGTTATTGGTTATTGGTTGGACGCTGCTCCACTGGGCAGTAATTTTTCATTTAGGAGTATTGGAGTACTAGAGTGCTGGAGTACTGGAAAAATCTGGAACTCATTTTACAACACTCCACTGCTCGGTCACTCCCCTCCTCCATCGAATGGAACAAGAGCTTCAGCCTGCCCTGAACTCTTCTTTGGGTTAGCTTATTTTATTGTTTCAGCTTCTCCTCCACCCACTCCAAGCCCAACTCCATTAACTTTCCGCGATTGGGCCGGCCGGTTTCAGGATCACAGTTGATCATCTCGTAGTACAGAGCTATGGCTTTATTGAAATCTTCCTCTGCAAATATCTTTTTACCGGATCCGGGGCCGTCCGGTTTAGGGTCAAAAAGCCGCGCAGGCAGACGGTCATCTTTAATCGAAAATCCTTCCCGGCTGTTAAAAGCCCGGGCCAGCATGGAACCTCTCTCGGCAGCCCGCATCAGTTCATAGAGACTGGCATTCCAGCCTGTCACGGCATTTAAGGATTGAACCATGACATCCAGCGGCATCACCCCCCGGGGAGCATAACCAAAGACACACAATCCTAAAGCATCCATCATCCGCCACAGTTTTTCCAGCTGCAGGTAGCCCCGAACTTTTTCATTGGTAATCTCGGTGGCAGGCATGGGGTTGTAGATGCCCAGGGGCTTAACCGATTTAAACATGGAGGAGTTTTCGTCGGTAAACATGGTATCATGGGCGGCGGTCATATGATCGGCGCCGTAGGTGCTGATCGCAAAGCCGATTCCCACTCCGACTTTTACGCGCGGATCGTGCATGGAAATCTCCTGGCCTTTGACCGAAAGGCTGCAGGGCTGGCCTTCAACCCCCCATTTTTCAGCCAGCCGGGCAGACCCCTGCGCCAGCAGATCACCGAACCCTTCCCGCCGCGCGGTTAATTCTAACAGCCGGATCATCAGATCGGCATCACCGAAACGCAGCTGCAAACCACCGGTGTCCTCAGCGGTAATGACACCTTCCTGAAAACATTCACAGGCAAAGGCAATGGTCATTCCGGCGGTTATGGTATCCATGCAGTAGCGGTTGCAGATCTCATTGCCTTTGGCAATGGCTTTCAGATCAACAATATTAAGGTTGGTTCCCAGGGCCGCAATGGTCTCGTACTCAGGTCCGCCATAGCGTGAATCTATGCCATATTTAGGATCATCCAGTGCAATGCCGCGCTTGCATTGGATCGGGCAGGAATAGCAGCCCTTGCGCTTTTGAAGCAAGAGCGTGTTGTAGGTATCGCCGCTGACCGGGGTGGCATCGTCAAGCGCACTGCGCCTGAAGTTATCCACGGGTAAGGCCCCTGCGGCAGACAGCAGTTCAGGAAAACCGGTCGTACCATAAGTATGCAGTGCTTCTCCCAGAGGATTGTCGCGGAAGGTCCCGGCATAATTCTTCGCTGTCCGGTTCAGGAAATTGCGGTCGAAAAAATTGATCTTTGCAGATCCCAGGGCGGCTACCGCCCGCAGATTTTTTGAACCCATCAGAGCGCCAAATCCGTTGCGACCGTTAAAATGACCCAGGTTGTTGGTAATGTTGGCAAAAAGGACCTGGTTCATTCCCGCAAGACCGGTCTGGGCCACTCTGATTTTGCTGCTGCCCAGTTCATCCCGAATGGCATCTTCAACTTCTTTCGAACCCAATTGATAGATGGGGGTCGCATCTTTAATTTCGGCTTGGCCGTCATTTACAAAGAGATATACGGGTGTTTCGGATCGTCCGCCAAACACCACGGCGTCAAAACCGGCCTTCTTAAGCTCCGGTCCGAAAAAGCCGGCGGCTTCCGACTCGGCTGCCGTTCCGGTAAGCGGAGACTTCCCGACCGCGGCAAATCGGCAGGAGGCTGCCAGAGGAGATCCCGTCATTACGCCGGTGGCCAGTACGAGGATATTTTCCGGTGATAATGGATCAACCCGCGGTGGTACCATTTTCATCAGGTAGTGGTAACCAATTCCCCTGCCTCCCAGGTAGCTTCGAAAAAAAGCCTCATCCTTGTCTTCTATATCAATCTTGCGGTTTGTTAAATCAACATGCAGTATCCTGCCGGTGTACCCGTAGTTCATACTAATACCTCCATCAGGGGGCGCTTGTGTTTATGAAAATTATTTCCGATTCCCAGCGGTTGGAGGTTAGAGGTTGGAGGTTTGAGGCTGAAAGGTCAGAATTAAAATGCCTCAATCCTCTTTTGCCTCCAGCCTAAAGCGAAGCGATCCTCAAACCTCAAACGGCCAAAGGCCAAACCTCAAACCTCAAACAACCAAAGGCCTTGCCTCAAACCCTGAACCTCTGAACCTTTGAACCCGTATATAAACTTATGGTTATTTAGATGTGTGGAGTCGAGTATAGGATAAAGATCCCGCCATGTCAAAAGATCGATGCGCCCGGCAGGCAGGAAAACTCCAGATTGTCTGAAACCAAATGTTTGCCAAAAACCACAACATATTGTGGCTTTTTTTGCTTGACCCCCAAAGAACCCTTCACTATACTTTCCTCGATATTCGTATTTCCAAATATAAGGCTATGTCTTGGGTGGGAGGTATCGGAGATGCCAGTTACGAGATTATTTAAATACATCTCACTTTTTTTTCTTCTTATCACCCTGCCGACAGCCTGCGGGACTACCAAAAGCATGACGGTAGCAGCAACCGCATCGCTGCTGGAAGATGTTGCCAGGGCTTCCTACAAGCAATCCGACTTGAAGCTGATCCGCGAAGGCATGCCGTCCTATTTGATGTTGATCGACGGCATGGTTGAAGCCCTGCCCGACAACAAACGACTGCTCATCACCGCCGCCCAAAGCTATGCATCCTATGCATCGGCATTTATCCAGGATGAGGACAAAGCCTATGCCATCACTTTGTATGCCAGGGCCAAAACGTATGCCTTAAGAGCCCTGGAGCAAAACGGTTTTAAAAACCCGCTGTCACAACCCTTTGATGATTTCGAAAGCGGCCTGCAAAAAACAAAGAAAAAGGATGTCCCTTATCTTTTCTGGACAGCATCCTGCTGGGGCAGCTGGATCAGCCTGAACCGGGGGTCCATGGAAGCTATGGCCGAACTGCCCCGGGTGGAATCGATGATGAAACGGGTGCTGGTGTTGGACGAAGCCTTTTATTACGGGGGAGCGCACATCTTCATGGGAATTTTGGAAGCATCCAGGCCCCGGATTGCCGGCGGTGACTTAGACATCGCCCGGGGGCATTTTCTAAAGGCAATTGAGCTGGGGGATGGCAAATTTTTAATGACCAAGGTCTATTTTGCCGACTATTATGCCAAAAAAGCCTTTGACAAAGAGCTTTACATTTCGACTCTGGAAGATGTTCTGAAAACCCCGGCTGATATCGAGCCGGAGTTAACCTTGTTTAATTCAGTGGCCCACACCCGGGCCAAAAAAATGATCGACGAGGCAGATGACTATTTTTAGAGCAATGGGAGAGACTTCATGAAAATAAAAGCATTATACGGCGTTGCCCTTGCAGCGCTTATCCTAATTACCACAGGTGGTGATGCAGTTTCGCAAACGACGGTCATCAAACTGGCCACTCTGGCACCGGAGGGAAGCGCCTGGACTGAAATATTCAATGGCTTGAATGCCGAATTGAAGGAAAAAACGAACAACGGGGTTCAGCTGAAAATCTATCCCGGCGGCGTCCTGGGCGATGAAAAAGATATGATTCGCAAAATGTTCGTCGGACAAATTCAAGGTGCTGTTCTGACATCCGCAGGTATGTCAACCATATTCAGCGAAATGGATGTTTTTCAAATTCCCTTTCTTTTCCAAACCTATGACGAGGTGGATTATGTATTGAAAAAAATGGACGGCTTTTTCAAAAAAGGCTTTGAGGACAAGGGCTACATCCTTCCGGCCTGGTCCGAGGGTGGATTTATTCGGTTGCTGTCCACAAAACCGATAGCCTCGCTGGAAGATTTGAGACAGGCGAAGGTCTGGACCTGGGAAGACGCCCCGATGGCCAAAGCAATTTTCGATGAGGCCGGCATTTCCGCGATTCCCTTATCGTTGCCCGATGTGCTGGTGGGCCTGCAAACCGGGTTGGTTGATGTAGTATACGCGCCGCCGTCCGGAGCCATTTCTTTGCAGTGGTTCACCAAGACCAAATATATGACAGATATTCCCTTAATGTATCTGATCGGCGGCATTGTTATTAAAAAGAACATTGTTGAAAAACTGTCGCCTGCTGACCGGCAAATACTGCTGGAACTCTGTCCAAAATACATGGATCAATTAAAACTTGAGGTCCGCAAAGAAAATCAGGAGGCCATCAAGGTCATGGTCAGACATGGCGTCAAGCTTATCCGGCCGTCCGAGGAGCAGATCAAAGAATTCAAGGATGTTTCCATCAGAGCCATGAACCGCCAGATTGGAAATAGCTTTTCCAAAGGCATCAAAGATGAAGTCATCGGTTATGTCGAGGAGTATCGGATGACAAAAAAATAGTACCGAAGGCAGATAAATTTTGGTTGCTTTGAGGGAGGTGCGATTATTTAAACGTCTAAAACTCGAAGCACGAATTCCGAAATCCGAAACAAATTCAAAATTCTAATATTCAAATTTTCTAAACAGATCGATAACCGATTTGATCATGAATAGTTCATCGTTTTGGTCATTGGAATTTTCGGATTTAAGATTTGTTTCGACCAAATTTTAAAATCAGGCGTGTTTCGGATTTCGAATTTTTTTGAGGATAATCTATGAACATCTGGAATAAACTGGATACCGGAATCAGCCGGCTGGAAACGGTCCTGGTTACCATCCTGCTGACACTGATGATCATAATGGCGTTTTCTCAGATAGTACTGAGAAATTTTTTGGCCACCGGCATCGATTGGGGTGATGCCCTGGTCCGCTATCTGGTGGTCTGGGTAGCGTTTATCGGAGCCGCCGTCGCTACCAGGGAGGGTAAACATATCACCATTGATCTCCTCGCACGCTGGCTTACCGGCACCCGTAGCATTGCCATTCAGGCCCTATCCTGTTTTTTTTCTGCTGTTATCTGCGGTCTGCTGACCGTGGCCGCCGCTAAATTTATCGGGTTTGAAGCTCAAATGGGCAGCAGCACTTTTTTAAATCTTCCCGTCTGGGTGCCGGAGCTCATCATCCCTGTCACTTTTGGATTGATGACCCTGAGGTTTCTGATGGGAATGTTCGGGGAAATCGGGGAAATGCTCCTCGGGCGCAGTCGCAACCAGGAGGGTTAGATCCGATCATCACCTTTAAGGGCAAGTTTGGGTTTGGTCCCGATTTTTGGTTTCAGGTGTCAGGTGTCAGGGTTTAGACGACAGTGGACGGATTCCTGAGGACCGCATTCTGCATTGTCTATCTGTCTTATGACCTCTGTCAACTTTTTCCTGACACCTGAAACCTGAAACCATAATTGCAATAAGATCAAGACAGACTAACCCCTAAGAATTAACGAGACAGTTTTGCCCGGGAGAATGACGGAAACCAATGACCACACTTCTGATAATCATTTTCTTTCTTGCGCTCCTGCTGATCGGCGTCCCTATCTTTGTGATCATTTCCGGGCTGACCCTTTACTTACTTTTCTCAAGCCAGATCGACATTTCGGCTCTCATTATCGAGATGCATCGCATGGCCACCACACCGGTGCTGGTGGCGATACCACTGTTTACGTTTGCCGGATACTTGCTCTCGGCCAGCGGGGCACCGCAACGACTCATCCGGCTGTCAAATGCCTTTCTGGGCTGGTTGCCCGGTGGGTTGTCCGTAATAGCCCTTTTGACCTGTGCGGTATTTACCACCCTGACCGGTGCCACGGGCCTGACGATCATCGCCCTGGGAGGCATCCTGCTGCCGGCCATGATGCGCGGACGGTATCCGGAAAAGTTTTCCCTGGGGCTGTTGACTACATCCGGCACCCTGGGGCTGCTCTTTCCCCCGAGCCTGCCGCTGATCATATACGCCATCGTCGCCAAGGTTCGAATCGATCACCTGTTTATCGCAGGGCTTTTACCGGGCTTGCTGCTGGTTTTATTGCTTTCGGCGTTTTGTGTTTACAAGTCCGTCAGGACGGATGTACCCAAAACCAGATTTCAATTTAAGGAGCTCTCCGGGGCCGCCAGACAAATCCTCTGGGAGCTTCCATTGCCCTTTGTGGTGCTGGGGGGAATATACAGCGGGTACTTTGCCGTCAGTGAAGCTGCCGCCCTTACGGCGGTTTATGTATTAATAGCGGAAGTCGCCATCTACCGGGATGTTCGAATTCGACAACTTCCTGAAATTATGAAAAAAAGCATGATTCTGGTTGGCGGGATATTAATTATTCTGGGCGCGGCCATGGGCCTGACAAACTATCTGGTCGATGCCGAAATTCCCATGCGCCTGTTGGATTTTTTAAAGGCCAATATCGAAAGTCGTGTCGCTTTCCTGGTGGTGCTCAACATTTTCCTTCTGGCGGTAGGATGTACCATGGGTATATTCTCCGCCCTGGTGGTCGTTGTCCCGCTTCTCGCGCCCATTGCCGAAGCCTACGGTATCGACCCGATCCATCTGGGCATCATCTTTCTTGCCAATCTTGAAATCGGGGCATCCATTCCCCCGCTGGGAATCAACCTTTTTATTGCCAGTATGCGTTTTGAAAAGCCGATTCTGCGGCTTTATCTTGCCTCCCTGCCCTTCATCGCCATTTTGCTGCTGGCACTGGCAATTATTACCTATGTGCCGTGGATGAGCCTGGCACTAATAAAATGAGGGTCGGAGGTTCACGCTTCTACTGGACACTCAGCTCTTTCTCCCCCTTGAGTTTGATTTCCCTAATCGATGCGAGGATTTTGGATGGCAAGCCAGGAACATGGTGTGTGTCGATAATGTGTTTCAGTTTTTCTTGAATACGTTGGGCGGTGTCCTTGGATCCCTCCCGCAGCCAGGCTTCGTATGGCTGTCGGGTCATAATGCTCGGCCGCCAAAGTTCACGTCTGAAATGTTCAACGGTATGGTCTTGTTGCAGGAAATGCCCTCCCGGACCAACGGCGGCTATCACCTCCCGTGCGAGGGTTTCTTTGCTTACCTCGGTGCCCCTCAGAAACCGTTTGACCATACCGACAATGTCGTTTCCCAGCACCAGTTGCGCCGGAGAGCAGACCATGGCCATATCCATGTATCCAACGTCGTGAATAAGATTCAGCCCTGCCAATCCCTGGACCAAAATTGAAAAGGCACTTTCAGCCCCGGCCTGGGCGTCAACAACCTTGGCATCCGTGGAGCCTGCCAGACCCCAGGTGGGCAACCCGAAGGACCGGGCCACTTCTGCTTGAACCGCTAGCCCGAGGCTCGTTTCCGGACTCCCCTCGCTGGAAAGGCCCGATGCCATATCCGGAACACCTACGTTGCCGCTCAAAAAACATGGGCAACCCGGTTGGCGAAGCTGAGCAAGAACCAGACACATCAGCGCTTCGGCTGTCAGCTGTGCCACAGCCCCCGCCAGGGTTACCGGAGAGGTGGCGCCGACAAGGATGGAAGAACCGGGGATTTGAGGCATGAAAAGGTCGGCGGCAATGAACAGGCGGTCAACCACGTATGGGGGGAAGACCAGCGGTGAAATGGGTTCCGGATAAGCTATTAAAAAAGGACGCTCCCTTAGGTTATCAAGACCGCCGGCCACTTCAGCAGCCATTTCATAGACCAGTTCGCACCCGCGCGTACTGTAGGCCAGAAAAACCATTGGCTTGGTGGTGTTTGTCACGACTGCTTCAAATTCGTGTAAATCGGCGGCGATGGCCGGTACATCCTGGGCCGAACCCATCGGCATGACCCAATCGATGTTCGGCAGGGCATCGGCTATGCGGGCTGCCAGGGCGATATCTGCGATTGTCGTCGGCCGTATTTCGCCAGTCACTGCGTCCATGGTATTGGGACTGCCGGTACTGGTTCCGTAGTAGCTTTTACGACCTTCTACTTCAAGCGCCGGGGAACCGTTGCGGTCGTAAATGGTAAATCCCCTGGGAGCCGTTGCGAGGCATTGTCTTACGATATACTCCGGAACTTTGACGGTTTCATTCTCGACGATTGCCCCCTCCCGCCGGAGCATCTGGCGTGCCTTTTCGTGCAGGACCTTGAAACCGACTTTTTCCATTATAAAAAAGACGGTCCGCTTTATCTCTTCGACCTGATCGTCCGTCAGCACCCGAAAACTTAAAGAACTGCTGTTTTCAAAACATGCCTGAACCATATATCCATTTCCCTTTATCTAGCGGTTGTCAAAAAAACGTTCCACTAAGATTCCACCGCGTCCTTTGGTTCATAATCGCTGAAAAACCTCACGTGTCCCATAACCAGTGCCCGGACATCAGCGAACCGATCATTGAGGAGGGCCTCGATGATTTGTTCCCAATCGCTGAAAGCCCGATTGACATAAGCCTTGTCAACGGGCTCAAACTTATAAGAAGGCATAACCAGAAGATCGTGTATGGTTTTTAAAATGATGGCGTACAAAGTGTTGCCGCTGAATTTGGCAAGCTTGAGATGCAGCTGGCTTTCCACTTCCAGGATTTCATCATAGAGCGGCGGGTCATGATTCAACAGGGTTTTGCCCTTGGAAAGAAGTTTCTCCAGTTCTTTAAAATCATCTTTTGATGCCCTTTTGGCAGCAAGTTCAGCAACCTGCCCTTCAGCCTGAATCCGGAATTCGGTAAGATTTTCCATTGAGACTTTTTTCTGGCGGATCAACAAATTGAGACTGTCACTGACCTGGTTGGGTACGTTATCGATGATGAAGGCACCACCCTTGGAGCCCAACCTTACCTGGATCAAGCCTTTTTGTTCCAGAATGCGCAATGCCTCCCGCAAAGTTCGCCGACTGACATTAAACAATCGAATGACCTCCCGTTCAGGGGGGAGTTTATGGCCGGGTTTGAGGCGACCGGACAGGATGGCATCTTCGATTTGCTTGGCGACGGCGTCGTATGTGCGGGTAGGCTGGATAGCTGTAAAATAATTCATAATGGTACTTATATCCTGACTAAATTATAAATGGTAGAATCATTACATGATTAGTATTATATAATAATATTTGTCAAGTTTTAATTAAACAATCTAAAAGTAAAGATAACACCAGAAAAAATAGTCATAATAGATAACAATATATTTTTATAATATATTATTATGTTCTAGGTTGCTCCAAATACCATTTTTTTTGAATACCTGGAGAAAATATTTGTATTCCTTTTTCCTGTATGATAACGAAAGAACGAATATATCTATTGGTGGTACCAAATTAATATTTATTTTAAAATTCCGGCAATCTGATCCGTTCCAGGAAAAAATTATGTTCAGCAAACCATCACGGCTATGGACCCAGGCTGCACTCAAAAAGGCTTACGACGCGGTCGTTATCGGCGGAGGGGTCCACGGTCTGGCTGCGGCCTACTTTCTGGCTAAAACCTATGGTTTGAACGATGTGGCGGTAATCGAAAAGAACCACATCGGCTATGGGGGGTCAGGGCGCAACACAACCATCGTTCGCTCCAATCAACGCTCCAAAGAAAATATCCCGCTTTATAGCGAAGGACTCAAACTATGGCCCCGGCTCATCGCCGAGTTGGATTTTAACATGATGTTCGTTCAGTGCGGCCTGCTGGATCTGGCCCATTGTGAGGAAACCCTCAACAGCCTCCGCGTGGCGGTTCTGACCGACCAGTTCCTCGGCATAGAGAATCAGATTATCGATGCCGGGCAATGCAAGGAGATTGTACCGCAGCTGGATATCTCAAGCCGTTCGAGGTGGCCGATTCTAGGGGGCATGTATCATGCGCCGGGAGGAACGGTGCGCCACGATGCCGTTGTCTGGGGCCTGGCCAAGGGGGCGTCACAACTGGGCGTCCACATTCATCAGCAAACGGAGGTCACGGGTATCCGGATCCGGCAGGATTCTGTTGCCGGAGTCGACACCGATCGCGGCTACATCAAGACACCGCGTGTTCTTAACGCCACAGGCGGTTACAGTCCGTTGATTTCAGCCTTGGTGGGGCTGCGCCTGCCCATTCATGTCCTGCCGATGCAGGCGATTGTGTCCGAACCCCTGAAACCTTTTTTAAATACGGTCATCTCATCCATCGATTATGACTTTTTCAGCAACCAGACCCTGCGCGGTGAAATCGTGTGCGGCTCGGACATGGATCATTGGCCCCGATACACAACATCCACTTCGGCCCATTTCCTCAAACATCAGGCGGAGATTATGACCGAGGTCATGCCCTGCCTTAAAAGTATCAAGTTCATGCGCCAATGGGCCGGATTGACCGACATGACTCCGGACATGGCCCCAATATTGGACGGCAACGACCCTGTCCGGGGTTACTTCATGGATGTGGGCTGGGGCTATTTCGGCTTCAAGTCAGGACCAATTGCCGGCCGTTACATGGCCCGCTTTATCGCCACCGGTCAGCGCCCGGATATATTGCAGCCATTTAAACTCAGCCGCTTCAAGCAGCATTGCTTTATCGGTGAAACAACCCGGCCGACCTTTTATGGCCCCTGGAACTAGGAGTCTGCCGCCATGTCAACGACCATAACCTGCCCTGTCTGCGGCCGCCGCAATGTCTATGAGTTTCGCTTCGGGGGAGAAAACCGGGGTCCAAGACCGTTTGACCATGAGGCCACCCCGGATGAATGGTACAACTATGTCCACCTGCGTACCAATGCCGCCGGCCCCCAGCAGGAGTGGTGGTTCCACCGGGACGGTTGCGGTATCTGGTTCACTACCTGGCGGGATGTCACCCTCGATCTTGAAGTCGAGGTGAAGGAAAATAAAAAATGAGTCGCAGATTATCGGGACCTGCCCTTCGGATAGATCCGAATCGGAAAATCAGTTTTAACTTCAACGGACGGCCCATGCAGGGCCTAGCAGGAGATGCGGTTGCCACCGCCTTGTATGCCAACGGTGTCCGCATATTTTCTAGAAGTTTTAAATACCATCGTCCCCGGGGACTGTACAGCCTGGATGGGGAGTCATCCACCTGCATGGTGCAGATCGATGGGATACCCAATCAAAAAGCTGAGATTACCTTTCTGCGGGAGGGAATGGACGTTCAACCCCAAAATGTACTCGGCTCTCCGGACTGGGATTGGCTGGCGGCGTCCGAGCGGTTGGACTGGGCCATGCATCCCGGATTTTACTACAAGGTTTTTCATAAGCCCTGGCGATTGTGGCCGTTTTTCGAAAAGCTTCTGCGCCGGGCGGCCGGACTGGGACAGCTCAATGAGCACGGGCACCCCGGCACTTTTGAAAACTTGTTTCTGAACTGCGACGTCTGTGTGATCGGTGGCGGTCCCGCCGGCATATCGGCCGCCCTTGCAGCCACTGAAGCAGATTTGCGCGTCATCCTGTTGGAATCCCGGCCCCATCTGGGTGGTTTTTACGACTGGCGGGTAGCCCGGTCGCCGTGGGAAAAGCCCTTTTACCTGCGCGGCCATGAGCTTTCTAAAGCCGCTGCCAGTCATTCCTCCATCCGGGTTTTCAACCGGACCCACCTGACGGGTATTTTCAGTGACAATCACTTAACGGCGATTCAAACAGGCCAATCGGGCGATTCCTTTGATGAACGCTACCTGGAGATCCGTGCCGCCAGCGTGGTCGTTGCCACCGGTTGCGGTGAAAGGCCTCTGGTTTTCGAACACAACGAACGACCGGGTATCATGCAGTGCGGTTGCGCCCATCGGCTGGCCCGGACTTATGGCCTGCTGCCGGGCAAAAGGGCGGTGATGAGCATCGGCGATGATCTCATGCTGGAAGCAGCAATCGATCTGGCCGAGATGGGCCTGGAAATCGCAGCGGTGGCCGATTCCCGGCCGGGTGATCAAGATAGCCGTCTGGTCGACGCCTTAACCGGGCGCAATATTCCCTTTTTAAGGGGGTGGATGGCCGCCGAAGCCCGGGGGAAAAAGGGGATCACCCGGGTTCTTCTCACCAACGGGGCTCGGCCTGAGAAACGATGGTTTCCATGCGATCTGTTGATCGCCTCCGCCGGCCAGGCACCGGTAGCCGCACCCCTTTTAATGACCCGGACCGTATTTGGTCCTGACCCGGATACGGGGTTGCCGTTGCCCTTAAAACTTCCTCCCCGAATTCACGCCGCCGGGCGGCTGGTCGGCTGGGAGGACCCAAGGGGGATCGAGACCTCCGGTCGGCTGGCCGGTTTGAAAGCGGCGGCCGACTGCGGATTTTCTTTGTCCCAAGCGATCAGAAAAGCTGAAAAAAGACTGCAGGATTTTCCGCGACCCAAAAGCCGCCGGATGGTGGTCCGCGCCCCGGGCCATGGCCACAAGAGCTTTGTCTGCTTTGACGAAGACGTAACGGTCAAAGATATCCAGCGCACATCGGATGAAGGCTTTGACACGGTGGAGTTGTGCAAGCGATACGCCACCGTCGGGATGGGACCCAGCCAGAGTGGTATTCCGGGTGACAATTTACCCTTAGTGCTGGCCGAGCATCAGGGCAAATTGCCGGGTTCCTTCTCCCCTTCCCGAATTCGCTCACCCCTGCGGCCGACATTGCTGGGAGCATTGGCCGGAAAAAATTTTCATCCCATCAAACAGACGCCCCTGGCGGAGATTCAGCAGCGGCTGGGTGCTGCAATTATCCGCTCCGGCCAGTGGGAACGGGCACAACACTTCGGTTCGGATCCATCTGCCGGGGAAGAAATCCAAAATGTTCACACCAACGTTGGTTTGATGGATGTCTCCACCCTGGGAAAATTCCGGCTTATGGGCAAGGATGCGCTCAAGATGCTGCAACGAATCTACGTCAGCGACCTGGGCCGTCTTGCACCGGGCCGCCTCAAATATTCGGTGCAATGCAATGAGGACGGCTGCCTTATCGATGATGGCCTGATAACCAAAAGAGGCGACAATGACTATTACTTCACGACGACTTCCGCACGGGCGGCTGCGACCCTGGAATGGTTCTCCTATCACTGCCGCTTCGAAGACTGGGACTGTCACCTTGTCAATCTAACCGATGCCTGGGGGGCGATCAATCTGGCAGGTCCCGCTGCCCTGCAAGTTCTGACCGGGGTGGTCAAAAATCAAAGGGTCAAAAACGCATTGCCGGCCATGGACTATATCGAGGCAACGCTTCCTGATGACATCCCCGTCAGGCTGCTTCGGGTGAGGTTTGTGGCAGATTTAAGCTGGGAGATACATGCCCCGGCCAGCGCCCTGGCCGCCGTCTGGGAGCTGCTCTGCAGTGCCGGCTGGGATTTGGGAATCAAGCCTTTTGGACTGAAAGCTCAAAATGTTCTTCGGATTGAAAGGGGTCATGTCATCATCGGGGAAGATACGGAATTGCGAACCACCCTTTTGGATATCGGCCTGGGATTTTTGTGGGAACGAAATAAAAGAGGGACCAAAACCGTCGGGACAGCAGCCCTGCTCCAAACCGAAGACCAACCGGGCCGGATGAAACTAATCGGCTTTAAAATGGATGACCCTTCACAAACACCGCCGGCAGGAGCCATCATTGTCGACAGTCAGGTTCGAGGCTACGTCACATCCTCGTGTTATAGTCAAAGGCTGCAGCAGTCAATCGGCCTGGCGCTTGTTGAGGAGCCGAACGCCCGGCCGGATGGTCGGCTGGAGATTTTCGTCGGCGGTCCGGATCGCCGTCGCCTGGGGGCTACCGTCCATAAACGGGCATTTTGCTAACCCGGCAATAATTCGGGGAATACAAGGGGCCATCCATGCGAGATCATAAAAGGCAATCACCACTGGAAAAGGCCTGCCGTAGCGGGAAGTTCCCGGCGGGTAATTTGATATAAAAAAGGGTGGTTCATTGCCGTAAATGAACCACCCTTGATTAGGAGGTAAATGGAGAATTAGTATGGCATTACCGTTCTCCAACGGGAGGTTTTGTGGAGACTCCCAGATTACAAATAAGGGATGAACTTATTCATAACGTATTTTAAAGTAATACCACATTATGGTACGTCAAGGGCCGGGGCAAAAAAAATTCGTACTGCTTTCCATTATTATGTCCCGAAAGAAGGATTGTGGTATAAGTGGTTGTAGAAAAAAACGTTTCAATACCAATCCTTTTTTTGGCAACCACTAAAAGAGGCTTGTATGGCTGGCATGTTCTGGTGGATCCGGCAGGTTGTTTTGATATTAATAGGTGCCTTTTTCTTGTATTACGGCATCCAACTGCTTATCTCGTCCTATGATCTTAAAGACCCTTTTATCTTTATCATGACCTTTTTTGCCGCCAATTTTATTATCCTTATCAGCGCAACTATTGTCTTCGGTTTTGCCTACCGCATCGTTATCGCTTTCCGTCAGTCTAAAAAAGTCGATGAGAAATAAATTGTAAATTTGTTTTCAGCAGCATTTGCAAAATACCATCCGCATCCTTTAAGTCGGGAATAACTTTTTCAGCACCGGCCGATAGTAATTGATCGGCTGTAAATACGCCGGTTGTGACACCTATCGGCACAATACCGGCCTCCCGACCGGCCTGCATATCCTGCGGGGCATCACCAAAATGGAAGGCCCGCCGCCGGCTGCCGAAACTAAATTGCTCCTCGGCCCTTTGGATAGCGATCTTCACCAGACTGGTCCGACTGATATGATCGGAACCGAACCCGCCAATTTTGAAAAAGTGGCCGATTCCAATTTTTTTCAATTTGGCCCAGGCGATCTTTTCCAGGTTGCCGGTAACCAACCCAAGAATGCTGCCGCATTGTTCCAGTTTGGATATCAAATCAAATACGCCTTTCATTATAACGATCTTCTCGGATTTTACGATCTCAGCATATTTACGCGGCATGCTTTCCATGCAATCTGTCAGGCGTGATTTGATAGTGGCTCTATCAATCTCATATTTCTCTAATATCCGGGTAATTATTTCCTGGTCCGTCATGCCGTGATGATTGATGACATCAATTCGCGCCTCCAGCCCGTAGATTTCCGCGATGGACAGCAGCAGGGCCTCGACATGCCCGCTGGAACTTTGAATCAGGGTATTGTCGATATCAAAAAAAACTAAAAGTCCCTTAGTCATAACGATTGCCTTCCAGAAAAATCAGTTTGGATTTCCCTGGGGCCTTTTCGCTTTAACGATGAAAATCAATATAAGCCCCAAAATTATATAGAGAAGCCCGGCCGTTACTATCAGAAATTTCGGGCCGGCGCAGAGGCGCGCCAGTGCCGGCCACAGGTTTTCAGTGGATCCCAGCAGCACCCGAATGAGGGCATAATTCTCGATGGCATCCAGAATTGCGGCTAAAAACTGAGCCCACGCCAAAAGGGCCCCGATTGGCAGAAGTATCTTTACCCTGTATTGCAGAGCGCGGGCCACCAGCACACAGCCCAATCCAATACAAATGGCATAGGTAACCAGGAAAAGGTAGTCGAAACCAAGGCTCAATCCGGCAGATATCAGGCCTTTTTCGCCCCATGATGCCATCATCTGTTGCGCAATCTCGAAGGTCCCGGCAAATTCAAACGAGACAATCCCCTGGGGGGCAGTTTCATTGACCAGCGGGTGACCGATGATATTCATAGACATCATGGTTGCCAGGGTAAAAACAAAAATACCTAAGAATGCACGTTTTTGCCCGGGTTCGGACAGCCATACAAAAGGATGGCGGACGATCATCTGTAAATCTCCTTTATCGGGGTCTATTTCCCAGGTTTCGGAAAAGAATCTCTTTGGCCGCAGGAATGACGGAAAATTCTTGTTTTCCTATAACAGCAATTGCGCTCCGGGTTCAATTAGAATCTGAAATCCTGATAGAATTATTTGAACTGCAGAGAAAAATATTCGCGGACAATATCCTTACGGACTAAGGAGGAGGGGGGAGGAACCTATTTCCTCCCCCCTTGGAGGAAGCACGGGCGGAGTGGGGGAAACCGTGCAACAGCTTCGACTTTGGAGTTAAAGTATATTACTCATGGTCCGCAGTCGGAAATGATGGATGGCGGCAGAGCTCACAGAGTCACACAATGTTTTTTCATGTGAATAAAAAATAATTTCTCCCGCGGAGGCGAGAATTGAAAAATCCCAAAATGGTCAACGAGATATATTTCGAATCTCTTCGGGGGCCAATAACTCCCCGCCGTGCAAACGGTCGGGTGATCTTCCTGATCTCCCCCCGTAGAAAATCAGGAAAATTTTTTGTGTGCACTCTGCAAGCTCGTGCCATATAGCAAAGCAAGAAGCATTCCATATTGGCCGACTAACTCCTATTTCAACAAAATTTCAGCGCCTTATGCCTATGGTGGCCAATACGCAGACGGGGTATTTCATTCTGTCAAACTGTATTTTTGTATAAGCTGGGGTATATGTTTGTGCACCTCGATTTTCATCGTTCACAAAAAACCAACCCGGTTGTCTATAAAAATGCACAGTTTATATTGCCCCAGTGATCAGTATGGACTATTTTTTGGTTAACCCATTGATATTTCATATATTATCTAATAATCAATTTTTTGGAACGCTTCTTGCGTTAAATAAAAGGTTTCCCTATACAAGCATTATACCGCTTTTCAAAATGAGTTCCGATATGGTAATCCG
>Ga0075306_1000026_pt1 | contig 40712 bp, 38 predicted proteins | sample Joice_CattailNLC_FD_120074 | JGI IMG/M metagenome (GOLD analysis project Ga0075306, IMG submission 120074) | Natural and restored wetland microbial communities from the San Francisco Bay, California, USA, that impact long-term carbon... | ecosystem: Environmental > Terrestrial > Soil > Wetlands ... | reverse complement strand
TCAATTTCGAGGGGGGGTGCTACGCGAAGGTCATCAGGCTTTCCCTGGAGGCGGAGCCCGAGATCTACCAAACGACCCGGATGTTCGGAACCATACTGGAAAACGTCGCCATGAGCACGGCCAACAGGCAGATCGACCTGGACGATGGATCGCTGACCGAGAACACGCGCGCATCCTACCCTCTGTCCTCCATCCCCCGTTCGGCGACGCAGGGATCCGTTGGGCACCCCCGGCACATTGTCATGCTCACGGCGGACGCCTTCGGCGTCCTTCCCCCCATCGCCGCCCTGGACCCCGCCCAGGCCATGTACCATTTTCTCTCCGGCTACACGGCCAAGGTGGCGGGCACCGAGCGGGGCCTCACCGAGCCGGAGGCGACGTTCAGCGCCTGTTTCGGAGGGCCTTTCATGGCTCTCCACCCCTCCGTCTATGCAGGGCTCCTGGGGGAGAAAATCACCCGGCACAAATCCCGCGTGTGGCTCATCAACACCGGCTGGACCGGCGGCCCGTACGGCACCGGCCACAGGATTTCGCTCCCCCTGACCCGGGCCATGCTGCGTGCCGCCCTCTCCGGCAGACTGGACGACGTCGAAACGAGGGATGACCCGTTCTTCGGGCTGCACGTTCCCACGTCGTGCCCCGACGTCCCGGCGGAAATGCTCGACCCCCGCACCACATGGAAGGAGAAAGCGGCCTACGACGCGCAGGCGAAAAAACTGGCAGCGATGTTCGAGGCGAACTTCGCGCAGTTCGCGGACATGGTGCCGGCGGAAGTGCGAAATGCGGGACTCCCCCACCCGAACCCTTGACATACGCCGGGAGGAAAGGCATAAAAAGTAAGGAGTATCGGGACCTTGACGGCCCGGAGAAGGGAGGCCATGAGGGCCGCACGGAGCGTTGTTATCCTTCTGGCTGCGATGTCCGTCCTGGCGCAGGGAGTTGCCGCCGCCGCCATAGACACCATCGGAACGGTGCGGTCCTCCACGGGAACTGCCGCCGTCATCCGCGGGGGCCAGGATCTGCCGGCAACCGCGGGGACGAAGCTCCTCGCCGGCGACACCCTGACAACCGGTTCCGACGGATCGATGGGCGTGATCTTCCGGGACAATTCCACCCTCTCCATCGGTCCGGATAGCCGCATCGTCATCGAGACATTCCTCTTCTCTCCCTATGAGGGGAAGCTCGGTCTGCTGGCACGCATCACCCGGGGAACCATGGCGTACCTATCGGGGCTCATCGGCAAGCTGGCCCCCGGGTCGGCCCGTTTCGAGACACCGATGGCCTCCATCGGCATCCGGGGGACCCGGTTCGCGGTCAGGGTGGGCGGGCCAGGCCCCGAATGAGGCAGGATGCGTAACCGCCCCCCAGGATCGGATCCCAAGGGGATGCCTCGCACCCTTGCGGCCTGCCTCGCCTTCCTGCTGCTTCTTTCCTCGTGCGCGTCGTCCCGCAGGGATGTCATCGTTCTCCTCCCCGACGACCAGGGGAAAACCGGCGCCATTATCGTGTCGGGCGCAGGAGGCGAAAAAATCCTCTCCAAGCCCCGGCAGACCGTAAGCGTCGCATCCGGTGCCGCCCCGGGCGAGCCCACCGTCATGTCCACGGAGGAAGTTCGCTCCCTGGTCGGTCCCGCTCTTGAAGCTCTCCCCCAACCTCCTTTGCAGTTCATCCTGTATTTCAAGCACGACACCGCGGAACTCACCAGGCAATCGCGTGACGACCTGAAAAAAGTCGTGCGGACCATCCGGGAACGCAAGCCCGTGGACATCAGCGTGGTGGGCCATACCGACACGTTGGGATCCAAGAAATACAACTACCGGCTCTCCCTGGAGAGGGCGGAGGCGGTGGCCGCCCTTCTCATCAAGAACGGGACGGACCCCTCCATCATCGACATAACCTCTCATGGAAAGGACAACCCTCTCATCCCCACCGGCGACCAGGTCTCCGAACCGCGGAACCGCCGCGTGGAGGTGACGGTGCGATAAGGTGCGACGCCCGCGCAGGCTGCCCATCCTCCCATTTCTCGTTCCCGGTTTTCTTCTTACTCTTCTCGCGGGGGCCTTGTGCATCTGGCCTCCCTCCCTCGCCGTCTTTCTGGAAGGAAAGGTGTACGACTCCTTCCTGCGTTCCGCCCCCCACCGGCCGGTGAACAGCTCCGTGGTCGTAGTGGATTTCGACGAGGCAACCCTCGAAAGCCTGGGACAGTGGCCGTGGCCCCGCTACCGGGTGGCCCGCCTTCTGGGAAAGATCGCGGAACGCGGCGCGGCGGCGGTGGGACTCGACATGGTCTTCGCCGAGCCCGACCGGACGTCACTTGGGTTCCTCTCCGGGGAGGTCCGGCGCGACCTGGGGGTGGTCATCGGTCTTTCGGGAATCTCCCCGGAGGCGCTCGACACCGACCGGGCCCTGGCGGAGACCCTTGCCGGAGGGCCCTTCGTTCTCGGCTACCAGTTCGACTTCGACGAATCGCGCGGGGGATCGTGCGTCCTGCACCCGCTGCGGGCGGCGGTGCGCTCGAGCGGCGGGACGGACGACGACTTGGGCCTCTTCGACGCACCAGGCGTCGTCTGCAACCTCCCTGTCCTGGCGCGGGCGGCGGGTACCTCGGGATTTTTCAATATCGTCCCGGACCCCGACGGCGTGTTGCGGCGCGTTCCGCTTGTGATCCGCCACCGGGGGCTCCTCTATCCGAGCCTCGCCCTGGCCGTTGCCTTGCGGGCCCGCGGCGGCAACGCCGTTTTGGAGACCGGACCGGAAGGAGTCGAGGCACTGTGGTGGAACGGGAGAACGATCCCCCTCGACCGTCGCGGCAACCTTCTGGTGAACTACCGCGGGCGTCGTCATATTTTCCCCCACATCTCCGCGGCGGCCATCCTGGACGGAACGGCGGACCCGGCCTCGCTGAAGGGAAAAATGGCCATCGTCGGGACCACCGCCGCCGGCCTCAAGGAGATCCGGACCACGCCGCTGGAAGCCGCCCAGCCGGGGGTCGAGATCCACGCCACGATCATCGACAACCTTCTGTCGGGGGACCCGATCGCGACGCCCCGATGGGCGCGGGGTCTTCAGCTCCTCCTTGTTCTTGTCCCCGGATTTCTGCTGACGCTGCTCCTGGCGAGGGAACGCGCCATCTGGGGTCTTGCCGCGGTCATCCCTTCCGCCGCAGCCATCGGTCTTGGCTCCTACTGGCTCCTGGCACACCGGCAGATCTACCTTCCGCCCGTCATCCCGGTGGCCACCCTGGGGCTCGTCTTTACGCTGGTCACCTCGCTGCGCTTCCTGCGGGCGGACAGGGAGGTCCGGGAAAGAACCCGGAAACTGGCCCTCACGCAGGACGCCATCATCCAGAGTCTGGCCGCCCTGGCCGAGACACGCCACCATGAGACCGGGGGACACATCCAGCGCACCCGGCACTACATGCTGGTCCTTGCCAGGCGTCTGCAAACCCACCCCCGCTTCCGCCATTACCTGGAAGAGACCACGGTCGACCTCCTCTTCCGCCTCGCCCCGCTCCACGACATCGGGAAGGTAGGGGTGCGGGACCGGATTCTCCTCAAACCGGGACCGCTGACCCCGGAGGAGTACGAGGAAATGAAGCGGCATACCATCTACGGATCGGAGACGATCCGCCTGGCGCAAAACCTGCTGGGGGAGGAATCGTTTCTCCGGATAGCGGACGAGATCGCTCTCAACCACCATGAGAGGTGGGACGGAACGGGATACCCGCACGGCCTGAAGGAAGAGGAGATCCCCATCCCGGGGCGCCTCATGGCGGTGGCCGATGTCTACGACGCCATCATCCACCAGCGCGGATACCAGGCGGCAATCTCCCACGAAGAAGCGGTGCGCGTCATGAGCGGGGAGCGGGAGACGCACTTCGACCCCGACGTGCTGGACGCATTCCTGCAGGTCCGGGACGAGTTCCGCGAGATCGCCGCCCGGTTCGCAGGAAGAGGCGTGGAACCCGAGCCGCCCCCTCCCCACTGAAGGGCAAACGATCCCCTGTACAACCAATCGCCCGTGGTATATTTTGAGGCATATTCAGCATGATCGTACCTCTCATCCCGAAGGAGGCCCCCATGTCCAGAAAGAAGATTGCGATCATCGGCGGCGGTCAGATCGGTGGAGTGCTCGCGCAGCTTTGCGCCTTGCGCGAACTCGGCGACGTCGTGCTGTTCGACATCGTCGAGGGGATGCCCCAGGGGAAGTGTCTCGACATTGCCGAGGCCTCCCCGGTGGACGGGTTCGATGTCACCCTGAAGGGGACCAACAGCTACGAAGATATCAGCGGCGCCGATGTCGTCATCGTCACGGCGGGTCTCCCGCGGAAACCGGGAATGAGCCGGGACGACCTGATCGAGGTCAATTCCAAGATCATGAGACAGGTCGCCGAGGGGATCAAGAAGCACGCCCCCACCTCCTTCGTCATCGTCATCTCCAACCCGCTGGATGCGATGGTGACCCTCTGCCAGAAGATCACCGGTTTCCCCTACAACCGCCTCATCGGCCAGGCAGGAGTTCTCGATTCGGCCCGGTTCGCTACCTTCATCGCCTGGGAACTGGGCGTATCCGTCCGGGACGTGACCGCGCTGACCCTGGGCGGGCACGGCGACGACATGGTTCCCCTGGTTCGATACGCAAACGTGAACGGGATTCCCGTCATGGAGCTTCTGGAGAGAAAGTACGGAGATGCTGCCAAGGCGAAGGAAGTGATGGAAGCCATGGTGACCCGCACCCGCAAGGCCGGCGGAGAGGTGGTCGCCCTTCTCAAGACCGGGTCCGCCTTCTACTCCCCCGCATCCTCCACGATCGCCATGGTCGAGTCCATCCTCAAGGACCAGAAGCGGGTTCTCGCCTCCTGCGTCCACCTCAACGGCGAGTTCGGCGTGAAGGGGTACTTCGTCGGCGTACCCGCGGTGCTGGGCGCCAAAGGGGTGGAGAAGATCATCGAATTCAAGCTCAACGCCGAGGAGCAGGCGATGATGGACAAATCGGTGGCGGCGGTGAAGGGGCTGGTCGACACCCTCTCGTAGCCCCCCGGAAGGAGGGGAAACGCGGTGGAACGGGTCGATCGACCGGACACGCCGCGGCCGTTCCCCTGTTCTTTCCCGCGGAGGAGGCCCGGCTTCCCCGGTTCCGTACCGGAGATTTCCCGGGGCTCTTCCGCGTCATTTCACCGTTCCCCGGTAGGTACCCGCCGCAGTCAGCGCGTTCACCATATCTTCCAGGGTGATCTCCGCCGGATCGTAGTGTACCGTGTTGATCTCCCTCATGCCGTGGAATCCCTTTTCGACCGATTTCACTCCCGGCAGCCCTTCCAGGGCCGCTTTCCCGACGTCGTATCAGGCCACGTAAAACGTGACCACGGGATATCCCCCGTCCTGCATATTCGGACCGCCGGACTCCCCGGATGCCGACAGGACCAGGAAACAAAGAACCAAGGCGAATGGAAGAACCGGGGAAAGCTTCCGTGAGGATACCATCGTCATTACCTCCGAAGGATTGCGCCGATCAATGACCGCCGGCTGCTTTGCCCCAAAGCTGCTCGAGCCGCTGGTCGCGGCCGCACCCGTATCGGTAGTACTTGTAGCGGATCGGGTTTTTCTTGTAGTAATGCTGGTGGTACTCCTCCGCCGGATAGAACTCGCTCGCGGCTGTGATCTCGGTGACGATCGGCCCCTTGAAAGGCTTGGTCTTCTCCAGCGCCTCCTTGGACTTCTGGGCCAGCACTTTCTGCTCCTCGTTATGGTAGAAGATGGCCGATCGGTACTGGGAACCGATGTCGCAGAACTGGCGATCTTTCACGGTCGGGTCGATGTTGTGCCAAAAAATATCGAGTAATTTCTCATAGCTGATTTTCCCCGGATCATAGACGATCTGCACCGATTCGGCGTGGCCGGTGCCTCCGGCGGAGACCTGTTCGTACGTCGGATTTTTGACGTGTCCCCCCGTGTATCCCACGGTGACCGAGATGACTCCGGGGAGTTTGTCGAACGGCGCTTCCATGCACCAGAAGCAGCCGCCGGCGAAGGTCGCCACCTCCTGTTTCCCGGAAACCGCTTCCTTCGGTTTCGTCATCGAATCGTTCCCGGCGGCCACGGCAGTAACCGCAGCGAGGGCCAACGCCGTAGTTATCCCGGTTACGCTAAAAATTCCCATGTTCCCGCTCCTTCCTGAAAATGCGGTTTCTTGGCGGCGCAATCGGCTCCGGCCGCCCGTTACAACCCCCCGATTACTTCGCCTTGACGAAATCCAGGGCGACCGAGTTTATGCAGTACCGAAGCCCGGTCGGTTTCGGACCGTCATCGAACACGTGGCCCAGGTGGGCATCGCACCTGCTGCACAGCACCTCGGTTCTTTTCACGAACCAGCTGATGTCGGTCTTGGTGCGCACATTTTCCTTTGCGATCGGTTCGTAGAAGCTGGGCCACCCCGTTTTGGAATCGTACTTGGTCTCCGACCGGAAGAGGTCGTTTTCGCAGTCCACGCAGCGGTAGACCCCCTTTTCGTGGTTGTTCAGATACTTCCCGGTAAACGCCCTTTCCGTACCCTTTTTCCGGGTTATCGCGAACTGTTCGGGGGTAAGTAGCTTCCTCCACTCATCTTCCGTCTTGATCACTTTTTCCGTCATGACATATCCCCCTTGGGCAGCGGAATAGACTTCGATCATTTTCGCCTCCCCTGTTCCCTTGTTCCCGCTCGCCGGGGAGACCTCCGCGGCGACTGCCCTGTCCCGCAGAATCGTGAAGTCGGTCAACGCAGCGCCCGCCAAAAGGAAGGATAACCGCAGGAACTCCTTCCTTCCCATCCTATGTGTCATCAGCATTTCCATCGTGCATCCGCCTCCTGTCCCGTCAATGGTTTCGTATCCTTCCCTTGCGCCGAGGACCAGGCCACCGGCCCCCGTCATCTGCAGGCGATTCCCGTCCGGGGTTTCATGGGGTGTGATGACCTGGCCGCGCGTGAGATTCGTACTCATGCTCCCCCTCCCCTCCTGGTTTTTCCGCGCCCGTCACTTCCGGTTTTTGACCGCGTTACTTTTCATACTGACGCGTTGACATCACGTGGCCGTAACGGAAAAGTCACGTTTTGATCACGGGATATTTGGGGATAGGAACGCTTCCGGCAGGGTGAATTCGAAAGTTGAGCCGGTGTCGACCACGCTTTCGACGCGCAGGTCGGATCCGTGAAGCTCGAGAATCCTGCGGGCAATGACCAGGCCCAGGCCCGCGCCTTCCCCATCTTTCCCGGGCTCCCCGTATTTTCCGGGGATCGGGTCGAACAGACGGGCAAGCCGTTCCGGCGGGATTCCGCAACCCGTATCCGAAACAAGGACGGTCACGCCGGTCTCCGCCCGTTTCGCCTCGATGGTAATTTCTCCGCCCTCGGGAGTATGCCGCAGGGCATTCCCGATCAGATTCTCCAGTACCCGGTCGATGAGACCGATATCGCCGAGTGCGAAAGGAATCCCTTCCTCGATCCGCATCTCGAGCCGGATCTTTTTCTCGTCCGCGGCGAGCCGGAATTTCGCCACGATGTCCTGGGCAAGATCCCCCAGTGAAAACCGTTCCTTCCGAATCGCGACATCGGGAGAGTCGAGCGTCGACAGCTCGAAAAGCTCCGATACCAGCGTGGAGAGACGCCTGCAGTGGCTCAGGGCGATCCGGAGATATTCCTCCTGTTCCCGGTAGGATAGCTCGCCCTTTTTCATGGAAAGGGTTTCGAGGTACCCCTGGAGAGAGGTGAGGGGCGTGCGCAGGTCGTGGGAGACGTGGGTTACAAGCTCCCGCCGCAGACTGTCGGCCTGCCTCAGGTCCCGGATCTGCTGGGCGATCCGGTCCGCCATCTGCGCAAAGGCGGCTCCCAGCCGCTCGATTTCGTCCCCTTTACCCGCTTCGAACCGCTCTAAAATCTCGGGCTTGTCCGAAAACCCGCTCCGCTGGAAGTCCTCCACAGCCTTCGCCAGCTTTCTGTGCCGGTGGGTAAGCCGGTAGAAAAGGAGCAGGCCGGTCAGGAGAGCGAACAGTACCCCGCCCGCGGCCGCCCAGGTGCTCAGTTGCAGGATGTAGCTTCCCTGGAGCATGCGGGAGACCGTGTCGTACTCCTCGCCGCCCAGGATGACGTAGAGATACCCTTCCGCCGGCCCCTCCGTAGGGACGGGAGCGACGGAGAAGACCTTCTTCCCTAGGGGACTGCGCGGGTCGTCACCCAGAATGGGCAACGCCTCGGTCCCGGCAAGAAACGTCTCCAGAGGTTTCAGGGATACCCGTTCCCGTTTCACCTTGCCGGGAGGGGCGGAGTAGGCGAGGATTCTGCCTTCCTTGTCGAGCAGGTACACCTCGATCCCGGGGTGGACGGCCATCAGCATGTGGAAGATCTCCCGGATCGGTCCTTCCTGTACGCGGCCGCTCCGTATCAGGGGTGTCTCCGAGGCGATGTGCCGGGCAAGCGACCGGTTCAGTTTCTGGGTCATTTCCTGGAGATGGACCCGGGTGGTGAAAAGGGTGAGCATAACGAACAGGGTCCCGATGCCTAAAAAAAGCAGCAGCAGGACGGCGGAGAGTTTTCCGTAAAGCGTCCTGAACACCCGTTACCCCTTTTTCCGAACCTCCGGTTCGGCGAACTGGTAGCCGACCCCCCAGATCGTAAGGATGTACCGGGGCTTGGCCGGATTCGTCTCGATCTTTTCCCGCAGACGATTGATATGGGAGTTGACGGTGTGTTCATACCCCTGGTAGCTGTATCCCCACACCTTGTCCAGCAGCTGGCCCCGGGTGTAGGCCCGCCCGGGATGTCGGGCGAATTCCAGCAGAAGTTCGAATTCCCGCGCGGTCAGATGGACGGGCTTCCCCTCAACGGTCACCTTTCGTTTCTCCGGGTCGATGGTCAAGTCTCCCGCCCGGATCATCTTTTTCGGCGCGAAAGAGTCTTTCCCCCGCAACGCCTCCACTCTTCGCAAAAGGGCTTTCACCCGTGCCAGGAGCTCGCGGACGTTGAAGGGTTTCGTAAGGTAGTCGTCCGCCCCCATCTCCAGTCCCAGGATCCGGTCCACATCCGTGGACCTGGCAGTGAGCATCAGAACGGGGGTGTAATCCGGTCCCGTTCGTATATGACGACATATCTCCAGCCCGTCCATCCCCGGAAGGATGAGATCCAGGATGATGATGTCGTACGGCTTCGCGAGAGCCTTCTGAAGCCCGGTTTTTCCGTCGTGAACGACGGTCACCGCATATCCCTCGTCCCGGAGGTGAAGTTCCAGCAGGCGGGCGATATCCCTGTCGTCTTCGATCACGAGGACACTTTGCGACATGGAGCGATTCCTGTCAGCGTTCCGACATTTGTGGAAAAAGCAGGGTTTCCCGCGGACACCGGTTGGCCCCGGGTCCCATCATACCATCCGGGATCCGGACCGGGGGCTTGTCCTTGCTCCCCCCAAGAGAGCCCGTTTGAATAAATCCAGATATTTTTATACAATGAGGACGTAAGTCCTTTCGGTAACCTGGCGACGGTTTCCCTGAAACAAAAGGAGGTGGCGCGATGAAACCGAAGATCCTCGTACCGCTTGACGGATCCAAGCTGGCGGAACGGGCGGTGGAGCAGGCGGAGAAGATCGCCAAGGCCCTCGGCCACGAGGTGATTCTTTTCCAGGTCATCCGGAATCCGCTCGCAAGCGCCCCGGAAGCAGGTCCCGAGACGGAGGAACGGGCAACCCTGGACACAATCGACAATGCCAACGCCTACCTGAAATCGATCGCTTCCGGCCTCGAGAAGGAAGGAATCAAGACCCGGGTCGAGATCGGGGAAGGACCTCCCTATGCCGGAATTCTCGGCATGGCGCACCGGGAGGATGTGGATTTCATCATCATGAGTACGCACGGGCGCACGGGACTGACCCGGGCCCTCATGGGGAGCGTCGCGGAAAAAGTCGTCTACACGACGAAGCGTCCCGTCATGCTCGTGAAACCGGAGAAGATTTTCCGGGCGCGATCCGACGAGGCGGCAGCAATCCTCAGCATGCACTCCTGATGCCGGTACCCACCGCCCGGCCCGCACCGCGGGCCGGGCTCTTTTTTATTTTCCTGTTGGCGACCCGGTGATACTATCGTAACCCATCCTGGGAACCACCCAAACAGGAGGAAAGTTCATGGGACTGAAAGGATCGAGGACGGAAAAGAATCTGCTTGCGGCATTCGCGGGGGAATCGCAGGCCAGGAACCGGTACACCTTCTATGCGGGCATCGCCTCCAAGGAGGGATTCGAAGGGATCGCCAGCATCTTCCTGGAAACGGCGTCCGACGAGAGAATGCATGCCAAGCGCTACTTCGAACTGCTCGAGGGAAGAGATGTCGAAATCACCGCCGCCTACCCGACCCGGATCGGCGACACCGCCGTCAACCTGGAGGCGGCTGCCGCCGGGGAGCACGACGAGTGGTCCCATATCTACCCTACTTCCGGGAAGATCGCCGAGGAGGAAGGGTTCAAGGCGGCCGCTGCGATTTTTTTCCGTGTCGCCGAGGTGGAAGTGGAGCACGAGAAGCGTTATCAGACCTTGCTCGCGCGTTTGAAGAACGGGACCCTTTTCAAGCGGGAGAAACCGATCCGGTGGAAGTGCCTCAAATGCGGGCGCATTCACGAGGGTACCGAAGCGCCTGATCGCTGCGTCACGTGCGCCCACCCCCAGGCCTGGTTCGTCCCTGCGCCGGAGAACTACTAAGTCCTGATTGCCACGCGCCACGGCAGGGGGAATAAATTACTCCCCCTGCCTTTCCACAAAGTATGTGGATAACCTGTGGACTACCATGCGGAATATTTACGAACATTGATATAATGAAAATACGCCGTCGGTCCAGCAACGGTTTTTTCTTCGAAGCCGAACAGCATGCTCATTTTTTAAGCGTCGTGGCGGAGGAAATTTAAAATCTCCCGAAGCGGAAAATCTGAGAAAATATTTTCCGTAAAAATCAGGGGCCCCGTCATCGATCCCTTTGGGGAGGAGAACCGGATCCGTTCCGGGAAAGGGCGACGATGAAACAAAAGATCTCCACCATGCGCGATTTCCTCAAAACCGACATCTGGGTCCTTCCGGTAAAGGACCTCTCCCGGACAAAAGCGTATTTCGTACGAACGCTCAAGGTCCTACTCATGACGATGCGGGGCTTTCAGGAGGATCATTGCTCCGTGAAGGCGTCGGCGCTGACCTTCTATTCCCTGCTATCGATCGTCCCCATCATCGCGATGATTTTCGGCATCGCAAAAGGATTCGGGTTTGACAAGAGACTCCAATTACAGCTCCTGGAAAAATTTTCCGGCCAGGAGGCCGTGTTGCAGAGGGTTTTCGAATTTTCCGACTCCCTTCTCCGGAAAACCCAGGGAGGCATCGTCGCCGGTATCGGGGTCGCCCTGCTGTTCTGGTCCGTCATAAATGTGCTCGGATACATCGAGAGTTCGTTCAACGATATCTGGAAAGTCGAAAAGTCCCGCAGTTTTGGCCGGAAAAGCAGCGACTACCTTTCGGTCATGATGGTATGCCCGCTCCTGTTTGTCATGGCAAGCAGCCTGACGGTAACGATGGCGGGCAAGGTCAGATACGTGGCGGAGATCGTTTCCCGTCTCGGAATACCTCCGGGTCCGATCCTCCTCCTGCTGGGAATCATCCCCTATTGCCTGATCTGGGCGCTGTTCTCTTTCATTTACATCTACATGCCGAACACGAAAGTCCGTTTCCGGTCGGGGCTGATCGCAGCCGTGGTCACAGGAACCGCCTACCAGGCCTTCCAGTGGTTATACATCGCTTTACAGGTCGGCGTGGCCCGGGCCAACGCCATCTACGGAAGCTTTGCCGCCCTGCCCTTGTTCCTGACCTGGTTGCAGGTCAGCTGGATGATCGTCCTCTTCGGATCGGAACTCTCCCATGCCGTCCAGAACGTACACACCTACGGGGGGCCCGCGGACCCGGGGAAAGTCAGCCCGTACAACAGGAAGCTTCTTTCCCTGCTGATCGCCCGGGTGGTGATACGGAAATTCTCAAAAGGGGAAAAACCGCTGACTGCCCCCGCAGTCGCCGACGTTTTGGGAATGCCCGTCCACCTGGTGCGCCAGCTCCTTTCGGATCTTGCCGCCGGCGGAGTTTTCTCCGTCACGATACTCGAGGACTATAAAGAAGCCGCCTATCAGCCCGCACGAGACATCCACACGATCACCATAACGACCGTTCTCGACGTCCTGGAGCGAAGTGGCTCCGTGGATCCGATCTTTTCCCCCACGGAGGATTTCCGGGCGGCCTCGGCGACCCTGGAGGCATTCGGCAACACGATCGATACCTCCCCCGCCAACAAGCTCGTGATGGACCTTTGATCCGTCCTCACACCCGAAAACGACCGGATCCCGGGGGAGACGGTGCACTAGCCCTTTCGTTCTTCGGGCAACATCGCCTCGATCTTCCTCAGCGCATGTAAGGAACCGGCAGCAATCGACAGATTCGGTTCGTCAATCCACGGCTCCCGCGGATTGATCCGGACGACCGTGACCCCGCGCCGGCGGCCGAGACGTTCACTCATGCCACGGATGGTCGGAATGGCGGTACCGGCGCCCATTTCGATGACCACCGTCTCGCACCCCCCGGTTTCCTCGAGGAATCTCTCGAAGAGACGTTCCTGGTGTTCGGTGCGATCGCCGAGCCAGGAAAAATCACCGAACATCAGGATATTGGGCCTGGCCACGCCGCCGCACCGGGGGCATCCGGGGATATGCAGGGCGCGCATGGTCCGATGGTCGACCGGAATCTCCTCCTGGTTCGGCCAGATCGCGCCGGAACAGGGCGAAAGGCACTGCAGATGGTGTATGGAGCCGTGGACTTCCAGCACCCTCTCTTCCTCGAATCCCGCTTTCTGGAAATGCCCGTCCACGTTGGAGGTAAAGACGAAATGCGCCAGGCCGAATCGCCGGATCCAATTCTTTAGAATCCGAAACCCGTCGTGAGGCTCCGTCTGGCGGTAGAGGTGGGTCCGGTGACCATAGAACCCCCAGCCGAACGCCGGATCGTGGAGAAAATGGGTCGGGTTGGCCGCTTCCACAAAAGAAATTCCCAGCCGTTCGTACATCGGGTACGCCTTCCAGAATCCCCGCTCCCCCCGAAAGTCCGGCAGACCGGAATCTACCCCCATTCCGGCACCGGAGGCGACAATCAGTGCCCCGGCCCTCCCGATTGCATCGGCGGCGTTTCGGCAAACCTCGTCGGATTCCATCCCGTCCCCGCTACTCCCGCATCCTTGCAGGACCGTGCCCCGCTCTCCTCTTCTGCCAAACCAATAGCTTGAGACAATCTCCCGCCGGTTCGATATCGAACGTATCGTGATAACCGGCGGGGGGCAAGTCGGTATCATCGCCCTTTCTGCAGAGGTGACGATTTTAGGCACATTCCATGGGACATCACCGGGTTCTTCCCCGGTTTCCGTCTCCCCCGCCTCGCCCCTGATACCTGGAACCCACTGTTATTCATAACATATCCTCCTTTCTGCCATTTGGCACGCATCTTCCATGTCATCGACCTGGAAGCAGCAGGAAAAGGAGAACCGGGACATTGACATATTCAAGGAGGAAGACCATGAGGACCAGACTGTCCATCGTTATCCTACTGGTTACGGTATTTCTCCTGGCGGGGGCACTGCCCGCCGTTGCCCAGGAGACCATCGGTGTATTGCACAACTCCAAAGGCTCCGTTACGGTCACCCGCGAAGGGAAGGTTTCCCCTGCACCCGCAGGGACGAAGCTTGTTGTCGGTGACATCCTGAAAACCGGCCCGGACGGGTCACTGGGCGTCATCCTCCGGGACAACTCCACCCTCTCGCTCGGACCGGACAGCAGCCTCGTCATCGAAACATTCCTGTTCTCTCCCGCCAAGGGAGAGCTCGGCCTGGTGGCCCGCCTCACCAAGGGGACCATGGCATACATTTCCGGCCTTATCGGCAAGCTGGCACCCGAATCGGCCCGTTTCGACACACCGACCGCCTCCATCGGCATTCGTGGCACCTATTTCGCGGTGAAAGCCGGGGAGCCCGTTCCGCGGTAACGGGGGGAGAAGCGAACCGGGACCACGGGAAGAAGTCAGGTGGATTTGGAGGATTTTCCCGAAAGATACGCCTGATTGACCGCCTCCCCCAATTCCCCGTAGAAGGCGAATTCGCTTGCTTCCTCCCGAAGCGATAGCTTCGTGGCGTCGGTCCCGCGAACCCTCTCCCGCGCGCAACGGGCCACTTCGGACCAGGGAATGAATATCGGGGGATGATAGAACCGGAGCAGAAAAATCACCGACAATCCTATACCGTGCGGACTCAGGCGGACGAAAACCACTCCCCCGTAGCCCGCGGGGTACAATCCGCTTCCCAGGGACATTCTCACGAAAGTATATCTCCGGGAATCCGGGACCTCCCGATACGGGAATTTTCTCGCGATCCTGCGCCATCCGCTCCACAGGGACAGGATCGCGCTGATCCAAAAAAGGATTACCAGAGCGGCAAGGGGAGACCAGACAGCCAAACCGTTACCCTCCGTTTCACATCGCCGGCGTTTCCTGAAGATATCCCCTGTCACGAATACAGCAGGGCATCGGGGGAAGAAAAAGGATAGCGCCTATTCCGGGAAATGCCAAGACCGCTTCTCCCCCTTCCCTCATCGGAAGGTCGAATCGCTCCATGCTCTTGAGAATTTCCGGGATTCCCGATATTATGTCCCTTGAACCGCCGTAGATATCTTCACGGAAAACAAAGAAGAACGGACTCCGTTATCCGGAAGCCCATCATTCCCGGAAAGTGCCGGTTCTTTCGATGAAACTGCTGCATTTCTATAGAAATCCCGCGCTCTCCGACACGAAGAGGAAGAGTCTCCTCTCCTTCGCCGGGAAAAACGTCTCCCCGCACATCAAAGGGGTCGAAACGGAGTACTGCTTCAACGTCCAGACTTCGGCGCCCTTGACCGAAGCGGAGCTCGGCACGCTCCGGTGGCTTCTGGCGGAAACCTTTTCACCGGACCGGTTCGCCTCCGGGAGTCTCCTCGCCGGGAACCAGGTAATCGAAGTGGGACCCCGGATGAACTTCACGACGGCATGGTCGACGAATGCCGTCTCGATCTGCCGGGCATGCGGCCTGGAGAAGATACGAAGAATCGAGCGATCGAGGAGATTTCGGCCGGTTACGGATTCAACGCTTGGCAAAAAGGCACGGGACAGATTCCTGTCCGAAATCCACGACCGGATGACCGAATGCCCCTATCCCGAAATCCTTTCGTCCTTCGAGACGGGGATACGCCCGCAAGCCCACAGCACCGTCCGGCTCATCGAAGAGGGGATTTCGGCGCTTCAGGAGATCAACGCGACGCTTGGACTGGGACTGGACGCCTGGGACGTCGAGTACTACTACGACCTTTTCGCCAAAGACCTCAAGCGCAACCCGACCGATGTGGAGTGCTTCGACCTCTCCCAGTCGAACAGCGAGCATTCGCGCCACTGGTTCTTCAAGGGAAAACTGGAGGTCGACGGAAGACGGGTCCCGGAAACGCTGATGGAGATACTCAAGGAGCCGCTCAAGGCGAATCCGGCCAACAGCATGATCGCCTTCCGGGACAACTCGAGCGCGATCCGGGGATACCGGATCCGCACGATCGTGCCCGAACACCCCGGGCAATGCTCGCGGCTCACCAGGGCGAATCCGACCTATCACCTCATCTTCACGGCGGAGACCCATAACTTCCCGAGCGGCGTCGCCCCGTTCCCCGGGGCGGAGACGGGCACGGGGGGAAGGATCCGGGACGTCCAGGCCACGGGACGGGGGGGGCTCGTCGTCGCCGGCACCGCGGCGTACTGCGTCGGCAACCTGCGGATCCCCGGCTACTGGCTTCCCTGGGAGGATCCCTCCTTCGAATACCCGGGCAACCTCGCCACACCGCTCGAGATCGAGATCCAGGCAAGCAACGGCGCCTCCGATTACGGGAACAAGTTCGGCGAACCCGTCATCCAAGGATTCACCCGTGCGCTCGGCCTTCGGCTCCCGGACGGGGAGCGCAGGGAATGGATCAAGCCGATCATGTTCACCGGCGGTATCGGACAGATGGATTCCCGCCATGGGGAAAAAGGAAGGCCGGGATCCCGGATGCTCGTCACGAAGGTCGGGGGGCCCGCGTACCGGATCGGCATGGGGGGCGGGGCCGCGTCCAGCATGATCCAGGGGGAGAACATCGCGGAGCTCGACTTCAACGCCGTCCAGCGCGGCGATGCCGAGATGGAACAGAAGATGAACCGGGTCATCCGCGCCTGCGTCGAGATGGGAGAGAAAAACCCCATCGTGAGCATCCACGACCAGGGCGCAGGGGGGAATTGCAACGTCGTCAAGGAGATCATCTACCCGGCGGGCGCCAGAATCGAGATCCGCAAGATCCTGAGCGGGGACGAGACCCTTTCCGTCCTGGAGCTCTGGGGCGCCGAGTACCAGGAGCAGAACGCGCTTCTCATCCGTCCCGGGAGCGCCGAAATGTTTGAGGCGATCTGCCGCAGGGAGAAGGTTCCCTGCGCCTTCATCGGGCAGATCACGGGGGACGGCCGCATCGTCCTGTACGACGAGACCGACGGAAGCACGCCGGTGGATCTCGATCTGGAGAAGGTCCTGGGCGACATGCCGCAAAAGAAGTTTCGGCTCAACCGGGTCCCGCCCGCGCTCGCGCCTCTCACGCTCCCGAAAAACCTGGCCGTCAGGGACGCGCTCGACCGGGTACTGCGGCTCGTCTCCGTCGGGTCGAAGCGATTCCTGACGAACAAGGTCGACCGGAGCGTCACGGGGCTGGTTGCGAGGCAGCAGTGCGCGGGACCGCTGCAGCTGCCCGTTTCCGACGTCGCGGTCATCGCCCAGAGCCACTTCGGGCTCACCGGTGCGGCCATCTCGATTGGCGAACAGCCGGTCAAGACCCTCATCGATCCCGCGGCGATGGCCCGGCTCACCGTCGCGGAGACCCTGACAAACCTCGTGTGGGCGAAGATCAGCCGGCTCGAAGACGTCAAATGTTCCGGGAACTGGATGTGGGCGGCAAAACTGCCCGGCGAAGGGGCGAGGCTCTACGACGCGGCGGTTGCTCTCCGGGACATCTTGATCTCGCTCGGCATCGCGATCGACGGCGGGAAGGACAGCCTCTCCATGGCGGCCAAGGTCGGCGCCGGGGAGACGGCCGAGACGGTCAAGTCGCCGGGGACGCTGGTGATCTCGGCCTACGCCCCGTGCCCGGACATCACGAAGGTGGTAACCCCCGACATCAAGCAGCCGGGGAAGAGCCGGCTCCTCCTCGTCGACCTGGGCAGCGGCAGGAACCGGCTCGGCGGGTCGGCGCTCGCGCAGGTGTACGGGCAGGTCGGCGACCTCTCCCCCGACGTGGATGATCCGGGGCTCCTGAAGCGCGCCTTCAACGCGGTCCAGGGGCTGATCGCGAAGGGCCTGATCCATTCCGGGCACGACCGCAGCGACGGCGGGCTCATTACGACGGCCCTGGAGATGGCGTTTTCCGGAAATTGCGGGCTCGAACTGTCCGCGGAAGACGTCGAACCGATTTCCTTCCTGTTCTCCGAGGAGCCGGGCCTGGTCATCGAGTACCTGCCGAAGGACGAGAAGGCGATCTCCGCAAGGTTACGCAAGACGAAGATCCCCTTCCGGATCCTCGGCAGGACAGCCCGGGCAAGGCGGATCCGGGTCAAATGCAACCACCGAATCGCCCTCGACGAAGACATGAGGACCCTGAGGGAAATCTGGGAGGAGACGAGTCACCGGCTGGAGAGGCTCCAGGCAAACCCGAAATGCGTTAGTGAGGAGAAGAGGACCGTCTTCGACCGGCCGGGACCGTCGTTCAACCTCACTTTCAGGCCCGTACCCGCATCCCCTGCCCTGATGCGTAAAAAGAAGAAGCCCGCCGTCGCGGTCATCCGGGAGGAGGGAAGCAACAGCGACCGGGAGATGGCGTCGGCGTTCCACCAGGCCGGTTTCGACGCATGGGACGTGACGATGACCGATTTCCTCGAGAGGAAGGTGGATCTGGACATCTTCCGCGGGGTGGCCTTCGTCGGGGGCTTCAGCTACGCGGACGTGCTCGACTCCGCCAAGGGATGGGCCGGGGTCATCCGGTTCAACAAAGGGATCTTCGATCAGTTCCGCGGGTTCTACGGGCGGGCCGACACGTTCTCACTGGGCGTGTGCAACGGGTGCCAGCTGATGGCGCTGCTCGGCTGGATCCCGTGGCCTGGGATCGAGGACAGGTACCAGCCCCGGTTCATACAGAACCTCTCGGGCAGGTTCGAGTCCCGGTTCGCAACGGTCCGGATATTCCCAAGCCCCTCCCTCATGCTCAAGGGGATGGCCGGCTCGACGCTCGGTATCTGGGTCGCCCACGGGGAAGGCAGGGCCTATTTCCCCGACAGGCGGATCCTAAAGGAAGTGGAATCCCGGTCGCTCGCCCCCGTCCGGTATGTCGACGACAGGCGGAAACCGACGATGCAGTACCCTTTCAATCCGAACGGGTCGGCGGGAGCGATCGCCGCCCTGTGCTCTCCCGACGGAAGACATCTCGCGATAATGCCCCATCCGGAGAGGACATTTCTTAAGTGGCAATGGGGTTTTATGCCAAATGACATGAAGAAAAACCTTAATGCTTCTCCGTGGCTGCGGATGTTCCAGAACGCACGGGAGTGGTGCGAAATATCGAAAAAACCTCCCTCGACGATCCCCTAAAGCCTGGCCGGCCCCGCTCCCGCGCCGGTACTGTCGATCGCTCTCGCGATCTCTTCCAGGTCCTCCCCGGAAAGCGCAAGGTCCGCCGCCCCGATCCAGCCGTCCACCTGCCCGGGCGAGCGCGCACCCACGATCGCGCCCGTGACTCCCGGCCAGGCAAGGGTCCACGCCACCGCGACCTCCTCGACCGTTTTCCCATGGCGGGCGACAATCGGGCGGAGAGCGTCCCGGAGTGCGAGGTTCCGCAAGACGTTCGGGGGAAGGAAATCGGGCATGCGGCGGCGCCAGTCGTCCTGGGCGAGTCCGCCGACCCGGTCGGCCGTCCACTTCTCCGTAAGGAGCCCCGACGCCATCGGGCTGTAGACGATAACGCCAGTCCCATTCCCGGCGCACCACGGGATCTCCGATGCCGCGGCTTCCCGGCGAATCATCGAGAAGGGTGGCTGGAGGGAATCGACATGGCGAACCTTCTCGCAACGCGACAGCAGATCGACGTTGAAGTTCGAGACGCCGGCCCACCGCACCTTCCCCTCCTCGACGAGCCTTTCCATCTCGCCCCAGGATTCCCCCACAGGCGTGCCCGTCTGGTCCGGCCAGTGGAACTGGTAGAGGTCGATCCGCTCCACGCCAAGCCGGCGAAGAGACGCCTCGCACTCGCGACGGATCGCCTCGGGTCGCAGGTCCCTTCGAATCTCTCCCATCCGGTTGTTCTCGTCCCACGCGAGGCCGCACTTCGTGAAGACGTACGGACGGTCCCCCGAAGGAAGCTCCCGCAGCAGCCTTCCTACCAGCTCTTCGGAGTGACCGAGCCCGTATACCGCGGCGGTATCTATCCAGTTGATACCCCTTCCCAGAGCATGGCGCATCGCCGCAAGAGATTCCGCGTCGTCCTGCGGCCCCCAGCCGAAAGACCAGCCGCCGCCCCCGATCGCCCACGCGCCGAACCCGATCCGGGTGATTTCGGGGCCGTTCTTGCCAAGTTTTCGGGTAGGAAGGGATTTCACAGTCGCAGACCTCCTTCACAATTTCGGGACACTACTCCTTCAGGGTGATTCGCATCCTGCCCTGCCGCACCTCGATGGTCCGGACTCCCCCGGAGAAGATCTTCCAGAACCCGTCCCCCGATTCGAATTCCTCCACCAGGTTCACGTTCTTCAGATAACCCAGCCAGGCGTTCGGCAGGGGAATGCCCCCCAGGGACACCCCCTTCAACGCGATGTACGGTTTCTCCTCCTTGTAGCGGACGGCGAGTCCCATATGAATCCGGAACGTCTTTCCCCCGAGAACGGGAACCTCGTCCTCGACGGGCAGAAGCAGCTTTACGCTGATCAGGTCATCGGACAGGTCGATGGCGACCTTCCTTGCGACGTCCGGAGTGCCGGCGATAAGACCGTTCAGCTCCCGCTCGGAGAGCTGGATCTGCCTGTATGCACCCTCTTCGGTATACGGTTCGGGAGACAGCGGCTTGCCGGGGACGGGCCCGAAGGGAACGGGGACCGGTTCTTCCTGCCGGAGACGGGCCAGTTTGTCCTGAAGAACCACGTTTTCTTTCGGGGTCAGGGTCACGGGCGTGAATTTCGACGCGTACACATTTTCCCGTATCCAGACCGCGACCAGGACGGCGGCGGCGAGAAGAACGAGAAGAACGACCATCCGGAACCGCGGAACCCCGGAACCGGGCGGATTACCGTTCGCGCCCGTCTTGTTCATGCCCGGTTCCCCGCCCATCGAAGCCTCAGGATTCCGCGGAACGTCGGGATAGGCCGGTGAAGGTCAATCGAGATCGACGTCGCGCAAGGGACGAGAGGGGGTATCTCCCTGACTCTTCTCGAGGAACTCCTTGAACCTCCTGTCCATCGACGCCCCTTTTTCCTTGTCGGTCCTGACGATCTCCTGGTAGCGCGCATCGACACGCGCCTTCTCTTCCCGAAGAACCTTCTCCGCGTCTTTCAGGTCGGCGGTTCTCCGGGGGTCCTTGACCTCTGCACACTCCGTTACAACAGCCGCCTCGGCATCGATCGTAAGGGTGGATCGGCAACAGGGGCAGGTCACCTGAAATGTCGCTTTGCCGCTTTCCGTCATGTATCGCTCCTCCTCCCCCATGCAGTATTTCCGGGTCTTACCGTACAATTATATCCCGAAGCCCGCCTGCCGGGGATACACGTTCCAACCCTTGGCACGTCCTAAAGTCCCGGAGGAGAAATCACGCAAGGGATCACAGGAAGAAAGAAGGTTACGGGGGCGCCACGCCGGAAACCGCCATGAGGATGTTCGGGTAGGACAGGGCATCGACGCCGAATAGCACCTTGACGCGTTTCGTCTTCCTGTTGAATACCACCATGGACGGCGTACCCTGAATGCCGAAGACCTTCACCACGGACTGGAAATATTGAATCCCGGCGCTCACATCCGCATAGTTCAACGGCCGATAGGTGACTCCCAACGGTGCTACGGCTTTCTGTACATCCTCCGGAGTCGGTTCCTTCGTCCTTAGCGCCAACCGGTGGAGCGCCTTCCGAATCTCGAGGTATTTCCCTTTCTCCCGAACGAGGAAACTCAGGTTGTAGGGGATGAAATTCATGCTCTCCGCATGAATGGGCATATCGACGAACACGAGCTTCGCCCGGCTCATGATGTTCGGATACGCTCTCTCCATATCCGGTTCCGCCTTTAGGCAGGCAGCGCAGAACCAGTCGGTGATGACGTAGACCTCGACGTCGGCGTCCATGTTACCGAGCGCCACCGGTAGCGTTGCCGCGTGTGAACTGGTCGGATTTCCCAATCCGACGTAAGCGACATACGAACCGGCGGCCATCAAGACCGCCAGGATCATTCCCCTCGACAGATACCGCATCATCGCTCCTCTCCCTGCCCCCGGCTTCTTCTTCCTATCGTAGATAGAGTCGGCGGCAAGAGAAATCCCCGCCAGCCAGACACATAATGCCACAGCGAGGCAGATCGGACACCATTTTTGGATCAGGGAATGCTGCACGTAAAGGAAGGTAAATTCCGCTCCCCACGCAACGGCAATCACCGCGGGGAACAGATTCCGGACCACGGGACGATCACGGAAATGGAACAACAGAAGGCAAAACGCGAAAAACCCCATTCCGAAGAAAGGGAACTTCATCCCGAAAATCGTCCACTCGTAGGTCGCCTTGCACGCATCCGTGCACAGACCGACCGCGAGGGATAGGGAAAGCAGGAAGGCCACGGCAAGTCCTGCCCACACGATCGCCATCCATACCCCGAGGGATCGCAGCCTGTCGGAAATCATGGGGCCCATCGCCCGTTGTCACCGATCTTTCTGTCCCGAGGACGAATTTCCCGGCACCTCCGGGGAACTGCCGAATCCGTTCGAAAGTCGCTCCCAATTGTATCCGCGAAACCCCGGCCGAGAAAAGCCCCGACCCCGTGGACGAGGCCCCATACCCTTTTTTTGCACAACCGCATCGTGATCGTTCTTCGGAATCCCGAAATCCCTACGCGAGCACCCGATGCGCCTGGCGCAGGTTATGAATGATCCGGACGGCGTAGGGACATGCTTGCTCACACATCCCGCACCGTGTGCATTCCCGGGCATTCCGCGCCGCGGGTATGGCCCGATACGTTCTCCGGGCGAGGTCCCCTTTCCCCTGATCCCTGTGATACTGCAGGCAGCGCAGGACATCGGAGATGGGGATGGCCGAGAGACAGCCGGACAGACATGTCCCGCAAAGCCTGCAGACGTCCCGCCCGGCGGCTTCGACATACCTCCTGAGATATCCGCTCTCCGCGGGGGACAGCGGTCTTCCGCTCACGGCAAGATTTTCCTCGAGCATCTCGAACGTATCCATCTCCGTGATGACGGCGGAAACCGCGTCGTCTTCGAGAACCCATTTCAGCTTCGCCTGGGGAAGGCTCACCCCTTCCCCAAGATAGGCGCCGACGTTCTGCATTGGAACCCCTGCCATGGTTTTCATGGCCACTACCCCGACGCCGCTCTCTTTGGCAAAGGCAAGCATCTTCCCGACCCCGGAGGTTTTCCGGTTATCCCGGACCGCCTCGCCCTCTTCCCGAAACGTCTCCGAAAAGGCATTGTACGCCACCGTGATCATGTCGTACCGCCCGCCGCGAATGGCAGACGTCAACACTTCCACAGGATTCCGGTGACAGGAAACTCCCGTGTACCGGACCTTTCCTTCTTTTTTCAACGTTTCGAACGCGGCCAGCACCTCCTCGTGCTCCACCACGCGGGCGCTTACCACGTTGTGGGCGAGCAGGATATCCAGATAGTCGGTACGTAGTCTTTGCAGGCTGCCTTCCGCCTCCCGGATGAGTGCATCCCTGGTGTCCTGCCACCCCCGGGAGAAATGAAACTTGGTGGCAATGTGGAATTTGCCCCTGCTCCCCCGCAAGATTTCGCCGATCCGGCGCTCGCTGTTCCCGTTCAGGTAGACCGAGGACGTGTCGACGTAATTGACGCCCATTTCGATCGCTCTCCGGAATACCGGTTCCGGGGGAGGAGGGCTTCCCCCCAGCCCGACCTCCGAAAGGAAAAGGTCTGTCCGGCCGAGACGCCGGTAGGTCATGCTCCCTTTTCGGAAGCGATCCGCCGGCTCCTCCGCTTTCGCCTCACGGGCGAACGGGCCATTCGAGGGCACCCGGCTGCCGATGGCCGCCAGCGCGGAGTTCCTCAGGAATTCCCTGCGGGTCATTCCGGACCCGGCGATGCGAAGATATTCCTCCCACCCGGGTTGTCTCATCGAAACCGACTATCCCCTCCTCCTCTGAAATTTCCCGGGAATCGCGACTGCGCCTCCCGGGAATCGGTATCCGGAAACGATATCCCATTATTCGTACCAGATCCCCTCCCCGTTTCCCAGAGAGCCCGTCGATCGGTTCGCGGAACCGGGGGAATTCCAACTGCTGGCCCTCCGTCACCGGTCATTCATCCGTGATCGAAATAGGACGATTTCGTGATAATCCCGTGAGGTGGCAATCATACGATCGAAGCACATGGAATAGGGGAAGGAAACCGCCGGAAACCCGAGAAAAGGAGGAGTCGCCATGAAGGGGATGTGGATGTCGGTCCTGGTCTTGTTCGTCTGTGCGTTGGCTTCGATGAGTGTCGCGCCGCGGGAATCCACAGCCGGGACGATGAAGGAACAGGGGACGATGGAAAACAAAATGATGAAGGAAGAAGGAACGATGAAGGGAAAGGACATGACGGAAGACAAGACGATGAAGGAAGAAGGAACGACGAAGGGAAAGGACATGATGGAAGACAAGACGATGAAGGAAGAAGGAACGACGAAGGGAAAGGACATGATGGAAGACAAGACGATGAAAGAAGAAAAGGGAACGATGAAGTAGCGGGGAACGGGTACATCGCGCAGGTCCCGCAACGGACGGCGTCCTCCCGATCCCCGCGGGCCGGGGGCCAGCCGTCCGTTTGCGGGGGATTTTCCGGTCAGGCGGACCGGTACTGTTCCCGGTTTTTTCTCCTATTGCGTCGTCACCGCACCCATCCGTACAACTTCGAAGTCGTTCCCGAAATCGTTTTCAGGGTATTCAGTTCCTCGTCGTTCCAACCATGAACCATGGACGGATCGGCAAAGAGGTAATCGGACACTTCCTTTAATATATTCAAAACAATATCCTGTAATTTGACAAGTATTACATTCGATCATGCGGAAAGAGACCGTTGACCGGGATCATCCGGCTTTGACAACAAATTTGTATTTCCTAGATCCCCTCCCCTTTCTTGCCCGTAATGACATATAGAGCTATAAAGGAGAAAGCATGTCTACAGAGCGAGGCAGGCGCAACTTGAGCGCACCGGAAACGCAAACAATCGTTTTGCTCACCAAATCTGTTAAACACCCTATATCATGCTGAATATGGGAATTGCGCGGCGTGAAACCGGTAAACCGTAGAACCATCGTACTGCCCCTGTTGCTGGTCGCGGCGGCGGGATTGGGCTGGGCGCTCTTCCGCCAGTTTCAGACCCCGGGGGTGGCGGGCAACAAGGGTGTGCTCAAGCAGCCTGCGCCGGTGGAGGTGGGGCCGATCCTTCGGGGACCGATCGAGCTGCGTCGTACCTACAGCGGCACCCTGGAGGCCCGGGCCGAGTTCGTCGTCGCGCCGAAGGTGAGCGGGCGCGTCGAGCGGCTTACCGTGAATCTCGCCGACATCGTAAAGCGGGACCAGGTCGTCGCGGAGCTGGACAACGACGAGTACGTCCAGGAGGTGGCCCAGGCGAAGGCCGATCTCGAAGTGGCAAGGGCCAACCTCTCCGAAGCGAAAAGCGCCCTGGAAATCGCGGACCGGGATCTCGAACGCATGCAGACGCTTCGCGGGCGAGGTGTGGCCTCCGAATCCCAGCTCGACGGGGCCAGGGCGAACCACCTGACGAAACAGGCCCAGGTCGAAGTCGCCTTGGCCCAGGTGACCAAGGCGGAGTCCTCGCTGGAAACAGCCAATATCCGGCTTCGATATACGAAGGTCCGTGCGAGCTGGACCGGGGGCAGCGACCACCGGGTCGTGGCCGAGCGGTTCGCCAACGAGGGGGGAACCGTTTCCGCGAACACACCCCTGCTGCTGATCGTGGAACTCGATCCCATCACCGGGGTGATGTCCGTCACCGAAAAGGACTACGTCCGCATGCGGACCGGCCAGATCGGCACGCTGACCACGGACGCGTATCCGGGTGAAACGTTCGAGGGCCGGATCGACCGGATCGCGCCCGTCTTCCAGCAGGCGACGCGGCAGGCGCGGGTCGAGCTTACGATCGGAAACGCGGAGCAGAAGCTCAAGCCCGGCATGTTCATCCGGGTCACCGTGGTACTCGACCGCTTGACCGAAGTCACGATCGTCCCCGAAAAGGCCCTGACCACCCGCGATAACCGGACCGGGGTCTTCGTCGTGAGCGAAGACGGCAAATCGGTTTCCTGGCGGGACGTCACGGTCGGCATCCGGGAAGGCGACCGGGTCCAGGTGGAAGGCGAGGGACTGTCGGGCCGGGTCGTAACTCTTGGCCAGCAGCTGGTGGACGACGGCTCGCCGATCACCATTCCCGCCGTGGAGAACGAATCCCCTTCCGCCGGCCCGAAAGCAGCCGGGAAATGAGCCTGCCGGAGTTCAGCGTACGGCGTCCGATATTCGTCACGATGGTCACCCTGATTGTCGTCATTCTCGGCGCGGTGTCTTTGAGCCGCCTGCGGATCGACCTGCTCCCCAACATCGAGCTGCCTACGGTCACCGTCCGCACGGAGTACGAGGGGGCCAGCCCGGTGGTGATGGAACGCCTGGTCACCCAGATCATCGAGGAGATCGTCGGCACCGTCCCCGGCGTGGAGGAGGTGACGTCCCAGTCGTCGGAGGGGAACAGCAGGATCCGCGTCAGCTTCGTCTGGGGCACGGACGTCGACACGGCTGCGCTGGACGTCCTGGCCAAGCTGGAAGACGAGATCAACGAGCTTCCCGAGGACGTCGTACGCCCCCGGGTCGCCAAATTCGACATCGCCAGTTTTCCGGTGGTCCTGCTGGGGATCTCCAGCAACCTGGACCCCGTGGAACTCACCCAGTTGATCGAGGACCAGATCCGCTACCGTTTCGCCCACATCCCGGGGGTAGCCCAGGTCGACGTCTGGGGAGGGTACAACCGGGAGGTCCGGATCGAGCTCGACCCCGATCGGATCAACGCCCTTCAGCTGCCCCTGGACCGCGTGCTCGTGGCGATCCGCGATGCCAATCTCGACCTCCCGGCAGGACAGATCGAACAGGGTCGATACGAGGTCACGCTCCGCGCACCGGCGGAGTTCGCAAACCTTGATCAGATCCGCAACACGGTCATCCTCCAGCGCAACGGCTCCCCGGTGACGCTCGGCCAGATCGCCGGGGTCACGGACACCTACGAGAAGCTCACCCGTATCGTGCGCGTAAACGGCGGACGCGGCATTCGGGTGGCGATCCGGAAGCAGGCTGACGCCAATACCGTCGAGGTCTCCCGGAGGGTTCTCGCCGAGATCGACAAGGTCAACGAGGCCTTTCCGCAGATCCGCATCGTCCCGGTGATCAACCAGGGCAACTTCATCGAGCGGTCAATCAAAAACGTCGCGCAGTCGGTGCTGTACGGGGGCGGCCTGGCGATCCTGGTGCTGCTCTTCTTCCTGCGCAACTTCCGCAGCACGCTGGTCATCTCCCTGGCGATCCCGATCTCCGTCATCGCGACCTTCGCGCTGATCTACTTCGGCGGATTCACCCTGAACCTGATGACCCTTGGGGGCCTTGCGCTGGGCGTCGGCATGATGGTCGACAGCTCCATCGTGGTCCTGGAGAACATCTTCCGGCGGCGCACCGAGGCAGGCGATTCGCCGTCGGCCGCCGCGGTGGAAGGCACCCGGGAGGTCGGTCCGGCCATTATCGCCAGTACCATCACCACACTGGTGATCTTCCTTCCGGTCATTTTTGTGCGCGGCGTCTCGGGGATCCTCTTCAAGGAAATGGCGTACGTGATCATCTTCTCCCTGTCCTGTTCCCTGCTCGTATCCTTGAGCCTCGTGCCAATGCTCTCCGCCGGTCCCCTGGCAATCCAGGAGCAGAGGACCCGGAAGCGGGCGGCGTGGATCGAGCGGTGGGATGCAAAGGCGGACGAATTCTTCCGGAACCTCGAAAACGGCTATCGTGATCTGATCCGGTGGGTGTTATTCCACCGGCTTCAGACCGTTCTGCTCGCCGCGGCGATTCTTTGCGCAAGCCTGCTCCTTCTCCCCTTCATCGGGACCGAGTTCCTCCCCCCCAGCGACGAGGGGGAAGTGCGGGTCACCGGGGAGATGGAGGTCGGCACCCGGCTGGAGCTGGTCGATGAGCAGACCCAGCGCATGGAGCGGATCGTCTATGCCGCGGTTCCGGAGGCCGTCTCGTCGGTCGTCAGCGTCGGCGCGACGGGATGGAACCCGGCAGCGTCCTCGCAGGGGCAGATCAGCCTGGCGCTGTCGCCGGCGACCAAGCGGGGCCGGTCGAACGTGGAGATCGCCGATGACCTGCGGCAGCGCTTGACCGGCAACATCCCCGGCATGGACGTCCGTACCCGCGCCCCGCAGGGACAGTTCCTGCTGGACCGGCTGCTGGGCGCCGACGAAGGGCTTACGATCGAGATCCGCGGGTTCGATCTTTTTGCGCTCGACGCACTGGCCAACCAGGTTGCCGCGGCGATCCGGGACGTCAAGGGGATCACGGACATCGACACCAGCCGCGAAGCGGGCGTCCCCCAGCAGGAGATTCGCGTGAACCGCGACAAGGTCGCCGACCTGGGCCTGAGCGTTCGGGACGTCACCAAGATCCTGGAAACCGCAATGGCCGGCTCCAAGGTCGGGGAATTCCGGGCCGAGGGCAACTCCTACCGCATTCTCGTGAAGCTGAAAGACGCCGAGAAACGGTCGCTGGACGAGATCCTCAACCTGACCCTGACCACAGGAAAAGGCGACCAGGTGGCGTTGCGAAGCGTCGTCACGACGGAGGAAAGCCGCGGGCCGATCCTGATCGACCGCAAGGACCAGCAGCGGCTGGTGAACGTCACGGCCAACGTCACGGGACGCGACATGGGCTCCGTCGCCGCGGACGTCCAGGAACGGCTGGCCCGCATTCCGCGCCCCGTCGGGTATGACCTCCGGGTCGCCGGCAACTACGAGGAGCAGCAGAAGTCGTTCCACGAACTGGTGATCTCGCTCCTGCTGGCGCTCGTTCTGGTGTACATGGTGCTTGCCTGCCAGTACGAATCGCTGCGGGACCCCCTGGTCGTCATGGTGTCCGTCCCGGTGGCCGCGACCGGGGTGCTCCTCATCCTGTTCCTGACGAAGACCACGCTCAACCTGCAGTCGTACATCGGCTGCATCATGCTGGGCGGGATCGTCGTCAACAACGCGATTCTCCTGGTGGACCAGGCCGGTCAGCTGACAAACGGAGGGATGAGCGTCCGTGATGCGGTGGCCGAGGCGGGCCGCCGCCGGCTGCGGCCGATCCTGATGACGACGCTTACGACCGTGCTCGCCCTGCTGCCACTGGCGCTCGGCATCGGAGAGGGGGCGGACGCCCAGGCCCCGCTGGCCCGGGCCGTCGTCGGAGGCCTCACGGGATCGACGCTGATCACGCTGGTCCTCATCCCGGCCGTCTATTCCCTGTTTCATCCCGAACCAAAAGCGAGCCGCGAATGACGTTCCTTTTATCGAGAAGGCCCCTGGCGGCGATGCTGACGGTCCTGTTGACGGTCCTGTACGGGGGCTGCGTCCGAATGGACCGCTGGGGCGTCTTTCAAAAACCCTCTGAGCCCCCCGTCCCCGTGGAAGACACCCGTCCCATCGAAGGGGCCGAGGTGTTTCTTCCCCGCCTGACCGAAAAACCGACGTTCACATTGCCGGCCGAGGGACCGGCAAGCGTTTCCGTCGAACAGGCGATTCTGCTTGTCCTGCAAAACAACCGCGATCTGCAAGTGCGCCAGATGAACCCGGTCATCGCCGGGACCTTCGAAAAAATCGAACGGGGGGCGTTCGACCCCGAGCTTTTTGCGGATTTTTCCTATGGGAAGGAACGGACGAAGGAGACGGCCGCATCGACCGAAACGTTGTTCGCCGTCGAAGGAAACGAAACCACCGCCATCGCCGGCGTCCGCCAGACGCTCCCGACCGGCACCACGGTCGAAGCCACGGTCGATCAGAGGCGCACCATCTCCGACCGCACCCCGGAGCTTCAGACCGCACGCCTGGGCCTGAGCGTCACACAGTCCCTCCTGCGGGGTTTCGGCCCCGCGGTGAACCTGGTAAGCGTACGGCAGGCCGAACTCGGGGCCACCGCCAGCGTATACGAGCTGCGCGGATTCACCGAGGCGCTTCTGGCAAGTACCGAGATCGCCTACTGGAACTACGTGCTCGCGCGGCTCTCGATCGAAATCGTCGAGAAATCGCTGGCCGTGGCGCGGCAACAGAAAAACGAGGTCGAGCTGCGCATCGAGGTCGGTATCCTTCCGGAGGTCGAGGCGGCCGCAGCCCGCGCACAGGTCGCAAGCCAGGAGCAGGCGTTGATCGATGCGCGCAGCCTGCTGGAGGAAAACCGGCTGCGGCTCCTCCAGCTGATCAGCCCCGGCCCCCGTGGCGGGCTCGATCTCCAGGTGGACGCCACAAGCGAACCAACCATCGAACCGGAACCGATCACCGACCTTGGCGACCGTCTGCAGCTGGCCGAGCAGTCCCGCCCCGACTTGAACGAAGCAAGGCTTCGGCTCGCGCAGAACCGCCTGCAAACGATCGCGACCCGCAACGGCCTTCTGCCGCGACTGGATCTTTTCATTGCCCTGGGGCAGACCGGGTTCGCCGACACCTTCACCGACTCGTTCCGCGAACTGGATGGAAACACCTACGATCTCCGGGCCGGCGTACGATTGAGCCACTACATCGGAAACCGGGCCGCCGAAGCTCAGGACCTCGCTGCCCGGGCATCGCGCCGCCAGGCGGCCGATGCCGTGGACAACCTTCTGCAGATGGTCCAGGTCGACGTGCGGCTCGCGTTCAACGAGGTCGAGCGCGCCCGCCAGCAGATCTTTGCGAGCCGTGCAACCCGCGCGCTCAGGGAAGAGACGCTTAACGCGGAAAAGGAACGGTTCGACGTGGGGGTCAGCACCTCTCTGCTGGTCGCCCAGGCCCAGCGGGACCTATTGGTCAGCAGCATCGACGAGGTGAGGGCGATCATCAACTATCGGACCGCCCTCGTCCGGCTGTATCTCGCCGAGGGCAGCCTGCTGGACCGCCGCGGCGTCCTGCTCCCCGGTGGCAACCCCGTCGCCAGCCGCTGAGTTCCCTTCCCCTGTCCGGGGCAAACAAGCGGGAATACATCATCCAACAGAAAAGGTTATTCCATATAACCTTCTATAATTATTCTATATATTTTCTCAAAAACTCGACCGTTGCAGGCCAGGCTTTTTCCGAGGCAGTGCGGTTCGCGCCGTCGCGACCGTCCTGCGCACGCAGGAACCCGTGCCCCGCTCCCGGATAAGTGTACGCGTTGAACGTCTTTCCGAGGTCCTTCATTTTTTCTTCCGCAGGGGCCACCGTGACGGCCACCCGGGCATCGTCTCCTCCGTATAGCCCAAGCACCGGTGCACGGACCGCTGCCAGGGCGGCAAGGTCTGGGGACGTACCGTAGTAAACCACGGCGGCGTTCAGATCCGGTTGCGTCGTGGCGTAGTGAAAACTCCGGGCACCGCCCCAGCAGAAACCTACGGTGGCAAATTTCTGTTTCGCGGCCGGCAGGCTCCTTCCGTAGCGGCTTACGGCGTCAATCATCGCCGTCACTTCCGTCGCCTCGAGACTCCGCACCGCCTTCACGACGTCGTCCCGGCTGGCGAATTTCTCCGTCCCCCCACCTCCGGGCCCCTTGCCGGAAAGAAAATCCGGCGCGACGGCGATGAACCCGTCCGCGGCCAGCTGGTCCGCGACGGCCCGGATCCAGTCGGTAAGCCCGTAGACCTCATGGATGACGACCACGACGGGGGCCTTGTCCTTGCGCTCGGGATAGGCCACGAAGGCGGCGACTTTCGTATCCCTGCCGGGAACGGCGATGTCTACCCACTCGTGATGCCGCGGGGAACGCTCCAGCGCAGCCTTGGCCCCGGCTTCCGACGGCGGGATCGGATCGGCAACTTTTCCGTCCGCACCGCCGGACAAGAGAATCGTAAGGGACGCGAACATTATCAGAAGGACGGCTGCTTTTGCGCGCTTGAGGTGTCCCCCTCCTTGTTTCCCAATCGAGATCAACCGGTTGCCCGTTTCGTTTTCCCCATGGAATAAGGAAGAAAAAAGGGAAGGGGGGGAAGGACCGGTTGCCCCTCTCCCCTCCCGCTCAGGCCGCCTGCTCGATTCCGAGCCGGGTGCGTCCGAGGTACTGCCGAAACGAAGTCAGGGGAATCCCGTAGTACTCGAACCGCCTCCGGGTCCCTTCGACATCGACGTCATAGCCGTGTTCGTTGAACCATTTGAACATGACCGCCCAGTCTCGCCCCACGGCCTCCTCGGCACGGGACTCGGGGATGTGGTCGTACCGGATGGTGCGGGCCAGGACGCCGGAAATTTCCTTTACGATCCTCTCCATGTCCATTTCGTCCCCCGCGATGTCGAAATCGCGGCCCAGGTATCGCGAAGGATTCGTGAAGGCGTCGGCGACGATATTCCCGATGTCGGCTACCGAAACCATCTGGAGCAGCCGCTTGGGGTGCAACGGAGTGGAAACGATTCCCTTCTCGATGGAAGGACGGTACCAGGGCGAAGCGAAATTCTCCATGAACCAGACCGGACGCAGGATCGTATAGGGGAGGCCGGATTTTTTCAGGTGCTTCTCGACATCGTACTTGCTGTCGAAGTGCGGTATGCCCGTCTGCTTGTTCGCGCAGGCGACCGAGGAGTAGACGACATGGGATATGCCGTTCTCCGCACAGGCATCGATCATCGCCTTCCCTGCCGTCACTTCCGCTTCGGGGCCATTCTCGTAAGGCGTCCCCATCACGAACACCCCATACACGCCGTCGAGTGCTTTTTCCAAGCTTTCACGTTCCCGGAAGTCGCCCTGGACTATCTCGACGTTATCGCTCCGGATGCTTTTCGCTTTCTCGGGACTGCGCGTCATGAGGCGCAGGCGATGCCCGTTCGCCAATAGGCCGGGGACGGATGCCCCCCCCTGCTGCCCGGTTGCGCCGGTGACGAGAATCTTCTTGTTTTTTACCTCTGCCATCTGCCCTTACCTCCTTTTGTATACCAGGGGGTTGGTGACGATGTGGTTCGCGCACGTTTGTCGAGGAATACCAGATACACCTTTGATGACGGCAGGCGCCCGGATGTTTCCTTATTCCGCCTTTATCCCGGAGAGAGAAACACTTGATATCGATCCCGCGGCATCCCGTACCGCCTCGAGGGGAATCCGGAATGCGTCGGCGAACCACTTCCCGTAGGCTTCCATCTCATCGGACACAATATCGAACGCCTTTTCCTTCTCGATCCGGATATTCCGGAATCCGGCTGACTCCATGAGCCCGAGATATTCGGGCAGCGGGATCGCCCCGCCGATGCATCCGGCATACGCTTCCAGCGAGCTTCGGACCGGCTCCGGCAGTTCCCGCGTGAGCACGAGGTCCGAAATCATCACCCTGCCGCCGGGCCGCAGGACCCGGTACGCTTCGGTGAAGACCCGCTCTTTTTCCGTGGACAGGTTGATGACGCAGTTCGAGAGGATCACGTCCACCGATGCGTCGGCCACCGGGAGGCTCTCGATTTCCCCGAGTCGGAATTCGACGTTTCCGAAGCCGCCCTTTTCCGCGTTTCCCCTGGCTTTCTCGATCATTTCCGGGGTCATGTCCACACCAATCACGCGTCCCTTTTCCCCGACCTTTCGTGCCGCGAGGAAGCAGTCAAACCCCGCGCCGGATCCCAGGTCCAGCACGGTCTCTCCCTCCGTAAGGGTCGCCAGTGCCGTCGGGTTGCCGCATCCCAACCCCAGATCGGCCCCTTCGGGTACCGACCGGGCCTCTTCCCCGGAATATCCTATCCCCTTGCTCAGGACGGAAGCGATGCCCCGGCTCCCGCAGTCCCCGCCGGGACCGCAACAGGACCCGCCCCGGGACGCGATTCCCGCGTACCTGTCCCTGACGAATTTCCGGATTCTTTCCGATTCCATCTCTCTTTCCTCCTTACGGCCACCGGAGTTCGGGAAGGGAAGCCGGATCAACATCCCCATCGTGATGCCCATTAGCCGGTCATTTTTTCATCAGTGTGTAGGACGTCTTGAACGACCCGAACAGGTCCAGGTACCGCTCCACGGAACTGGTCAACAGGTAGTTCTTCCGCACGTTCTCCTTCGCCCTCTTCCCCATCGTCCTGTTGAGCTTCTTGTCCTTGACCAACCGTACGATTCTGTCGGCGGCCTCCTGGACGGACGAGACCAGAAAGCCGTTCCTCCCGTCCTGGATCTGGTAGCGGATCCCTCCCACGTTCCCGCCGATCACCGGGGTCCCCTTCCACATCGCCTCCGCAACGGTCAGCCCGAACCCCTCCCGCAGGGATTTCTGCAGGATGACGGTCGCCTTTCGTTGCAGGGCGTTCACCAGCGCCGAATCCTGGACGCTCAGAATGATGATGCGCTCCTCCCTGTTATCCAGGAGTGACCGGTACACCTTTTCCCCCTCCGGATCGTCCGTAGCCACGTTCCCCAGCAGAACCAGCGTGCAATCGACTTGCTTCCGGGCGATCCGGAACGCCTCGATGACGCCTTCCGGGTCTTTCCACCGGTCGAACCGGGAGACCTGCACGACGAGCGGAAGATCGTCGGGTATCCGGTAGTGAGCAAGCCTCTCGGTTATCTCCTCCTCGCTCAAGTCCCGGTTGGAGATGGAGAAGGGGTTGAGCGTCGGAAAGAAGAAGACCTGCGGGGTCCGGAATTTCTGTTTGTACTCCTCGAGCGTCAGGATCACGGCATCGTACATGTTGATGTAAGGGAGGAGAAACCGCATGACCTCCGGGTTCGGTCTCGTCAGATCGATGTGGCAGCGCCAGATCCAGGGACCATATTTCCGGTGGTGACGAATCATGGCGAGCGGCTGCGGATCGTGCACGACGACGATGTCGTGGTGCAGGTGGCTCCGGAACGCGTTTTCGTAGATGACGTCTTCGTAGATCTGCATCTTCCGCTCGGTGAGGCCGATTCTGTCGCCCTGGAGCGCGTTGTGCATCTTCTTCGTGATGCTGAAAAAATCCGGCGACCCCTGGATCACTCTCCAACCGGTCTTGATCCCCAGGCTGTTCATCAGAAGCGTCTTCGAGGACAGGACCTCCGCGACCCCGCCGCCGTAATACGTGGAATTGACGTGAACGACGTGCATGTCCCGTAACGGTTTCGCCTTGTTGAGGATTCGCTCGACCGTTTCCGGGCCGGTGTGCGGCTCGAAATCCTCGACCTGGATGATTTTTTTCGGCACCCTCATCCTGTTCCCTCCCCGTCTCGGACGATTTTCCGCTACTTTACCATCCGGCAACGCGGGGAAGTACAGGCGAATGGATGAAAAACATAATGAAGGAAGAGGGGACGGGCGTCCTCTCCTCCTTCCCGATCAGGCCGCCTTCACCAATCCGAGACGGGATTTTTCCAGGTACTCCCGGAAAGGGGTCAGGGGGATCTCGAATCGCTGGAACCGGGTCTGGGCCAACCAGATGTCGGCGTCGTATCCGTGTTCGTTCAGCCATCGGAACATCGGTACCCAGTCGCTCCCCACGGCCTTCTCGGCGCGGGACTCGGGAACGTGTTCGTACCGGACGGGGTGGGACAGGACACGGGAGATTTCCTCCGCGATCTCCTTCATCGTCAGCTGGTCCCCTGCGATATCCATCTCCCGCCCCACGAATTTCATCGGTTTGGTGAACGCCTCCGCCACGATCCTTCCGATATCGTCGACCGACACCATCTGAAGCGGCCGGTCGGGCCGTAGCGGGGTGGCAAGGACGCCCTTCTCGATGGAAGGACGCAACCAGGGTGACGCGAAATGCTCCATGAACCAGACCGGACGCAGGATCGTATAGGAGAGCCCGGACTCCTTCAGGTGCTCCTCGATTTCGTAAATGCTTTCGAAATACGGTACGCCGGTTTTCTTGTTCGCGCAGCAGACCGAGGAATACACGATGTGGTCGATCTCTCTCTCCGCACAGGCATCGATCATCGCCTTCCCGTGCGCCAATTCCGCCCTGGGACCTCCCCCGGAAGGCGTTATCAGGAACACCCCGTCCACTCCGTCAAGGGTATTCTTCAGGGTTTCCCGTTTCCGGGAATCGCCCTGGATCACCTCGACATTCGCCATCGTAATGCCTTTTGCCCTTTCGGGATCACGGGTGAGGACCCGGATGCCATGTCCATATCCCGACAGGTACGGAACCGCGGCGCCTCCCTGCAGCCCGGGTGCCCCGGTGATGAGAATCTTCTTGCTCCCTGCTTCTGCCATCTGCCCTACCTCCTTTTCGTTGCCAAGGGGTTGGTGTTCCATTCCATATAGATTGGATTCCGCAGGGCGCCTCCCAGTTCGGCATCCGGATAAAAAAATAAATGGGGCCCGGGATAACGGGGCCCCTGCTTCAATGGTTATGGGGACATTACCGCTTGCGATGACGGGGGAGATACCTTATTCGGATATCTGGCCTTCCATTCCTCCGGTTATGTTCATGACGATTCTTGTCCGTGTCTCGATATACCGGTCAATGAGGGTGGAAAAGATCAGCAGCCTGTCCGAATTCCTCATGTCTTTCTGGTGGATGGTGGCATGCATCTGTTGGAGTGTCGCCTTCTCCAAGTCCCGGAGTTCCGGTGCAAAGGCATTCGGCATGGTACTCATGGCAGTATCCCCCTTTCGCCGCTTTGGGCTCTTCCGTCTCTATCGGTTGGCCACAGGATAATATTCAGACGGCAAAGAGAATATAATGGAAAAAACCATTCAAAACTTTCGTGGTGATTGTGCTTTTCGATATCTTCGGCGGGAAACGAATCCTTCCTTTGAGGAGCGGCGGGAAATGGATCATTTGACGGAGTCCGAGAAGACACTCTTCGAGTCGTTCGAGTTCGTCGCGAAAAGGCCTTACCTGGGTATGCTTGCGGGAGCGATGCTGTTTTTCGTCGGCCTGTGGTTTTATTCAACAGGGATGCGGAACGATCAATCCGACAAGGTCCTGCTCGCCGGATTTTTCTTCGGTTTGGGGATTTTCGAGATCATCGAGTCCTATCTTGCCTATCGGGTTTATGCAATTTTCGAGAAAATGAAAAACCGCAACGCTTGAAGGGAGCCATCCGTCCGGAGTTTTTTTCTATGATCGATCTGCCCCGAAGCCCGGTGCCCAACCTCACCGTCCAGGATACGGAGCGTCAACCGGAGAAATCCTTCCCCTCCCATACCAGGTATGCCATCGACTTTCTGTGGAAAGAGACCGGGCTCCCCTCCTTCCCGAAACGTGACGGATGAACGGAAGTTCTCGAAGGCCGAGACGGTGGAGCTCCGCTGCTAACAGGGCGCGAGAGGAGCTGCTGCGGCCCTGCCCTTACCTGGGATACGACCACGACCGGATCGGCGTTCATTGCCTCGCCAAAGAGGCGCTCGGGATAGCCGAACGATCCTTTCGCCGGGCGATCTGGCTGAACCCGTACGAACCCCGATTCGTCCTGCATCTTGCCTATGCGTTGTTCCGGCGAAAACGGTATGAAGAAGCCCTGGAGGTTCTGAAAGACATGGAATTGAAGTGGCCGGGATATGAAAAGGGGAAAGATTTGCACCATGGGATCCGGAAGGTCATGCGCGGGTCGAAAGAAAGGAAGAACTAATGGGGAATGTCGACCGGCCGGCGGACGCAGAGAGCGCCGGACTGGATGCATTTCCCATACGCGGAGAAAACCTCTCCGGTTCACGCCATCAAAAGGCGCTTGGCAATCTGACGCCCGATGATGTGTACTATCGACAAAGGAATCCCGAACCCAAGGAGGACCGACACGTGAGGAAAGCGCTGATCATCTTTGTTGCCATTGCCTTATTGACCGGGATCTCCATTGCAGGTGAAACGACCGGGCAGGGAAACGTTCCGAAGGTTCTCATGCTGGGCAGCCTGTCCAAGGCCTACGAACCGGTGCGGTTCGACCATGCGGAGCACATTTCCATGGCGGACGGTTGCGAGGATTGCCACCATCAGCATCGCGCGATGCAGGTTCAAGCCTGTTCGGAATGCCATCGGATCGATTCCTCCTTCTTCAAGAAGAACGTGAACGCCGGCAAACTCAAGCCCTGCGGAGAGTGTCATGCGGTGATCAACCATCCCGGCGACAGAGGGCGGCTGGAACTCAAGGCCGCCTACCATCAGGCTTGCTTCAAGTGCCACAAGGAGGAAGTGGCAGGGAAGCCGGAGGGGTGCACAAGCATGTGCCACGTCCCGAAAAAGCAGGCAAACCGGGAAGGAAAGTAGTGAGATAAGCCGGGGACAAGAGCATGACGCGCAGCAGTCCGGACCGCGAGGCAGCATGGACGATCCTGACGGATCACGTAAAAAACCCTTCCCTCCTCCACCACGCTCTGGCGGTCGAGGCCGTCATGCGGCACGTCGCCCGTAAAAAAGGGGCGGACGAGGAAATGTGGGGTGTCATCGGCCTGATCCACGATCTCGATTATGAGGAGCACCCGGACGAGCATCTATGTCACGCCCCGGAGATCCTCCGCAGCCGCGGATGGCCCGAGGAGCACATCCGCGCCGTCCTCGCTCATGGATGGGGGATTTGCACGGACATCGAGCCCGTTACCGACCTGGAAAAGACTCTTTTCTCGATCGACGAGCTGACGGGTCTGGTCGCCGCGGCCGCCCTGGTTCGGCCTTCCCGGAGCATCCTGGACCTCCCGGTGAAAAGCGTCCGCAAGAAATGGAAGGACAAGGCCTTCGCGGCCGGCGTGAACCGGGAGGTGATCGAGAAAGGCGCGGACATGCTGGGCATATCCATAGATGAGCTCATCGCCGACACGATCGAGGGAATGAAGCCGGTAGCCGGACATATCGGACTGAAGGGAAACCTGTAGGTTCGCGCGCATCGGCCGACGCCCCCCTGAGAATTCGTCGGGGTCTTCGTCCCGACGCCTGCGCGCGGTCGACATCCGACCGGCACAAGCCGATAAATAAAGCGGGAGATTCGTCATGGGCGACCTGGTCAAGGTCGGGGAGCGCATAACGGACGAAGTCCGGTTCGGGAAGAAGGAGATTGCCGAATACGCGCCCCCCCAGGATTTCCCCCCCTCGAGCGGTCAGGGCTTGATGTTGAAATTCCCGCGAAAGAGATTCCCGGGGTCGTACTTGGCCTTGACCGTCCGCAGGCGCCCGTAATGCGCCCCATAGGTGCTCTTCACGAGATCCTCTCCTTCTTCGGCAAAACCGGGAAAATTCAGATAGGTCCACCCTTTCGTCAGACGCTTCATCTCGTCGAAGCATTTACGCGCCCACGCGAGATTCGTCTCCGTCTCCTGCGGTTCGTCCCAGTTCGACTCGATGGTATACAGGAACGGAGCGTTCCTCCAGGAAACCGCCGTTGCCCCCGGGTCCATTCGGCCGACGGCGCCGCCCAGAGCCCAGATGTCGATCGAGGAGAGCCGGGAAGGTCGCCCGGCAGCATGCCGGACCGCCAGGCGGATCACCGCATCGTTCATTTCCGGTACATACTGCGACTTCCAGTAATATAACCTCCCATCGGGATAATCGGGATCGAAGAAGCGCTGTACATCCAGGAAGCGCATGGGGCCGCTCAGGTCGGCGATCGGGGTGTCGAACTCCCGGAGGGGCCGCGTGACACGCTCCCCCTCTTCCACGGGACCGCTGTAACAGCCCGCCAGGATGAGAACCGGGGCCCCGCGGGCCTGTTCCGGGAAGTGCGGATCGTTTGGCGCGCTCCAGAGCACGGCGATCGCGCTCAGCTCCCCGGGAGCCTCTTTCATGAAGCCCCGGAAGAAACGCAGACCCTCCTCGGCCTTCCCGAGAGGATAGAACGGCGCAGTAAACCACACCTGCGGGCCCACGGGATGGCAACGGAATTCGAAGGAGGTTACAACGCCGAAGTTCCCGCCGCCGCCGCGGATCGCCCAGAAAAGGTCATCGTTCTCCCCGGCGCTCGCCTTGCGCAGCCGTCCGTCCGCGGTCACGACGTCCGCCGCAAGGATGTTGTCGACTGCCAGGCCGAATTTCCGCAGGAGCCATCCATATCCCCCGTGCAGGGCAAACCCCCCGACGCCGGTCGCGGAGACGACTCCGATGGGTACGGCAAGGGAAAATACCTGGGTCTCGTGATCGATGTCCCCGAGCGTCGCGCCTCCCTCGACGTACGCGGTCCGCCGTTCGGGGTCCACCCGGACGCTCCGCATCCGCGAGAGATCGATCACCATCCCCCCCTCGGATACTGCGGTACCTGCCACGTTGTGGCCGCCCCCCCGCACGGTAATCTGGAGGTCGTTATCACGGGCAAAGTTGACCGTGGTGATGACATCCGCGACTCCCGCGCACCGGACGATGAGCCCCGGACGCTTGTCGATCAGACCGTTCCAGACCCTGCGGGCCTCCTCGTACGCGGCGTCTTCCGGAGTGATCAGATCCCCGCGCAACGCATCCTGTAAATTAGTGATTTCCCCCTCATTGACCGGAAATTGATCCCCTCGGTTTGTCATGATATTGGCGTAGGCAGGCATGTCGGTCCTCCTTATTCCTTGCCCCTTGTATGACCGATGAGGTTCACCATGGAGGGATGTACCGAAAAAGATTTGCCCTCCGAATAAACCAGGTTTTCAGGCTTTTACGCGTGAGATGAAGGGCGCATTCCGGGGGATTCGGCTTACCGGGATTTTTCGCAAGGGCGGTTGCCGAAGTAAAAAAACCCGGCAACCGCCTCCCGCTTTACTTTCCGGCCGTCAGGACGCTACCGCCAACCTCGACCGGTAGAAGGGGCAATAAAGATTCCCTAATGATTCAACGCTTTCATCGCCTGCTCATGGTAGCGCGTCCCTTTGGCCGCTCCCGGAGGGAACGCGGCGTCGAGCCGGGCGAGATCGCCCGACGTCAGCACCACGTCCAGGGCCCCGGCGTTTTCCTCCAGGCGCTCCACCCGCTTGGTCCCCGGGATCGGAAAGACGTCCTGTTCGAGCAGCCATACCAGGGCGAGCTGGGAGGGACGGCATTTCTTTTCCGCGGCGATCTCCTCGAGATGTTTTACGAGGGAAAGGTTATACGCGAGATTCTCCCCGACGAAGCGCGGGGAGGTGCGCCGGTAGTCTCCTTCGTCAAGGTCGTCAAGGCTCTTGATTTGGCCTCCGAGGATGCCCCTTCCCAGCGGGCTGTACGCCACGAAACCGACTCCCAGCTCCCGGCAGGTCGGGAGCACCTCTTTCTCCGG
>Ga0075306_1000011_pt1 | contig 55560 bp, 46 predicted proteins | sample Joice_CattailNLC_FD_120074 | JGI IMG/M metagenome (GOLD analysis project Ga0075306, IMG submission 120074) | Natural and restored wetland microbial communities from the San Francisco Bay, California, USA, that impact long-term carbon... | ecosystem: Environmental > Terrestrial > Soil > Wetlands ... | reverse complement strand
GCCCAATAATTTTTGTTTTTGAACCATTATCCCCAATGAGCTGCCCCGCCGCAAGCAGCGGGGTATCAATTGCAATATTTATAATCGCCCCAAGGGGCGGGAAATTAAACCCCCGTCCGCCTCCGGCGGATTAAATGTAGTCACTAATGTAATGCAATAAAGCCGGTTGTCAATTTGTATAGGTTCAGGAATAATAGGGTTGGGTCCCCCAAATACCTTCAATTTTTCCTAAGGTGTGTGCCTGCCAGAAACAGGCCGGAACAGATCAGCATAATCCCCCCGCCCAGGGGAAAAACGGTTTGCAGTTGAAAAAAATCCATCATCATTCCCCCCATCAGGGCCCCGCTAAACATTCCCAGACTGTGGGCTACCGTCATCAGGGACATCAGGCTTCCCATGGCATTCATTCGGTTGCCCTTTAAAACCGCCATCGCCGTCAGGGCCGGCATCGAGATACCTCCGCCGAGACCAAAAAGTGCAGTGGCCCTAATTAAATCCGCCAGTTGGCCGGCCCACACAAACGAAAGGATGGCATAGCTTACGGTCAGCCCGCCGGCGACCACCATTAGCTTTTTGCTGATTTTGTCTGCCAGGTAACCCATCGGTATATGGACCAAACCGCTGACGAATACCCCCAGCATGATCAGTATCCCGATCAAAGAACTGGAGGCGTCAAATTGCAGGTCCGCATATAAGGGGATGAATCCCCAGATGATGCCCACACAGAATACATAGGCAAATCTAAACAAAAAAAGACCGGCCACATGCCGGTCATAAATGAGTGTTTTCCATGAAAAGGGCTGTTCTGAGTGAACGATGCCTTTTTCGGATCGTGTGGGCGGGAGCAGCAAAAGACACAAAAAAAAACCGATCAGGGCCAGCAGCCCCATACAGATAAATGAGGTTTGGAGATTGAAATGGTCTTTGATGATACCGCCGATTAACGGTCCAAGGCTTAATCCCAAGAACAACGACGTGTTAAACACGCCCATGGTGATTCCTTCGCGTCCCCTGGGCGTGATATCCCCAACATAGGCCTGGATTACCGGCATCAGCATGGCCGAGGAGATCCCGTGAACAAAACGGATGGCAATCAGTGTGCTGACTGAGTTAGAATAGATAAAAGCTATGGAGATCAGGGCATAGGCGAGAAAGCCCGGGACAATAAACGGTTTGCGTCCCTTTACATCTGAAAGCCGACCGAACCACGGCAAAAATAATGTTCGTGATATGGAAAAAGCACCAAAAATAAGCCCGATATACAAACCCGAAGCTCCCAGATCATGGGCGTAGATCGGAAGCAGCGGGACCACGACACCCACTCCGGTTACGGCAGCAAATATAGAAAAGAACAAGGTGCCGAATATTTTTTTGTCCAGTTTCTTCAATGGGGAGTTATCCGGTACTCTTGTCTTATGGTTGCGTAAATTTATTTTTCAGCAAACCCTAATAACGAATAACCTTAAACCATTAACTTCCAATTTAGGGTATTATGATTTTACCCGTTTCCTTTGTATTGTAGCCGCCTAACGCTTCCACCCGGTTCCTGAATTCCCCGGTATTAATGGTTTCAAGCAGCAGTTGAATATTTTCCGATTCGTAGTGCACCGACGGAATTATCAGATCGTATTGCTCGGTGACAACCGGGATAAAATCAAGACCCAGTGCCGCCGCGGCGGCGTAAATGCCCAATCCAGTGTCGGCCGTTCCGCTGAGGACCGCCACTGCCACAGCCATGTGGGTGAACTCTTCATGCTGGTAACCGCCTATTTGGGCCGGATTGATTCCAATCTGGCTTAAACGGTAGTCCAGTAAAACCCTGGTGCCGGAACCCGCCTGGCGGTTGATAAAGGAGATGTCATCGCGGGCCAGATCCTCGATTCCCTTAACACCTTTGGGGTTGCCGCGCTTGACCATCAGGCCCTGATCGCGAAAAACCAGATTGACCAGTTTGACATCCAATTGTGCTAAATATTTTTTGACATAGGACAGATTGTAAGAACCGTCTTCAGGATCGAGCAAATGTGATCCGGCCAGGTGACAGACACCTTTTTTAATCGCCATCAGCCCTCCCATGCTTCCCACGTGACTGGATGAAAGGGTCAAGTGGCTGTGTTTGGCTTTGATCTGGTCTGCCAAAATATCCAGGGTGTTGTCATGACTTCCCACCACAACGATGGTCCGGCGCACAGATGACAGGGGCCGCAAAAGTTCTGCGATTGCTAATTCATTATCTTTCAGGCCCTCGATATGGTTTGGAATGCGGATAATTCCGTCAGCCTCTGTGATTGAGGTGATACTGCCGGCGCCTCTGGGCAGAGGTGTTGCAACGATTTGCTCGCCGACCTGCCCCAACTTTACACGTAAAAATTCTTCCACCCCGAGCTTGGAGGCGATCTTGCGGGTCGGTACCACCTCTACCGTTTCTCTGGTTTGAGCGGGTTGTCCCAGCATATTATTGATCAAGGGCCGGACAAACTGCTCAAAGGCAATGATTGCAGAAACAGGGTATCCCGGTATGCCGAAGACCGGTGTGTTCTTTACGGCACCGATAACCACCGGTTTGCCGGGCATAATGGTCACACCATGGACGAACACCTCTCCAATTTCAAGGATAACACGTTTGGCATAATCCTCTGATCCGGCAGATGATCCGCCCAGGATCAGGACTATCTGAAATTCTTCTGCGACTGCTTTTTGGACAACCTGCTTGATTTTTTCCGAATCGTCCATAAGCATAGCGTGGCGGGTGTAGGATCCACCGCAGGCTTCAATCAAGCCGCCCAGGACAAAAGAGTTGGTTTCAAGCACCTGGCCGGGCTTAAAGTCAGCCAATGAAGTGGCCTGCCAATCGACAAGTTCAGAGCCGGTTGGAATGATCAGAACTTTCGGTTTCGTTTTAACCGGCACCGAGAATACGCCTCCGGTCAGCAGGGCGCCTACACAAATAGGTGTGACTAAATGGTTCCGGGGAAATAAAAGCTCGGTTGCGACGATGTCTTCTCCAACCTTGCGAACGTTCTGCCAGGGGAAAACCGGCTTATCGATTTGAATCTGATCTTCATCCAGAACATGGACCTGTTCGATCATGATTACCGCGTCTGTAGCGACTGGCATGACATGGCCGGTGTTCACATAGAATGCATCCTGACCGATCCTGAGGGTCTTGGGCGTTGATTGATTGGCGCCAAAAGTAATTTCAGCCTTTACGGCCAGACCATCCATGGCGGCCGCATTAAAATGCGGTGAAGACAATTTAGCATGGATTGGTTTCGCCAGAATCCGTCCAACGGCTTCCGGCACCGGCACCGTCTCAGTGGTGAGAACATCAGACAGGTCGAACGCTTCCTCGACAATTTTACGAGCCTCCGGCAGGGTTTTCATTTTGAGGTAGACGTTACGTTTCGATTTCATATTTCGCCTTCAATCGCCCAGTGCTGTTTGGTTAGTTTTATACATGATTCGCCCCTTTAAATTCGAAACTCGAATCCTCCAGAGGCGGACAAGTATCGAAACACGAAATAAATCCGAAATTCGAATTTTCAAATGCCTAAAACGATGAGGGCTTGAGAGTTCAGCTCAGAAATGAAAAACTGTTAATCGTTTTGATATTTTGAATTTTGAGATTTCGATATTGTTTCGAATTTCGTGCTTCGGATTTCGAATTTTATCTTTGAATACAATCAATCTTTCGCTTGAGTATTTCTTTATCCCTGGCACTGAGGTTTAAAGCAGGATCACTTCCACTTCCGTGCCTTCATCCAGCCCTTCGGTGTTCATTCCGATTTCAATCAGTCCATCGGCTTTTACCATAGTACTGATTAACCCTGATTTGCCCAGGATCGGTTCCGCCCAGTTGACCCCATCCTTCTGCATAAGTCTGATCCGGACAAAATCGACCCGGCCCTGGGCCGACGCCACGTTTCTGCTCAGGCGGGCAGTGAGTCTGATCTCTTTGCGGGCGTCATCACCCCTACCGCTGATATATTCTATAAAGGGTTTGACTATTCTCGAAAAGACCACCATTGCCGATACCACATGACCCGGCAGTCCCCAGAATTGCTTGTTTTGAACGCGGGCCAGAATGGTCGGTTTTCCCGGACTGATTGAAATACCGTGAAACAGGATAGCCGAATCTTCCATGGCGGAGATGATGTCGATGGTAAAATCCCGAACCCCTACCGAACTGCCGCCCGACACCAGGACCAGATCGCACTGTTCCAGAGCCCGGAGACTTTTTGCCAGCAGGGCATCATAATCATCGCCCACTAGGCCGAACGGGACGGCAACGGCGCCAAGTTCCAGGACCTGGCTCATGAGGGTGTAGGTATTGACATCTCGAATCTGACCCGGGCCGGGTATTTGACCAACCGGCACGATTTCGTCCCCGGTGGAAATGATACCGACAACCGGTTTCTTATACACGGCAACCGCCTGCCTGCCCAAGGCGGCCAACAATCCTGCTTCCTGAGGCCGGATATTCCGACCGGCGGTCAGTATGGCTTCCCCCTTTTTAATATCTTCTCCTATCGCCACCATGTTTTGTCCGGGGGCAACACTGCGGTAAACCTCGATGGTGGTGTCGTCAATTGCCCCGGTGTGCTCAACCATGACAACACTGTCGGTACCCGCAGGCAGCATTCCGCCGGTTGAAATCCGAACCGCCTCTCCCGGCCCCGTGGATAAATTCGACGATTCTCCCATGGCCACAGTGCCTTTGACAGCAAGATAGGCAGGATTTCCCTCGCTGGCACCAAAGGTTGATGCGCCCCGGACTGCAAAACCATCCATTATCGAACGGGCAAAATCAGGCAGGTCGATGTCGGAATGAATATCTTCGGCAAGGATTCGCCCCATCGAATCCGCTATGGGAACCTCTTCGGTCTCCATCGGGGCAAACCGGGTTCTGTATTCGAGAACTTCCTCGATTGTCTTTACCTTGAAAAATTCTTTCATCATCCTCCTCGTCTTGGAGCCGCTGAATCCGTGCGCGTTTCCAATATGGTCCAGTGCTTGACTGTTGTCAAGCGGTACTGGCCTCTGGTCACTGGTCACTGGTTGCTGGAGCCTGGTCCTCTGTTCCGGGTTGCGCGTTGCGTGTTGCGCGGCGAAAGACAGACCAATCGAAGCCCCAAATCTTCAATCCAAATTCCTCAATTGTGTTTCACTCCTCGCACCCCGTACCGCCTACCCCGTAGCGCGAAACCCGCAACTTGACCAGTATCCAGCCACCAGAACTCTTGCAATAATCAAAAATGTGAGTATAATAAAGCCAAATATAAAATCAGAAGGAAATGCCGGCATTTATAGACGCCAAAAACCATGGTAGAAGACCCTCAATCATCATTAGAAATCAAGCGGGCGGAAAAACCTGAATTCTTAACCAAGACAAGGTTTGACGAGTTTGACCTGCCTGCCAGTGTTGTAAACGGATTGCGCGATGCCGGATTTATTTACTGTACCCCGATCCAGGCACAAACTTTGCCGGTGTCGCTGGCCGGTCACGATGTGGCCGGTCAAGCCCAGACCGGTACCGGAAAAACAGCCGCCTTTCTGGTCACCCTTTTAACAAGGCTGTTAGCGTTGCCCGAAAGAAGTCCCGGATTGCCCTCGGCCCTGATTGTGACACCCACCCGGGAGTTGGCCCGTCAGATTTATGAGGAGGCCGAAATTCTTGCCCGCCATACGGATTTAACCCTGGCCCAGGTGGTGGGCGGTGTCGATTATCACAAACAGGCCGACACCCTTCGCCAGGGGGTAGACATCATCATCTGTACACCGGGACGCATCATCGATTATTATAAGCAGGGGATATTTAAAACCGAAGGTATTAAAGCCCTGGTTATTGATGAGGCCGACCGCCTGCTTGATCTTGGATTTGCCAAAGACATGCGCTATATCCTGCGCAAGCTCCCCATTTATGAAAAAAGACAGTCCATGCTGTTTTCAGCAACCCTTTCCTACCGGGTTATGGAGCTAACATACGAATTCATGAATCTGCCCGAGTTTATTTCGGTTACCCCTGAGACCGTGGCGGTGGAGGGTATCGAGCAATCTTTGTATCATGTGGGCATCGACAAAAAAGTTTCCCTTCTTCTGGGTCTCTTGAAACGGGAGGAGTGGAGCCGGATGCTTATTTTTGTGAACACCAAGGCCGGAGTGGAAATGCTGACCCACAAACTGAAAGGCAACGGATGGCCGGCCGAGGGGATAACCGGGGATCTCCCCCAGCCAAAGCGTTTCAGATTGATGGAGCAGTTTAAAAAAGGTCAGATTAAAATTTTGCTGGCCACCGATGTGGCCTCACGGGGCATTCATGTTGAAGATATCAGCCATGTCGTTAACTATGATTTGCCCCAGGATGCAGAAAACTACATCCACCGTATCGGGCGAACCGCCCGGGCAGGCAAAACCGGACGGGCGCTGTCCCTGGCCTGCGAACATTATGTTTTTCACCTCGAGCCCGTGGAAGAGATGTTGGGTTACAAGATCCCGGTCGTCTGGCCCGGCGATGACTGGTTTGTTGAAGACCGTTCCAAACCGCTTGCACGCCAAAGAAAACCCCAACCGCAAAGAGCCACCCCGCGGAGAACCAGAGGTCCGGAAAATAACCGCCGGGACCATCGTAAACCCAGTCCGAAACCAAGGTCCTCTCGCTTTCCAGGGGCTTTATTTGGTTTTGGTCCAGAGCCGATACCGGAGCCGCAACCGGAGCCTCAACCGGAGCCTCAACCTGAACCAATACCTGAGCCTAAAATAGACCCTCCCAAAAAGAAAAGGCAACCTCATCGTAAAAGAAGACGCCCATCTCCTAAAAGTTCGCCTGTTGAATCAAAGGAAGAATAACTCAAGGTTCAGGGTTCCCGGTTCAACGTTCCCGCCGGGCCGTAGGCCCTCAGGGGCCGGAGGCAGGGGTATTCAGAAACCTCCGTACTCCTTAACATTTGAACCCAGAACCCTGGTCGCCTTCGGCGCCGCGGGTAAACCTCTGAACCCTGCGACAGCATTTCCCCTTGATTAAGTGCGATTTATTCCTTAAATTACCAAACATGGGACATGTCTTTGATTTTAACGAAGCGAAAAGCTATGAGCAATGGTTCAACAGACCGCAGAATAAGGCCGCCTTTGACCTGGAAAGGCAGTTGATGCGGGATTTGCTTCAACCTATGCGCGGTGAATTTGTTCTGGATATCGGCTGCGGGGCCGGGGCCTGTTTGTCTGCCTTTCTTGAGATGGGACTGCAGGTTACCGGTCTGGATCCCTCCACTTATATGCTGGATATTGCATTGGAAAAAATGGGAAATCGTGTTGACCTGTATCGAGGTTTCGCCGAAGACCTGCCCTTTGATGACAATTCGTTTAACTACTCCTGTCTTTTTACGACTCTTGAATTTGTGGATGACCCCCAAAAAGCGCTGCAAGAGGCCTTTCGGGTAACCAAAGATCGTGTCTTTATCGGTGTGTTCAACCGTTATGCCCTTAAAGGAATTCAGCGGCGGGTCAAGGGAATTTTTACACCCACCATATTCAATCATGCTCAGTTTTTCAGCGTCTGGGAGCTGAAGCAAATGATCCGGTCGATTATCGGGCAGGTGCCGGTGTCCTGGCGCACTGTTTGCCAGCTGCCGACTCCATCAGGAAAATTCGTCCACAATCTGGAACAATCAAAGATTGTTCAACGCTGTCCGTTTGGCGCCTTCGCCGGGATGGTGGTGGTACTGGTGCCCCGGTTTAAAACGCGGCCGCTGACGGCACCGTATCAGGCTAAAGATCCCACTGGCGCCGCGACGGGTTAATGGCTTCGTAATCCGCCTCAGGCGGACCGCGTTGCGCTATAATTTTATCGTCACTCCAGCGTACTATTAGTACGCCTCGATCCGAAAAATTCGCGCGCCTTGAATTTGACTCATTTTACGAAGCCATCACCAGTCTATCTTTATTAACAGGAAAACCGGCGAACGGGTCAACGGGCTAAAAGGCAAACCGGCCAACCTGATCAATGGAGCAATCATGAAAGCTTATCTTTGGGATTCACTGGAAGACAATAAAGTTAAGTGCAACCTCTGCAGTCATCGCTGTGTGATCAAGGACGGCCGCCGCGGAATATGCGCGGTGCGTGAAAACAGGGGTGGTGCCCTCGAAACCCTTGTTTACGGCAATCTCGTTGCCCGGCACATTGATCCCATTGAAAAAAAGCCCCTCTTTCATTTCCTGCCCGGCACCCTGTCTTATTCGATTGCCACGGTGGGCTGCAATTTTCGCTGCCGTTTCTGCCAGAATGCCGACATCGCCCAGATGCCCGCAGATCAAGAGGGCACAGTCATGGGCAGCATCAGCTCGCCCCGGGAAGTGGTTGAGGCAGCTGAGCAGGGCGGTTGCAGGAGCATTTCTTACACCTACACCGAGCCCACGGTTTTTTTCGAATTTGCCTATGAGACCGCCCGGCTGGCCCATGCCAGAGGGGTGCGCAATGTATTTGTCACCAACGGCTATATGACCGCCGAAGCCCTGGAGATGATCAGTCCCTATCTGGATGCCGCCAATGTCGACCTGAAAGCCTTTACCGACAAATATTACAAAGATCTTTGCAGCGCCAGGCTCCAATATGTGCAGGCGACCTTGAAACTGATGAAAACCCTTGGTATTTTCGTCGAAGTGACCACTTTGATCGTGCCGGGTTTAAATGACGATCCGGCCGAGCTAAAAGATTTAGCCGCTTTTATCGTTGAAGATCTGGGTCCGGAGACACCCTGGCATATCAGCCGCTTTCACCCGACCTACAAACTTACCGACCGGCCCTCCACACCGGTTGCCACCCTCACCGCAGCGAGAGATATCGGCTTAAATGCCGGCCTAAGATATGTATACACCGGCAATGTTCCCGGTGATGCCGGTGAAAATACCTTCTGCCATGGCTGCGGCAAACTCGTAATCGAGCGCTGGGGGTTTCGGGTGGGAGAGCTGGGGATTGAAAACGGCAAGTGCATCCACTGTGGGGTTGAGATCGACGGAGTTTGGAACTAAAAAAGAACATCGAACATCGAAGGCGGACTTGCTCGCCTTTGGCGAGTTCGACGTTGGACGTTCGATGTTCGGTCCGTTCGATGTTGGACGTTCCTCTTTTTAAGTGTTCTGAGCCTTCACGGGCGTCCTGATAAACTGCACGGCGGCAAGCGACACCAAAGCCATCATGGCACCGCCCACAAACGGAATACGATAGTCGATCATCCACAGCAGCCCACCGAGGGCCGGCAGAAAAACAGCCGCGATGTGATTGATGGTGAATCCGACGGCCATGCTCGGAGCGATGTCTCTGGGGTCGCCCACCTTCTGAAAATAGGTGCGAATGGCAATGGCAAAATTGAAAAAGATGTGATCAAAAATGTAAAGAATAGCCACAATCAGTTTCGATCCGGTCGCGGCATAGGCCAGAAAAACGAAAATCAGGCTCAAATATTCAAGTGACAGCACTTTGCGTTCCCCGAATCGGATAATGCTTCTGCCGATGAGGGGGCTCAAATAATAATTGATGGCGTTGTTGATCACGAAAAGAATGGTGATTTCCTGAAGGGTGTAATTGAATTTCTCGACCATCAATAATACGGAAAACGCAATAAAAATTTGTCGACGTGCACCGGCCATAAACGTTAGAAAGTAAAAAAGCGCATATTTTTTACGAATAACCATTTTGCGGCGTTGGGGAACCAGGGTTGTATCTGAAGGGTTGCGGGACAATCCCCAGGTGGCGGCGAGCATGATCAGCCCGCCGAAAAGCAGATAAATTTTGGTGAAATCCAACCAGAAAGCTGTTAAATAGATAAAAAGACCGACAGCTATGTTGGTGGCAGCAGCATAACTGCGCTGCTTGCCGAATACCCAGGGAGATGTTGCGGCATCAAAGTATTGAAGGGTTAACGACATGTTGGTGGTTTCGTAATAGTGAAAACCGAAACTCATCACCAGGGTGGTCAACAGCAGACCGGCATATGATGGGAAAAATCCGGTGGCCGCCACGCCCAAACCCAGCAACAGTATCGACAATGCTGACAGATGATATTCCTTGATGAAAATGATCACGAAAACGGTCAGAAGCGCCAGGAATCCTGGAATTTCTCTGACAGACTGAATCATACCGATATGGCGGCCGGTCAGACCGGCCACATCGACAGCGAAATTGTTAAACAGGGTGTTCCAGGTCTGCAAGCCCATGGTTGAGCCGATCGTTAAAACAATCATGAACATATACATGGGATTTTTTTTGGCCTGTTCGATGGTTTTCATATATTATTCCAATTCACCTAGCTCGCCTGGCCGTATTTAGTGAAAATTTTTCCGGCTGCAAGCCTGGTAATAGTCGTTAACAGGTGGTATTTTGTCCGGGGTTTAGAAATGTGAACCCTGTTAAATATAAAGAATTTAGATAGTTACGGATATATAGGTTGGCCTGATATATCGGGTTCAAAATTTTGAACTTCACCTCATATTAAAAAATTGCTTTAAAAACAAGAGGTTTATCGAATTTTGCCTAAAAAGGTTAATAATTGTGAACCCAATTGCCCTTTTCGCCGGTTGCCTGGCCGATGATATTGCAAACTTATTTTTGGCGTCTAAATTTTTATCTATTTGAAATATATACCAATAATATCTAATTTAATAATTTTTATATCTTTTACCTGATTTTGGCAAGGGTATTGCAATAACCCATAAGCACAAAGCCTAATAATTTCTTCATCTGTTCTCCTCCTTAACGGCCAACTGGCAAAAACCAGTTGGCTGTTTTTTTTGTTTTTATTTCCTTTGCAAAATGGGTTCCTAAAAACCAGGATGATACCAGTTGAAAATTGTCGAAATCTCTATTATGTAAACCTTTATACCCTCTAGCAGGAAACGAATTGATGATCATCGATGTACACACCCACATTTTCCCATCCGATATTCGCCAAAACAGGCAAAAATTTTTCCCATCGGAATCCGCCTTCAAACTTTTATACCAGTCCCCCAAGGCCAGACTGATCGGCGGCCAGGAGCTGATTGGCGCCATGGATGAGAACCGGGTGGACAAAGCGGTGGTATTCGGCTTCCCCTGGACAGATATCGAATTGGCTAAAACCCATAATGATTACATCATGGCAACCGTTCAAAAAGACCCCGACCGGTTCATTGGCTTGGGGTGTTTCGATCCGGCCAGCCCCGGAGCGGCGGATGAAGCCGGGCGTTGTCTTACCGGGGGGCTTTCCGGAATCGGTGAACTGGCGTTTTACCAATCCGGGATTGATGGTTTGGCCCTGGAGCAACTCGAGCCTGTCATGGGCCTGTGCGCTGAACGCAGCCTGCCGGTTTTAATTCATACCAATGAACCGGTGGGGCATGACTATCACGGCAAGACCGCGATCACCCTGTCTCAGATTTACGGATTGATCAAGCGCTTTGCGGATAACAAAATTGTTTTGGCCCACTGGGGCGGCGGCCTGTTTTTTTACACCATGATGAAAAAAGAGGTCAAAGAAAGTCTGAAAAATGTTTATTTTGATACCGCCGCCTCCCCCTATCTCTATGATCCCGAGGTTTATCGGGTTGCCAGCAAATTTGCCGGGATTGACAAAATCCTTTTCGGCAGCGATTATCCCCTGCTGGCCCCTGAAAAATATTTCAGTGAAATGCAGCAATCCGGGCTGGCCAAGGACCAAATCGATCAAATCTGCGGATTGAATGCCAAGCGCCTTTTCAATCTTGGAGGATTCTTATGAGCAAAAATCGGGTCGCCATCGTGCGCTATGAAAAACCTCTGGAATCGGTGCGCCAAGCCGTAGAGCTTGCCCGGGGACTGGATCACCTGCCGTCCAAGGCCCGGGTGTTCATCAAGCCCAATATTGTTTTCTGGACCAGGGCCGTTGCGTTTCCCAAGTGGGGGGTCATCACCACCTCCCGGGTGGTGGAAGACGTGATCCTTCTTTTAAAGGAGCGGGGCATCGATGACATTACCATCGGGGAAGGCACGGTGACCATGAATCCCAAAGACCTGGCCACACCGGCCCATGCTTTTGAAACCCTTGGTTACGGGAAATTGAAACAGAAATACGGCATTAAATACCTGAATATATTCGAGCGTCCGTTTAAAAAAGTGGATTTCGGAGATGGGGTCGAGCTGCGTTTCAATGCCGATGCGCTGGACAGCGATTTTGTGGTGGATTTGCCGGTCATGAAAGCCCACAACCAGACGGTGGTCAGCCTGGGGATTAAAAACCTGAAAGGGTTGATTGATATCCCCTCGCGTAAAAAATGCCACAACATGACCCCCGGCAAAGATCTGCATTTCTGGGTCTCCAAACTGGCGGACAAGATGCCGCCCATGTTAACCCTGCAGGATGGCATTTACACCAACGAACGGGGTCCGGGGCCTGACGGCAAATTGCACCGCACGAACCTGCTGGTGGCCTCGGCCGACGTTTTGTCAGCCGACCTGGTGGGTGCGAAAATATTAGGGTACACGCCCGAGCAGGTGCCCCACCTTATGCATGCCGCCGAAAATCGCGGGCGCCCCTGGGATTTTTCGGATATCGAGGTGGTCGGTGAAAGCATCGGCGCGGTTGCGCAGCATCATGCCTATAATTTTGAATACAGCGAAACCGAAGAAGTGATTCTGCCCACCCCGCTGGTCAAGCAGGGTCTCAAAGGGGTTTTTTACCACAAGTACGATCTTTCCATGTGCACCTATTGCTCGGGGGTCAACGGCCTGATGATTGCCGCCATCCGTTTTGCGTGGAAAGGCAAAGCCTGGGATGATGTGGAGATTCTGACCGGCAAATCCATGCGGCCGACGCCGGGTAAGAAAAAGACGATCATGCTGGGAAAATGCATCTACCAGGCCCACAAGGACAACCCTGATATCCAGGAGGCCATCCCCATCAAGGGCTGCCCACCCAAACCGGCCGATATGCTCAAGGCCCTGCACCAGGCCGGCATCGAAGCCGATCCCGGGTTATTTGAAAATATTGAAGCGTTGCCCGGATTTTATATGGAACGGTACAAAGATAAACCCGAATATGATGAGGCCTTTTTTAAAGTTAATTAGGGGGGTGAGGCTGCTTTCTGGAATCTGGTTACTGGCCGCTTGTCATTGGATACGGGTGGCTGCCGGTTCGATTCCTGACACTCGATTTTTTATTTATCTTTGGTTTATTTCCGCATTTTGGACACCTGATTTCGTCCCATTCCGCTTTAATCGTTATTTTTTCAAACTCTCCATGCTGTTCGCATACAAATAGATAAACGGGCATTACTTCCTCCTTACCAGGATTATTTTTCCACTTTGTATATTCGGCTATTATGGAATATTGCTTTAGCTTTTTGGGGAGTGCCGGAAGGTGACAGAATGACAGGGATAGGGAGGCATATGAATCCGAATGATTGGCATTTTATTTCTGGGGCTTGATACTAGCGCGCGCTTCTTTGCCACTCATAGAGTGCGACTGCCATGGCGGCGGCAGCATTCAGGGATTCAACCGCCGGGCGGATTGGGATGCTTACGGTCCGACTGCGCCACTCGGCGGGAAGCCCGGGGCCTTCCATGCCGGCCAGCAGCCCGAAGGACGATGGAAAGGCGACCGTGCGGATGTCGGTTCCCTCGGCTGACAGGGCGATAATCGGCAGATCGGCGGAAAGCTTACCGAGAGCCGGTCCCTGGCGCAGGCGGATGCGCATTGCCAGCCCGCCGGAGGCGCGCAGCGCCCTGGGGTGAAAAGGATGGGCGCATTCGGCCAGCAGGATGACCTGGGCGGCACCGAACGCGGCCGCCGAGCGGATAGCGGCCCCCACGTTTTCCGGGTCCTGGAACGGTAGGATCACGCTGCAGCCCGGGGGAAACCCCTCGGAAGGTTTCCAGGGAGCGATATCCGGCAGACTGATGAGCAGCAACGGAGCGCGGGTGCCGGTGATATCAAGCTCATTGAACAGAGCGGGGGCCAGCCGGAACCATTCGAGATGGTTCGGGCCGCCGGCAGGCGGCGGCTCATCGCAGCTGAGCCAGGCCGTACAACGCTCGGGGGTATGGGCCAACGTTTCGGATACCGGTTTGACTCCCGCCACCAGCGCCTGTCCACGTTTGCGGATGCCCCGCACGCTCAGAAGTTTCTTGAGATCTTTGAAAAGCGGGTTCTGTCCGCTGCTGATGGTCCGAACGGCGAAAACGGCCTCGGCATCGGCCCGGCGCTGAAAAGGCGGCGCGTCCAACCGGCGGTAAACCAGCAGCCGGCGGTGATGTGGTGTGTTCGGAATGGTATACGGCTGGTCAAGCTCGAGGGAATAGGTTTGCCGGAAGCGGACATCGGCTTCGGCAACTTCAGCATCGCAGTGCGGCCCCTTCATGAAAATGACACGGCCGTCGGCAACGAGGCAGCCCGTGACGCGCTCGAGGGTTTGGACGATGGTCTCCACGGCCCGGGTAATCACCCCGGCCACGGGATCTTCAAAGCGCGGCGTAATCTGGCCGGCGACCACCCGGATACCTGTGAGCCTGAGCTGTTCGACGGCCCTGCGGAGAAAGTCGACACGGTTTTCCCGTCTTTCCGCCAGGATAACCTCGATGTGAGGCCGGCAGATCTTCAGCGGAATGCCCGGCATGCCGGGGCCTGTGCCGAGATCGAGCAGGGGAGAGGGCAGAGCCACCATGTTGGCCGGCAACAGTGCGTCCACGTAGAGCTTGAGGACCATGTTTCTGAAATTACGGATTCGGGTCAGATTGAGTTGGGGGTTGTACTCGCGCAGCAAACCGTGGTAAATCCAAAGACTTTCGAGCTGCTGGTGGCTGAGCTGGATTCCACTGTCCAGAAGCAGTGCCTTCATTTTCTCGATGGCGGGTGTATCTGCGGCAAGTTGCGAGTCACGACGTTTGCGAGCCATATTCTTTTGAAACGTTCTCCAGGTCTAATGATGATACCATTTTTTCACAGGCGCTGGCCGGTTTTTTACACCGACAATCACCTGCTCGTTCTCTATAAACCGGCCGGGCTTCTGGTTCAGGGCGACGCGAGCGGCGATGTCAGCCTGCTGGATTTTGCCAAACAATGGGTCAAGCAGCGCCACCAGAAACCGGGCAATGTTTTTCTGGGCCTGGTTCATCGCCTTGATCGGCCGGTGGCAGGAGTCATGATGTTTGCCCGTACATCCAAGGCGGCGGCGCGCTTGAGCGAGCAACTTCGAATCGGCAGCGTCCGCAAAGTCTACCTGGCGGTGGTCGAAGGAGAACCGCCTCAATCTTCAGCGCGCCTGGTCCACCAGATCGAACGCCGGGACCGGCTCAGCCGGGTTGTGCGGCGGCAAACAGGGTGCAGCCGCGAAGCGCGCCTGTCTTACCGCCTGCTGGATTCAGCCGATGGCAGGAGCCTGCTGGAGGTTGAGCTGGAAACCGGCCGGCGGCACCAGATCCGGCTGCAACTGGCCGACATCGGCTGCCCGATCATCGGCGATTGCCGCTACGGAGCCGCCCAGGCACTGAGCGCCCGCCAGATAGCCCTTTTCGCCAGCCGGCTTACGATCGTTCATCCGACCCAGAGGCAACCCCTGACTTTCAGCGCACCGCTGCCGGCAGGTTGGCCGTGGTCCAGCAGCCCATCTGCTGCCGAGCCACCCCCGTGGAACTTCGAGGATTTCCAGCCCGAAAACGTCATGCCGGCAGGGGCCTGGCGCCCAAGGTCGCCCGGCCGATAGCAGCGCCCGACCGATTTGTACACGGTCAGCATTCAGGAAGCAACAGGTTTTTTTACGGCTGAAAAATGGAAATTAGATTTCTATTTTTGATGTTGACACACACAATAATGTTGGCATATTATAGCTATAACTATCCACATTACAGGAGCCTATTATGCGCACCATCCAAATGACCCTTGATGATGATCTTGTAAAATGGGTCGACGCCATAGCAAAAGAGCTTAATACCTCTCGCTCCGCATTTACGCGCCATGCGTTGCGAGAAGCGGTCAAACATTACAATATTCACCGTCTTGAATTAATGCATCGCCAGGGATATTCGGATCACCCCGTCAACAAAGAGGAGTTCAGTATTTGGGAAAAAGAACAGAATTGGGGGGATGAATGAAGAGGGGTGAGATCAGATGGTACAGATTCAAAGCTCCTGACAAGAATAGACCGGTATTAATTTTAACCCGTGATTCTGTAATTGAATATCTTGGAGAAGTCACAGTGGCACCTATTACGGCGACGGTTCGGAATATACCCAGTGAAGTATTCCTCTCTGAACAGGACGGAATGGCAATGGATTGTGCAATAAACTTCGATCATATTCAGACAGTATCAAAAGCAAAAATTGGATCGATTATAACGAAACTGTCACCAGATAATTTGGAACAAGTGCGTAAGGCTATAAAATTTGCCCTGGATTTTTAAGAGACAAGGCTTGACACTGTATCTCAGTATCTCTAGAAACAATCAGGACGACCGCAGACAACAAACCCGCATTCCATCCCAGGAATCCGGGAAACCCTATCATGGAGTCCAAACTCATGCCTGAAACTCGCGTAGACAACCTGATTTTCGAAAAGTTTCCGAGCTTTCGTCGCGGCATCGTTATCGCCCGTAAAATGAACAATCGGGGAGCCTCCCCGCAACTTGAGTCTCTTCTGAATGAAGCTCTCGCCACCGCGGCTGCCGGCCCCATCGATTTGACGGCAGACCCGCGAACGGCGGTCTGGAACGAAACCTACCGGCTGTTGGGATGCAATCCGAAAAAATTTCCACCCGCTCACCTTGCGCTCCTGAAGCGGGTTCAGAAACCCGGGGCTTCCATTCCATTTATCAACAAGGCGGTGGCGATCATGAACGACAACTCTATCCGCAGTGTCTTGCCCGTCGGTGGGGATGACCTGCTCCGGGCGGGGGATATCCTCGAACTTCGTTTCGCAGACGGGGGTGAACTGTTTACCCCCCTCAATGATCCGGAGAGAGCCGAGCACCCGGATCCCGGGGAGATTATTTACGTGGTTGCGGAGACCCGGGAGGTCATGTGCCGGCGCTGGAACTGGCGGAACGGGTTTAAGAGCCGGATCACCGCAGAAACGCAAGCCATGGTCATGAACATTGATGGACTCGGAGAGGACAGTCAAAAACGGGCCGTTTCGGTTCGTGATCGCGTGGCCCGCATGCTCGAACAGTACTGCGAGGCCGAAGTCGAGACCGGCCTCCTGACGCCATCCGAGCCAAGAAGGGTTATCAAATCTTGAACTGCGAATAAAAGATGAAAAAAAGAGACCTATTCAAACCTGCCGTGACCAAGATTGTTCTGTTGCTTCTCGCGGGTCTTGTCTGGCTTTGTGTTGGAACAATGCTTTTGGCTATCGCCTATGCATGGTTATCAGATGCTCCGAGAACAAACGCATTTATGTTTTCTGGTTTCGGGATTGTTTTGGCTTTGCTGGTACACCATTTTGGGTTTCTTAAGATTGTCGATAAAAATATAGAGCGGATACTGCCAATGGTTGAGAAGAAATGCCTGTTCTCTTTTATTACCTGGAAAAGCTATATGATCATTCTGGTGATGGTCGCGCTGGGAACATTACTTCGTCATTCAGCGATTCCACGCCAGTATCTGGCTATTTTGTACACCGGGATCGGTTTGGCACTGATACTATCGAGCTTGCGATACATAAGAGTTTTTATTCATGAAATAAGAAAGCCATAAGGGAGGATAACATGGACTTTACCAATTTAGGCCAAACCGGCCTCAAGGTGTCACGCATCTGCCTTGGAATGATGACTTACGGAACTTCGCAATGGCGGCCGTGGATACTCGATGAAGCCGATGCGCGTCCCATCGTGCAGCGCGCCGTTGAGCTGGGTGTCAACTTTTTCGATACCGCCGACATGTATTCAGCCGGTGCATCGGAGGAACTGACCGGCAAGTTCCTGCGGGAGTTCACCCGCAGGGACGAAGTCGTGATTGCCACCAAGGTGTTTTTTCCGGTCGATATGGCCTTCAAGGGTGGCTTCGGAAATTCAGTCCCCCAGCAGCCGAACACCTCCGGGTTGTCCCGCAAGCGCATCTTTGCGGCGGTAGAGGCTTCCCTCAAGCGTCTGGCGGTTGATTACATCGACCTTTATCAGATCCATCGCTGGGATTACGAAACACCCATCGAGGAGACCATGGAAGCTTTGCACGATCTCGTCAAATCGGGCAAAGTGCGTTATATCGGGGCCTCCAGCATGTGGGCTTGGCAGTTTGCCAAGGCGCAGCACACCGCCCAGTCAAATGGCTGGGTGCGGTTCGTATCGATGCAAAACCACTACAACCTGATCTATCGGGAAGAGGAACGTGAGATGATTCCGCTTTGCCGCGATCTGGGTGTCGCTCTGATCCCCTGGAGCCCGCTGGCCAGGGGCTTTTTAGCCGGCAACCGCACACCGGACGATGTCACGGGCGGCCGCACTTCGCGCGCCAGGACCGACGAGTATGCTCAAAAGCTCTACTATCGGGAAGAAGACTTTGCCGTGGTGAACCGCCTCGGTGAGCTTGCCGCCCAACGCGGCCAAAGCAATGCCAGAATCGCCTACGCCTGGCTGCTGCATCAGCCGGGATTGGCAGCACCGATTGTCGGTGCCAGCCGGATCGCTCATATCGAAGAGGCGGTGGCGGCTACCCAGATCAAGCTCAGCGCAGAAGAGCTTCAGCTCCTGGCCTCCTCCTACAAGGCGCATCCAGTGCTGGGGCATGCTTGATGGGCGAGATTCTTTCAGTCCAGCCGCGCCGCTGCCTTTTGTTCCGGCCCATCACCCCAGCCGCCGCCCAGCGCTTTGAAAAGGGCCACCAGATTGGTGGACACGCTGCCGGTGCTTTGGACCAGGGCTTCTTCGGAAGCAAATAACGATCGCTGGGCATTGAGGACGTTCAGAAAATCCGTATTGCCCTGGGTGTATAGCGTGGTCGCCAGGCCCACGGCTTTTCGATTGGCGCCGACCGCTTCAACCACGGCCAGGCGATGTTCCTCTTCTTTGGCCGAGGCAATCAGCGCGTTTTCGACCTCCTGCAGAGCGGTAAGGACCGTCTGTTGATAGGTGATCAACGATTGGTCCTGCAGGGCACGCTGTTGCTCGATGTTGGAGCGGGTGCGGCCCATGTCGAACAGGTTCCAACTGGCGGCAGGACCAAAAGACCAAACCCGGCCGGCCCAGTCGAACCATGAGCTGAAATCGCTGGCCCTCAGGCCGACGGAACCGGAGATTGTGAACCGGGGAAACAGGTCGGCCGTGGCCACACCGATGCGCGCTGTGGCTGCATGAATCTGCGCTTCGGCCCGGCGGATGTCCGGGCGCCGGCGAAGCAGATCTGCCGGAACGCCCAGCGGTGTCGAGGGTGGAACGGCGGGAATAACGGCTGCCGGGGACAATTCCCGCAGCAGGACCGCCGGCTGCCAGCCCAGCAGGACGCTCAGGCTGTAAATCGACTGGCGGGCCGAGGACTCCAGCAGCGGGATCTGGGCCGCCGTGGTTGCCACCTGGGCCTCGGCGTTGGCGACGTCCAGACCGCCGACGAATCCGCTTTGGAACCGTTGGCGGGTCAGGGAGGCACTATGCTTTTGCGCTGCGAGATTCTGCCGGGCAATGGCGATGCGCTGCTGAAATGCGCGCAGATCGATGTAGTTGCGTGCGACCTCGGCCGTCAATGTTACCAGCACGTCCCGGCGCGTCTCCAGGGCAGCCTGCAGGTCGGCGTCGGCGGCCTCGATCGCACGTCGCACACCGCCGAAGATGTCCAGTTCCCAACCGGCATCGAAGCCGGCCTGATACTGATCGCTAATAACGCCCTCGTTTCTACCGTTGCCGGCTCCCGACGACCGGCTGCGCTGATAGGCGCCGGTGGCGTCCACCGCCGGCCCGATACCGGCCGCAACGACCCCGCGCGCCGCCCGCGCCTGGCGAATGCGCGCTTCGGCCTGCTTGAGGTCCAGGTTTGATTGGACGGCTTTTTCAACCAGCGCAACAAGGACCGGATCGTCAAAAAGGGTCCACCAACGGGCTAATTCCGCTTCGGCCGGGGTGACCGGCCGGGATTCGGCGGTCGGCCCGGTCCAGTCGGCCGGCAGCGATGTCGGCGGTCGCTGGAAATTCGGACCGACCATACAGCCGCTCAAGATAGCGAAATAGAGCCCGACCATCAAGGCCAGGCTTCGCCCGCCCATTCGTTTTGGTATTATCTGATTTGCAGTACGTCCCATGTTCCAAGTCCTTTAAAGACCCGGCCCGGATTATGGCGGGCCGGGCCGAAATCATTCATAGCGCAGGGCTTCAATCGGATCCATGCGCGAGGCTTTCCAGGCCGGGTAAAAACCAAAGACCATGCCGACGCCGGCTGAGACCAGCACGGCAGCGGCGATCGCCGCCGGGGAAGTCTCTACCGGCCAGCGCAGCAGCAGCCAGACCAGGTACGATCCGCCATGGCCCAGCAGGATACCCATGGCACCGCCCACCATACAAAGGACCACGGCTTCCACCAGGAATTGGCGCAAGATATCCCGGGCCCGGGCCCCGACCGCCATGCGAAGCCCGATCTCGCGCGTCCGTTCGGTGACCGAAACGAACATGATGTTCATGATGCCGACGCCGCCGACCACCAGTGAAATCAAGGCCACGCACAACAGCAGGTTGGTCATCAGGGTCGTGGTGGAGGAGAGGGTCTCGGTCATTTCGGTCATGTCCCGCACGATGAAGTCTTCGGGCTCAGCGGGCAGAAGGTGATGACGCTCGCGCAGCACGGCCGTGATCTCCTCGATGGCGACCGCAATCTCAGCGGTGCTCCGCGCCGCGGTAATGATCTGGTCGATGTTGGCAAAACGCACCGACATGGGGTTAGCGGCCGCCTGAACGGCGGACCTTTCGGGATAAAGACTCGGCGAATCGCCGGGATAAAGATTGCTCAAGGTGTTGACCGAGCCGGCGCTGCTCTCGCTGGCGGTGCTTTGATTCGTATTGCCGAGAGCGGCGCCCGTCACGCGGTACTTGATCGTCGTCCAGGGCGCCAGGAGGATGTCGTCCTGGTCGCTGCCCATCATGTTGGCACCCTTGGCGCTCAGCACACCCACCACCCGAAAGGGTACGTTCTTAACACGGATCTCCTTGCCGACGGGAAACTCCCCCTGAAACAGCTCGCGCGCCAGAGTCTGTCCGAGGACACAGACCCTGTTGGCGGTTAGAACGTCACGTTCGCTGAAAATCTCGCCTTCGGCCAGGGTGGTCCACTCGCGGATGTCCAAAAACGACGGTGTCGTGCCGTAAATTGCCGCCGGGACCCAGTTGCGGTTGCCATAGACCACCTGGGTACGGGCACGCACAACCGGGGCCGCGCTGCCAACAGATGGACACTCGCGCAGGATCGCCTCGTAGTCCTGGGGTGTCAGGGTGGTGATCGTCCCTGCGCCGAAGCTGATACCTCCGCTGGCCGCCGTCCCGGGCCTGATCAGCACCACGTTGGCACCCATGCTGGCAATGGTTTTGTGCAGGGCCGACGACGAGCCGGCTCCGATCTCCATCATGGCGATCACGGCTCCCACGCCGATGACAATCCCGAGGGTCGTCAGCATGGCGCGCATCGGGTTGCGCTGCAACGCTTTCATGGACGTTCGCACGATGCGGTAGGCTGTCATCGGGCACCTCCCATTGCCGCAGCGACAGGCAGGATGTCAACCTGCAGTCCTCCGGCTTTGAGGCGGGCGTCTGAACGCCGGTCCAGGATTGCGCCGTCGTGAATATGGATGACGCGCCCGGCATAGCGGGCCACATTGGCGTCATGGGTGACCAGAATAATGGTGATGTGGCCCTGGCCGTTGAGCTGCTGAAACATGTTCAGAACCTCTTCGCTGGTGCGCGAGTCGAGGTTGCCCGTTGGTTCGTCGGCAAAGACCAGGGCCGGCTGGTTGACCAGCGCCCGGGCAATTGCCACGCGCTGCTGCTGGCCGCCCGAAAGCTGCGATGGCTGGTGATCGAGTCGGTCTTTCAGCCCGACCCGGCAGAGCATTTCCTCGGCCCTGAGCCGGGTCTCGCGATCGGAGAGGTGTCTGGATGCATAGGCCAGCGGCATAGCCACATTCTCCAGGGCACTGGTGCGCGGCAGCAAGTTGAAATTCTGGAAAACGAAGCCGATCCTGCGATTGCGCGCCAGGGCACGCTGATCGGAGGGCAGTCGTGACATTTCCTTCCCGTCGAGCCAGTATTGGCCGGAACTCGGCCGATCCAGGCACCCGAGGATGTTCATCAGCGTGCTCTTGCCGGACCCGGATGCCCCCATCAGGGCAACCAGTTCTCCCTGGGCCACGGTCAGCGACACATCTTTGAGCACCGGCACGTCGATGTCCCCCATGTGATAGGTTTTGCAGATATGACGCAGTTCAATCAGTTCCATGAAATTGTTGCCTCCTAAGAGCCGGACGCCCGTTTGGAGCCGCCGGAGCCACGCCGCGGGAGCTTCGGAGCGAACGGGTTGGTCGTGTCGCTGCTTGCGGCAGCCCGGCTCTGCTGTCCGGTGACAATTTTAAGTCCTTCCGCAAGGTGGTCGCCCGCAACTTCCGTCATGCTGCCGTCCGTCAGCCCGAGGCGCACCTCTAAAGGCCGTAATTGCTCTCCGTCTTGAATCCAGAGAACTCCCCGTTTGGCCGTGTCGTCCCGGACCCGGCCCGTTTTTGAGTGATTCGGCCGGGGGCCGTCGGATGAAACGTTTTGGGCGACATTTGCGGCCACCGTCTCCTGAAATTGTGGGGCGCCTTGCGCCGACGACGGGCGCCATCGCAAGGCGGCGGTCGGCACGAGCAGGACATCGCTGCGGCGGTTTAACTCAAACTGCACGTTGGCGCTCAGGTAAGGCAACAGCCGCTCGCTGCGGTTGTCGGTGGCGATTTCCACCGTGTAGGTCACCACATTCTGGGTCATGGAGGCGTTCAGACGGATTTTAGCGACCTGGCCTTGAAACGTCTCACCGGGGAAGGCATCCACCGTGAATGTAACCGGTTGGCCCTGCTGAATCTTGCCGATGTCGGCTTCGTTTACCGCTACCCAGACCTGCATGCGGGTAAGGTCTTTGGCAATCAGGAATAGGCTGGGGGCATTCAGACTGGCGACGACCGTCTGACCGATATTGACGCGCCGATCGATGATAACGCCGCTGACTGGCGAGGTGATCGTGCAGTAGCCGAGGTTACGCTGCGCCCGGCGCAAGACAGCCAGCGCCTGGGTCAGGCCGGCCCGGGCTTGCAGGATCGCCGCCTTGCCTATCGCCACGTTGGCGACCGCGGTCTGATAGGCCGCCTGGTAAGCATCGTAGCTGGCTTCGGCCAAAGCTTCGGAGGGCCCGAGCTTCTCGGCCCGCTGCCAGTCGCGTTCGGCCTGGTGAAGCCTGGCATTCAATTGCTGCAAATCGGCTTCGGCCCGCTGCAGATTTGCCCTGGCGCCCTGAACCTGCGCTGCTGCCTGGGCGGATTCCTCCGCGTACAACGATTCATCGATCTTGGCCAAAACCGTACCTTCCGTAACCTTCGAACCGTAATCAACGGTCCGGCCGTCCGCATCCCGGCCGAAAGACAGGATTTGTCCGGCGACCTGGGCACCGACGTCGATGACTTCCTCAGGCTCCACGGTTCCGGTGGCGCTGATGGCAACGAGCAGATTCCCGCGCGTGACCTGGGTCGTACGGTACGCCATTGTCCCTTGAGTGCGGGGGTTGAAATACCAGCCGGCAGCAGCAGCGGCCGTTCCCAAGACAATTATGGCGATGACGGTTTTTTTTATCAGAGGTTGCATCAATCAATCCTCCCTGAAACGCATTAGACAGGCGTTAGTTGTTATGAGCTTTACTCATATGATAGCAATCAATTGTGGAGGAAATGTGAAGCAATCGTGTTTATATTGTATAAATGGCTAAATATAAGAATTCGAAAACGACATTCTTTTGTTCCGTCTGTTTTTCACCCCGGATACTTTCCGTTGCGGTTTTCCCATCCACCGCAAGCGGCTTTCACGATTTGGCGCCGGGGATCCATAGTTAAAAGTTGATAAGGTGCGTTGCTCGATTTCAGAACCGATAAGTCGGTTGATGGCGCGCACCATATCCCCGTCTTCTCCGGTCACAAGGGTAAAAGCTTCGCCGCTGTGAGTTGCCCGGCCCGTCCGTCCGATGCGGTGAATGTATGCCTCGGGGGTGGAAGGGATATCATAGTTGATGACATGAGAGATCTGGGTAACGTCAATGCCGCGAGCGGCGATATCGGTGGCCACCAGAATCTGAAATGTCCCGTCGCGAAAGCCGTCCAGCGCTGCCTGGCGCCGTGTCTGGGAAAGGTTTCCCTGCAGTGAAGCCGATCGGTATCCTGCCGCAGCAAGCTTATTTCCCAGGCTCTTGGCGCGATGTTTGGTCCGGGTAAAGACCAGCACCGACCTGGGGTTGGTGTTTCCCAGCAGCTTTAACAGCAGCGCCGTTTTTAAATGCTGGGCTACCGGATAGAGTGCATGACTGACCGTATCAGCAGGTGCGGGGATTCCCACCTGGACGGTGGTCGGATCTCGCAGGACATCCCCGGCCAAACGACGGATATCGGGGGGCATGGTCGCCGAGAAGACCAGCGTCTGGCGCTTTCGTGGAAGATGGTTTAAAATTCGGCGGATATCGGGAATAAATCCCATGTCGAGCATCTGGTCGGCTTCATCTATAACCAGCACTTCCAGTTGGCCAAGATCGATGCTATGGCGTCCGATATGGTCAAGAAGCCGGCCAGGGCAGGCAACAACAATATCGGCCTGCTTCAGTTTCTGAAGCTGGGGATTAATTCCCACGCCGCCGTAAACAGCCACACTTCGCAGGCGCGTCTTACAACCCAGCGTTTCGATAGCCTGATGGATCTGTTCGGCCAATTCACGGGTGGGGGCGATTATCAGGGCGCGGACACACCCGTATTTACCCCCCATCAGTCGATTGAGTATCGGCAGAACAAATACCGCCGTTTTACCGGTGCCGGTTTGGGCCAGACCCATTACATCACGACCATTGAGTACCTGCGGGATTGCCCGAGCCTGAATCGGGGTCGGGGTTTCATAGCCCGCCGCTGCCACGCCTGCGGCAACGGTGGGATGAAAATTAAATGTTTCAAAATTCAATAGTACCTTCTTTCTGTGTTTCCATAAAAAAAGCCCCGGGTTATTCCGGGGCTTACGTGATTTTTAATTACAACCAGGAACACTGTTAATTTTTATTGATCATACAGGTGATTGGAATGGCTGTCAAGTTAATTATTTATAGATTAATTTTTCGGAGCTGTTGCAGAATCGGCTCAATTCTGTCGCGGTGCTCGGGAGGAATCATCAACACCTTCAGTTCCCAGTTTACGATCAGTCCGCTAGCTGCGCAGTTTGCTTCACCTTGCCCGTATGCTCGCCGGTTGTCCTCGGAGGCCATGAATTGCAGGACGTCGATTAAATTGCCCGAGCAGCCTTCGGCATCCAGGTGTTCAATGACCTGCAAAAACACGGTGTTCACCGATGCCGTGAAATCGTCGATACCGGCATATCCGGTTTGAGCACAATTTTGGCGAGAAACAAAACACCGGCAGCCAAAAGGCCGCAGGTCGTAAATGGTGCAAAGACTGTCGCTAAGCAGGGAGCAGTCATGCCCTTCGCCGGCGGGATCCTCTTGCGGGACTTTGGCATCCGCAGCACACAGCTCGGCCATGCGATTGGTGGTGAGCAGGGGTTGAAACCGCGGCATCGCTTCCATTTCTTTAAGTCTGTCGATGACGTCCAGCTTGCCGGATGCGATAAGATCATCAACAATTTTATAGCCTTCAAGGGTGGTCATCGTTACGCTGGCGGTGCAGCAATGGTCGCATTTTGCCTTGCAGGCCAAATCCAGGGTTGAACCAAATGCTGCGTAAATCCCATAAACCCGGTTCAAGGCTTCCAATTTTTTTGCAAGAGCCACTGTATTTCCTCTTTATAATTTTAAATTTATCTCGTATTCTGATCTATTATTCTTATCTCTTGAAATCTTTTCAATACCCGACCGCTTGCGGCGTGGAATTTATAGTGTCGGAGTGGTGGCCTCCACTGATCCGATCGCCATCGACCAGGCTTCGGTGGATCTGGTCGCTGGCTAATGGTCGACGCCCCTGAAAGATATATCTGGGATACAACCCTATTTAATCCGCCGGAGGCGGACGAGTCCTCCTGAGGCGGATAAAGGTTTAATTCCCCGCCCCTTGGGGCGATTATAAATATTGCAATTGATACCCCGCTGCTTGCGGCGGGGTAGTTCATCCCCGCAACAGAATCCTGGCCGGCGCACCGTCTGCGCCTTTAATTTTGAGGGGCAGACAGAAAATTTCATATTCACCGGGGGGGATTTCAAGCAGGTGGACGCCTTCCGCCACCAGCACACCGGCTTCCAATAAAAGGTGGTGGACGGGGGATCCCGGATTCTCATGATGTTCAATTGAATGATAATCAATTCCCACCAGACACACCTTGCGTTCCACCAGATAACGCGCGCCGTCTTCAGTGAGATGGACGTAGTCCTTATGAAAGGGTGATTCCAAAAGCCGCGGTCCATTATCTGTTTTCATCAAAACGCGTTTGTAATCTGCAATCGAGGCTTGCTCCAATGCCCGCCGGTCAATTTGAGAGCAGCCTCTGAGATCTGCAACCACACCGCGTCCCACCAGGGTTTCCAGGGACAGCTGATCAACCGTGGCGCCGTTTTCAATAAAATGGGCCGGCGGATCCACATGGGTGCCCAGATGGGTACCCATGGTGATGCGGGTCAGGTTAAACTCGTCACCGGTTTGGATTTGGGAAACAGGCTCTTTTTTAAAAGGCGGGTCCCCCGGGAAGACCACCATTTTTTCGTGGATCGCAAGCGTTGCGTCGTAAAGTTTCACTTTAGATTCCTTTTTTACATAAGGCCAGAAAACTGTTGGCCGGCGCTTGAATATAGTTCTGGATCGGTACGCATTTCACCTTGAACAGGAAAAAAACCGGCGCAACCATAGCACGGGGATAGAGGGTTTCAAAATTGGCCATGCCTTTTGAAATGACAAGATCGGCGGAAGCCATCAGATCCAAAAAATCCCTGGAAGCATTCTCCCAGTCGATTCCAGCACCATCTGTGCCGGTGTCCATCACAGGGTCAAACATCTTTTCTAATCCGGCGGTCTTCAGCTCCGCTCGTGTCAGGTCATTCAGGGAGGGGCCGCCTTTTACGACCAGTATGATTTTACGGGACCTTTCGCGAATGTATTCATACAGCGGCCCATCAAAGTAAATTTCGCCGGCATTGTCGGTGAGATATAAAACCAAACCTGGTGTTTTCCGCAACCAGGCCTCGAGTTGATCGATGTCATCGCGGAAAAAGGGGATCTCGTTGAGAAATTGTGGCGGGATCCCGGCCAGGGCCTGCTCCGGACTTATAAAGAAATCGAGAGTGTTTCCGAGTGTGGCAAGGCTCACACGCGACCGCAGCGTTTCGCCTACATTCGCTTTGAGTTGCGAGAAAAGCTTTCGGGCCTGTTCCATTTCACGGGCTTTGAACTCGATGTAAGGGTCTGACACTCCTGTGAGGCGCCTGACTTCCCGCATGATCCGGTTGGCAACCGCGGGGGAGCTGGTCGGGTTGACTTCGGCCTCCGCCAGTATTTGGCGGGCTGCTCTTTCTGATTTCTCCACCAGGCCGGGATTGTCGTCAGTTGCCAGTAAGGCCGTGTTTTTGGCCAGTGTCAGCAGGCAGTCAATACACTGTGGGATCGGGTTTAGGGGTTCCATATGTAAAGTTTCCCAAAGCGATGATGTTTAATCAGCGACGGCGTCAAAGCCGGTGTGCGGGCTTTCAAAGACCCGGTCTTTTTTCTTGAAGGGGCAGTGAAATTCCAGGGTGGTGGCCATAAGTTTTAAGCCGCAATTATTTTTATTTCCCTTTCCGTACCGGGGATCGCCCATAACCGGGAAGCCGATGGCTTCAAAGTGGCGGCGAATCTGGTGTTTGCGGCCTGTGTGGAGAATGATATCCACTGACGAAATATTTGAAGCCGGGTCATAGCCGCTTACTGCAAATTCGGTGACGGCGGGTTTGCCTTCCAATGGCTGGTCAATTTTCCCCCGGGGCCTTTGCGCGGCCAGATTTCCCAGCACCCGGGCGCGATAGCGCTTAATGATTTGTTGCGACTGAAACAGGCGCGAAAGCTTGCCGGCAGCTGTTTTATCGTGGGCAATCAGCACAATGCCTGATGCTTCGCGGTCAAGACGGTGAACCGGGAACACTTTCCGTTTGGATTTGAAAAAAAGCTCGGCCTGCCGCAACAGCGAGCAGTGATCGCCGTATTTGGTGCCCTGGGCCATCAATCCGGCAGGCTTGAACCAGACGCTGTAGCGGCTTTGATCGCCCAGGCATTCAGGCCGGAGGGGCGCTAAGGCCAGCAATTTATCATCGTAATATATGGACAGGTAATCACCGGTTTTAAGGGTGGCGGTGGCCCGCCGGATTCGATATTGTTTTCCTTTTCCCTTTCTAATCCAAACCGCACCTTTGTTCATGGCATCTTTGATCCGGCTTTTGGAAAGTCCGGTATGTTTTGCCAGAAAATCACAGGCCGTTCCAGGGTCGTCGATGCCGACGGTTTTTGTCAGGGAAAATTTCTGCATTTTATGCTGCTTCCTGCCAGATCTCTCGCCATTGGTGCTGGCCGCTGATCTCACGCCCTTTATCGAGGATCGATGCAAGGTTTCAGGTGCTCCGCCGGCGGCGGATCAGTTGCTGCGGTTCAGAATTCCTGACACCTGACACCCGGCACCTGAAACCTTTTGTGACCATCCGCTAGCAGCAATTACAGGACGTGGAGTTCAAATCTGCCAGAATTCATCTGCATCTGCCTTGCGGCCATAGCCCCAGATATCATCGCTCCAGAGAAACAGCTTGTTCAACCAGCGCGCTTTATTGATTCCCCAGCGGACTCCGTCGTGGAGCAGGCCGGAAGGCTTGTTAAAGGGACAGGTCCGAATGCAATTTGAGCAATCAGTATGGTTATCAGCCCAGAAACTGAGACAGGTTTCGGCATTGATGTGCCAGGTCATGACCCCCTTGCGGTTGCAGATATTGTGGGGGGTGTCCGTTGGCTCGCCAAACATGATACTGTGGCTGGGACATTTTTTGGCGCATTTTTCACAGGTCAAGCAAAAATCGCGCACACCGAATTCAATCGGCCGGTCGGGAATTAACGGTAAATCCGTCAGGACTTTTGCCAGGCGTACCCTGGGTCCGTATTCGGGTGTGATCAGCAAGCCGTTGCGGGCCATTTCTCCGAGTCCGGCATCGATGGCAATCGGGATGCTGCAGGCCGTATCATTGCCGCAGGGGATGGCCTGATAGCCCAGCCCCCGGATATACTGGGCCAGTAATCCGGCGCTGAATGCCATTTTCGAATAACCCAGGCCGGTGGCGATGGATGCCGGACCGGCGGGTGAACATCGAATGGCATCGTAGTCCATCTCCACGGCAATAGCGATGGCATATTTGAATTCTTCTGGAATAATATTGGCGTCGGTTTTGCCGCCTTCCGGGGTCAGCAAATAAGCCGGAGAGTAGATCCATCTTCGATCCAGGTTACAGACGCCCGCCAGCGAGGCCCCGAACAAGGCAGCGGCTTTTTTGACTCTCCGGGTATTGGTTTCGGGGTCATCGATTTTAATTTTCAAGCCGGATTGGGCCCGGGGATACCCAAATTTACCGTTCCAATCCCAGGCATAAAATCCCATGCGGCCCCCGCGAACCCCCAGGGCGAATTCCCTTTCCAGCCGCCAGGATGCATTGGTCGCTGCAATATCGGATAATCGGTAGCCGGATTTTTTTCTGGGAATGATCGGTGTGAAATAGAATTTTTTTCCCAGATCCATCATCGCCGGATCCCAGAACGGACGCTTAAACATCTCGTGCTTCTGGTCATATGGCGCCACATCGCCGACGACATAGCGGCTGGCACCTTTTTCAACATAGTTGACACTTCTCATTTTTAAATTCTCATTTTAAAATTTATTTGCCCCGAATGGACACGAATGAACACGAAAAATTTAAACAGCTAAAAGCACACAATGACCATGAAAAAGCTAAATTCGTGGCATATTTCAATCGTCATTTTTGAATAAAATTTGGTTCAATGTGACATTCAGGTTTTAAGCACTTTCGCTTTTAATTTTTCTGCAACCTGCATGGCTTCTTCCATTTCCGGAATGCCGTTGCGACCGCCGAATTCTCGGCAGGATAAAGATGCTACAGCCACCGACAATTTGACCGACCGATGCAGATCAAACCCTTTTTTCAGGGCCAGTGCGAAGGTCGCGTGAAAATTGTCACCGGCACCGATGGTATCGACTGCTTTTCCCGCCGGCACGGGCACCTGATAAAGTTTATCGCCGGCAGGGTAGTAGGCACCCTTCTCACCGCGGGTAACGATTAATTGGCCGGTGACCATCTCATTTAATTTAATTATTTTCCGGGTAAACGGTATATCTCCGAAATTCAGCCTGTCAGATTCCAGAAATTCGGCAGAAGGGATAAAATAATCGGCGGTATCCATGATATTTTCAATGCCCTCCCGCCATCTTTCGCAATCATACACAATTTTAATGCGATCTTCCGCGGCGGCTTTCAATGATCCTCCCAGATAGGTGACTTCGGGGTCCAGCAGCACAATTTCCGCTCGTGCGGCCAGATTTTCGAGTTGTTCATCTGGGCTGATTCTGGGTAAAGAATTGCGCTCATATATGATGGTTCGATGTCCGCTGGCCGCGGTGACCAGAATATAGGCCACGGGAGTTTTTCCGCCGCGGACAACTTCGATAAAATCCGTGGCCACCCCGAATTCTTCCAGCCTTTTCAGGCAAAAGCGGCCCTCATCGTCATCACCGAGTTTGCCGGCATAAGCAACGTTTCCGCCCAACCGCGAAATGCAGCAGGATGCCGTGCCCCCTTGACCGCCGCCTTCGGTCAATCGAAATTCCAGAGGCACCTTTTGGTTCTCTTCCGGGAATTGATCGATAACGGCAATATAATCCAGACAGCTTCGCCCGATCACCAATACATCTATATTTTCCATATTCATAACTCAACGGGCCGATTTTTTGACAACCGCTATAACCGACAAAGCATATCGGAACGAGGCCTGGATGTCAAAGCCTGCAAAGGTACACCCCAATTTTTATCGGGCTGATTTTAGCCGTCACGGCCATCTGGCTGGCTTACGAGATTAAAGGGTTTTGGGTGGGAGTTAGCGCGCTGCCGCACGTGGTGGAGAAGATTCGCGGCCTGGTCATTTTAATTCCGGCAGGCCGTTGGAGAGATACCAGCTTTCTTTGTCTTTGTCATATTGCCACACCTGCCGGTGGGTATAATTTTTAACGATCAGCCCTTTTTTTTTGAAATACTGCACATCGGCAATGATAAGAACCTGGGATTTGTCCGCGGAAGGAAAATAACCCTTCACCGTGTAAGCCGTAACTTTGAATTGCTTAAGTTGTTCGGTTTGGGAGGCAATCTCCGGGTTTTGCGGGTCTTTTAAAAAAGCGCTGGCCATGTCGAAGTCCGACCATCGTATCGCAATCTCATAGGCAGCCGTGGTCTGCTCGAACTTATCCATTTTCTTCATTTCGGTTACAGAAGCACATCCGACCACGAGCAATGCTAACAGAACTATGTATAATTTTAGACTAGCCATAGGAGTTTCGCGAATTTAAGCATTAACACGCTCCAAAGTCAAGCCTAACAATTAACGCCTGATTGAGCTTTTTTCGCTCAATCAGGGTTAAAGCGTCAGTTTTAAACCCCAGCGATTGAGTTTGCCTAGGTCGCGCCCGGCCAAATCAAGGACGCGAAGGGTCCAGGTCCCTTGTGCTGATTGGCCCAGCAGCGTTTTAATTGCAGCCAGATTTTCCTCCGAGTATGTCTTGATCAAATTGTCCTGGCTTCCACCGCTGCGATCGTGCAGAATAATTTCACTGCCGGCAGGCGTTGCCAGCTTGACAAGCAAATCGCCGACCCAGGTGTGGGTAATATCCACCCAGACCTCGACCTTGCTTATATTCCCGGTGGTTATAATATCAATGCTATCGGAGATGCCCGTGGGGTCATTGTCCGGGATCGCGACCGCGGGGTTGCTTTCCTGTTCGATGCGCCGGGTGGATGCGAGTTGGATTGCCAGATCCCAACGCCGCAGTTTACCGACGTCAATACCGGCATGATCGGATACAGTGAGTTTCCAGTCCCCGCTTGCCGGTTGGCCGTTTAATTGGGCCAGATCCGGTGTCGTTTGGACATCATAGGTTTTGACCAGATCATTGCTGCTGGCACCCGTGCGATTGTGGAGCACGACTTGGGTATTATCGGGCGCAGCCAGAACGACGCGAAGATCGCCAATGTAGGTGTGGGCGATATTGACGCCGACCCTTACATTGCCGATGATTCCCGGCCGGGACACCGCAATAATGCTGGACACCCCTGTGGCATTGTTATCGGGAATAGCCAGATCGGGGGCGACCTCTTCGTATACTTCTTCTTTTTCTGAGGCCCCGCTCAAATGCGCCAGATAAACCAGGGCCAATTCCTGGGGGCCCTGGGGGATGTTGGAGCCCACCACCTGGAGCGTCCAGTTGCCCGGCTCCGGATTGGGAACATGGATGACTTCGACGTTGTTATTCACATCCATGGCCAGGGAGGCGCCGGCCGTCTGGTTGCCAACAAAGCGTTTGCCGTCGGGTGCCACCAGAATCAGATTAAGATTATTTACCAGCGACGGTCCGGGATAGTCGCTGTAGGCCATCACCACGCGAAGCGGTATATCGGCGGATTTAATATCGATATCCGTTGTGTAGACTTCACCGGTGCGCAGCCCCGGTGTGATTTCCATGAAGGCGCATTCAGCCGGATTAGGAGGCGCCAGGATGGCATCAAGATTTACGCGGCCATAACCCTGGTCATTATCCACCACCGCTCCGGGCGCACCATAGCTGTTCAGTCTTTTGGCTCCGGCAATCAGGGTTGCTTTCAGTAACGCGGCCGATGGATTCTGAATGGCAATATGGGTGCGCAAATATTCGCGGATCACGCCCATGGCTCCGGCGGTTAAGGGTGTGGCCATGCTCGTGCCGCCCATATAGAAATAGAGTCTGCTCGGCGGATAAGCGGACCAGGCCGTATTGTTGGGTGCGATCATCGTTGAGCGGGTCGAGAGAATAAAGGTGCCGGGAGCGACAATTTCGGGCTTTATGCGACCATCGCGGGTCGGTCCCCGGCTGCTAAAGGCGGCAACCTGATCAGCGTTATTGGCCATGGGGTCGCTGCGATAGGGTGCCACGGGATAGTCCGAAGGCCACCAGGCCCCATAGGTGTCCGTATTGAAGGCTGTGCGCTCATTTTCGCAGGCACCCACGGTGATACAATTTTTGGCAGTAGCGGGTGAAGTGACACTCATGGGGTTGATTTTTCCGTCTCCGTCCTGATCCGTGCCATCATTGCCGCAGGCCACCAGAACACAAAAATCCTTATGTTCCCAGACGAAGCGATCCAGCTGCTCGCTTTGATCGTCGTATTCACCGGGCTGGCCGCCGCCCCAGGAATTAGAATGAATGCGCGCCTTTTGCTGGTAGGCATCATCAAATAAGCGGGCAAGATCCAGCGGTATGCCGCTCAAAAGATACCTTCCGTAGCGCTGGAAATTGGCGGAATCTTTCCACTTCATTTCCTGCTCGATGGCCTGAAATACCAATTGGGCTCTGTAGGCCAGCCCCCGGATAGGCGTTGTCTGGCCGGGGAGATCAAGACTGGCCGACCCGTTGCCCAGCACGGATCCGGTCACGTGGGTGCCGTGACCGCTGTCGAGGTCAGCAGCGCCGTCGTCGCCGCCGGGATTGTTCACATAGGAGGCAAAATCCTGGGTAATGGGATAACTTATTATCGCTTTAACGCGGCCAGCAAAATCTTTGTGGATTGTCTGCATGTCGGCATTATCCAGCCCCGTATCGCATACCGCAATCACCTCACCCTTGCCGCTTAAGTCTAAATCAGCCGGGTTTAAAGTGGTGCGGGTTCCCATAATTCGTCCTGCCACATCGTTTGAAGTTCGTTTGAAAGCACGTTTTCTGATAAATCGCACCCCATGAACGGTCGACAATTCACGCAATCGTTTGGCGGCGGCCACCCCGCCTTTGGGGTCTTCAATCACGGCGATGGTCGCATTTTTGTCCTGATCCATGACTTTAAAACCGATCTTTTTGACTTCCGCAAGCGCGTTCTTGAGTTCTTTGGCAGAAAAGAAGTCAACGGTATATAAAGCGGGTAGAAGTTTGGTTCGCGGCAATGATTCCGGAACCTCGCCTGATTTAGACTCACGCCCGGCCAGGACTGAAGTCTCGATCCGATCCCTGTGGGATAAATGTCCCACCCAGCGCACAAAGGACAGGGAGCTAATTCTTGCAAGGGTGTTGGCATCCGCGCGGACAACATAGGTAAACGCCCCGTATGGAACCCGCAACTCCCCGCCGGCTTTTTCAATTTCTTTTAGCCATTCTTCTTTAATCGGACCGATAAATTGAACCAGATGATGATGGGGACCCGGGGAAAGTTTTTTGACGCCTTTGTAGGCGGGATGGGCGCGCAATTTCCCCTTCGCATCGATGCGGGGTTGAGCGGTGTCTATGGTTCGATCGCCAACCTGAATGAAATAAAGATCTGTTATATCTTCGACCGGGAAACGCCGGGCAAGTTCAGCCATTTTCTTTTCAGCAATTTCTACAATCACAAAACCCTCATACCTGGCAACAACCTGAAGGGTTTCTGCCAGCCGGTCCTGCTCAACCCCGGTACAGAAAACTTTCAATATTCTATGCATGATGGCCTCCTTTGCCAAAAGTGTGAGAAGTGGAAAGATAAATGAACCGATACATTTCAAGCGCACTGAGACATAATAAGACCTGCGGCTTGCCATGACAACATGGGGTAATCAGATTTTAGCCGGGGAAAGATCTAAGGGAGAATGAGCTGGTTGAATTATGCGGGCCTGGCTTGAAATTTGAATCACTGTTTCCAAGACCAAAATCCGGTCTTTTTTATAGCCCTTTTTTGCCTACCGTGTCAAGTAGGCCTTTGCAGGCTTGACAATATTGTCAGCCCAGGTATATAGCCTGAAGCGGTCATCCCCATGCAGCCAAGCTCAAATTAAATTTGATACCTGGACACCTTCCGATGCTTATATTTGATTTTGACGGTGTTTTAATCAACTCTCTGGATGAAGTGGTTTTAACTGCCTATAATGCTGCCACGGACCGCCTTTTTACTTCCATGACCGAAGTTCCGGCTGATCTCGTACAGGTGTTTAAGAACAATCGCTTCCATATTCAGCCGATTGGAGATGCCGTTGCTTTAATGGACTGGTGTATTGAAAACCAGCAAAGAAATCCGCACAAAATTCTTCGTCCGGAAGAATATCGAACCATTGCCAAGGGCGCAGAGAGCGGGCTGGGCGATAGAACCAACCTGATCTATGATACCCGCAAGCGCTTTATAGAAAACGATATAGGGCGTTGGTTTGCCCTGCATCAACCCTATCAGCCCCTGTGGGACGAATTGATTCGACACAAAAATCTTCCGTTTGCTATTTTGACGAACAAAAATCATGACGCCACCTTGCGGCTCTGCCGCCATTTCGGTCTCAATATTGATGCCATGGATATTTACAGCGGAGATAACGGCGTGACCAAGATCGAGAATATGCTGCGGATTCAGGAGCGTTTCGGCCGGAAGCAATTTTCTTTTATAGATGATTCCCTAAAAAATCTGCAAGAACTCGACCTATATTTTAATACAGAAAAAAAAGTGCTCACACTGCTGCTGGCAACCTGGGGCTATACGGGAGCACAAGACGCTAGGATGGCACAGGAATACGGTTATGAGGTTATCCAGCAGACGGATATGGTGCGGCGTTTAGGCACCAGTGAGGATCCACCCTGGGCCTGATTTCGACAAAAAAAGTTTCCAACGAAATATCGGATTTTGTTCTAAGGACCGCTTCTAATCTTTTGGTTTGAATCTAGATTGCCAAATGTGTTACGAACAGACTGACGGGGAGAAATCTATAATAATACAACTTCGACAGTCTCATAAAACCAGCGCCGTTAAAATCTGTATGATTTAAATACGTTATAGAAATTGCCAGATGTATAGGTATGAGGAGGAGCGCGATCGATGAAGGATACAGAAATTTTAAGCCGGGTTTCACTTTTCTCCCATCTGAAGAACAGGGATCTGAAACGAATCGCCAAACTGGGCCGTCATTGCACCTTCCCCAGGGGAGAAAAGATCATCAACGAGGGTGAGAAAGACGGGAGTCTTTTTGTCATCATTAGCGGCCAAGTGGAAGTTGTCAAAAATCTAGGCCAAAAAAACGAAAAAAGCCTGCGAAGACTGGGAGCGCTCTGCTATTTCGGTGAGATGGCCCTGATCGATGATTTGATACGATCGGCCAGTGTCATTGCCCGGGAGGATACCAGGGCCCTTTGTATCGATCAATGGGACCTGCGCCGGGAAATCGTAAAATATCCGGTTCTGGCCATCGAGTTGCTGCAAATGCTGAACAGACGCCTGCGGGCCCTTGAAAAAAGCTTTGTAAATACCGTTGGCACATATTTGCCCCTGTGCGCCAATTGCAAGAAAATAAAGGACCCAAACGGATCATGGCTGTCCATTGAAGAATATGTACCGGACCACACCGATACCGAATTCAGTCATGAAGTCTGCCCGGAGTGCACAGATAAACTTTGCCCTGCGCCTGACTCCATCAAACCACTATAACACATCCTAAGGCATGTCTGATGAACCATCCGGGCGAAAACTATCGCGTAATCCTTTGCACTCCATCCACCGTCAGGGTGATTGCCCCCCAATCCTCTTCCACCTTTCCTGTGAGTAAATAGGGCCGCTGGCGGTCGATCATGTGGCAGAAGCGGTGGTAGGTGGCGGGGAAAAAGGTGGTTTCCACAATACCGGTTTCATCTTCGAAGGTTAAAAATTCCATGGGATCCCCGTGTTTGGTGGTGACCACTTTACCGGTGATCAGCCAGCCGGCCAGGTGGATGTGCCGGCCCAGATGGCGGGGCAGATCGACGGCTTTGACGGTTTGAAATTTGTCCAGGATGTGGTCATACAATTCCATGGGGTGCCGGTCGCATAAAAACCCCAGGACGGAAAATTCACGCCGCAGCCGTTCCCGTTCATCTCCCGGCGGCAGCGGCGGTAGTTTACAAGCCTGAGCAGCGTTTGAACTGCCGAAAAGGCTCCGGGTGCGGGGGATCGGCTTTTTCGATCTGGCCTTAAGCCAGCCGGCCAGCTCCCACATCAGGGCCGCGCGGTTGGCGCCGGGATTCAACGTGTCCAGGGCCCCGCAATGGATCAGCGCCCGGGCCTCATCTTCAGCGGGTGCCACGCGTTCGAGAACATCGCCCATACTGCGGTAAGGCTGATGGCAGCGTTCAGCGACAATGCGGGCCTGGGTTTCAGCGGACAGGCCCTTGATGGAAAGCAGTCCCACCCGGATGGTATCTTTCCGGCCGGTCCAGTGAACTTCACTGGTGTTGACATCCGGCGGCAAAATCGCAAGCCCCAGACGGCGGGCCTCGGAGACATAGGCAAAGGTGCCGTAAAAGCCGCCCTGGTTGCTGATCACCGCGGCCATGAATTCGGCCGCATGGTGCACCTTGAGGTAGGCGGCCTGAAAGGAGACCCGGGCATAGGAGGCGCTGTGGGGTTTGCAAAAGGAATAGCCGCTGAAGCTCATCATCATATCCCAGATGGCGGCCACCTGATCCCCGGAGACCCCCCTTAAACCGGCGCCGGCGAAGAAGCGTTTGCGAAAATCCTGCAGTTGATGTTGGCGGTCTTTTTTGGACATGACCTTGCGCAGGGTGTCGGCTTCGGCATGGGAAAAACCGGCCAGGATAACGGCGGCCCGGGACACGTCTTCCTGATAGACCATGATGCCGAAGGTTTCATCGAGCACTTCGGCCAGTAGCGGATGAATGGGGTCCCATTGACCGCCGTGCAGCCGGCGGATGTATTCGCGGATAAATTCGTTGGCAGCCGGGCGAATAATACTGCTGTGGATGACCAGGTGCTCAAAATCGCCCACCCTTGATTTTTGCTGCAAAAGCCGCATGGCCGGGCTTTCGATGTAAAAGCAGCCCATGGTGCGGCCCTGGGCCAGGGCCTGCTGGGTGGCAAGGTCATCTTCCGGCTCCCAGCGGGACTCGTCAAATGACACCGCATTGGTGCGCAGGTTGTTCACGGCATCGCGGATGACACCCAGACTGCGATTTCCCAGCAGGTCGATTTTAACCAGGCCGGCGTCCTCGGCGGCGTCCTTTTCCCACTGGATAATCGGCACTCCCTTGGGCGCGCGTTGCAACGGCACATACTCGTCAATCGGGCGGGGGGTGATGACGACCCCGCCGGGGTGTACGGACAGGTAGCGGGGGGTGCCGATAATTCGCTGGGCCAGGGCCAGGATCTCCGGCCAGGGCTGTGGAAATTCCAGGGCCTTTGATTCCGGGCGCTGCTTGAGTCCGGGCAGCAATTCGGGTTCGGATTCTTTGGCGCGCCAGAATCGCGGCAGCCGTTTGGATACCCGCCCGATCTCGGCGTCGGTCAACCCGTATACTTTGGCCACTTCCCGGATGGCCATGCGCGGCTGAAACAGCACATGATTGGACACCATGGCCGCATGTCCGCGGTGCCGGTTCAGCACTCTGTCCAGCACATCGTCGCGTTCGTCCCAGGCAAAATCCACATCGATATCAGGCGGATCGGTGCGGCCGGGGTTTAAAAAGCGCTCGAAATACAAATTGTGTTTGAGGGGGCAGACATTGGTGATCCCCAGGCAGTAAGCTACCAGGGATGCGGCCCCCGAACCGCGGCCGCAGGTGCGCGGACTGTGCCGGATGATATCCTGGACAATTAAAAAATAGGCGGAAAATCCCATGTCCGCAATGCTGCGCAGTTCATGCTCAAGCCGTTCGACCACTCCTTCGGAAAGTTCCTCTCCGTAACGCCCGCGGGCACCGGCATAAGCGGCTGTGCGCAGGCGACGGTCCGGATCGTCACCGTTGCGGTTGGCCAGCGGCGGCATGACAATGCCGAATCGGGGACCGCTGAACACCAGGCGTTCGGCAATTTCGTGGGTGGCCCGGATGGCCTGGGGGCAGATGGCAAACCGGCGGATGTATTCTTGCGGTGCGGCCAGCCAGGCGTCCGGCGGAGCGACATCGTCGGCCGCCAGGCGTGACAGCGAGGTGTTGCGGTCAATGGCCCGCAGCAGCCGGTGGACAGTTCCATCTTCCGGGTGCAAAAAGAAACTCCCCGGGGTGGCCACCAGGGGGACGCTCAGGTCTTTGGCAGCACGGCGCAGTTGCCGGGTGGGGGGCAGGGGGTTGCGCGGCATGGCGGCGGCCACCGTCACCCCGGCCGAATGCCAGGTGCGCAGCAGGTCGGGGTTTTGGGTCAACACCACCAGACCGGTCGCGTGATCGGGCAGGACCGTCTCCAGATCGAAGGTTTCGTCCATGTGGCGGCGGGTGAGCAGCCGGCAGAGGTTGCGGTAGCCGGTGTCATCTTCCACCAGACACACGGCGCGCCTGCGGCCGTTGGGCTGGGTGACTTCCGCCCCCACAATGGGAGTTAAGCCTTCGCACCTGCAGGTCGTTAAAAAGGGCCACAATCCATAGAGGTTGTCGGTATCGGTCAGCGCCAGACGGTCATAGCCCAGGCGTTTGGCGTGGCGACAGACCTGCCTGACGGTGGCTGTGCCCCACATCAGGGAGTAGCTGGATCGAACAGTTAGAGGAATCATGGTTTCTGGTCTCTTGTTTCTGGCAGCTGGCTGCTGGTTTCCGGTAACCGTAGGGCAGCCCACCGCGGCTGCCATCGGAGGCCGGCACGGTGGCCGGCCCTACTGCCACTTATGCCAGGAAAACGGATAATCAATCCAATTTTTAACTATTTTTGATCGAACTGGATTATTAACGATATACTCCGCTACTGAAATTATATCTTCATCTTTACGCAGCGCATGATCATAAAAGCTTCTTTGCCAACAGGGTCCTTCCAGCCCGGATTTTTGTAGTAAATTGGTGGTGTAGCTTTTCCACCTGCTTATTTGATCAACTAAATTGCCATAAATTGGGGATACTTGGAGATGCAGATGATCAGGCATCAAACAGTATGCAAAGCATTTGACAGTTTTTCCAAATGGGCCTGTCTTTAAGGTGTCGATGATAACGGTTGCCCACTTTCTATTCCTAAACAGGGATTTACGATCACTTGTACAAATAGTGATACTGAAAATTTGATTCTTATTTGAATAAGCCTCTTTAGGGAGGCGAATATTTTTCCTTTGTTTTAGAACCACTTTCAAAATTTCTCATTTGCAGTAGGGCAGCCCACCGCGGCTGCCATCGGAGGCCGGCACGGTGGCCGACCCTACTGCTGGTCATCGGTCGAGTGTTTGCTTTTAATGCTTGATACTCGATATTCGATGAAGGACAGAAAATCTGAACTGCAGAATTGCATTATCGAGAATCGAGTATCCAGTATCGAGCATCGGATATCATTGCTTCCAGCCACCAGAGACCAGCAACCGGCCGCCGTTACGCCGCCAAAGTTCGACCTATCCGCACGGCCTGCGTACCGAAGCGCTGGCGAATGCTGTCGATGGCGACGACCAGATTGTCGCGTTTTTGGGTTTGCCTTTGCTCGTCGGCAAACAGTTTCAGCTGGGCCGGCGGAAAGATTAGGCGGTCACAGATCAGGCGTACATGCCGGATACGCACCCGTCGGGTCCAGGCCAGCAGCAGGGTGCGCCGGGCCAGCTGGAAAAGGGTTAGGTCGTTGGCGGTGGCCGGCCTGGCTGCCAGCTGACGGGCGCAGCGCATGCCGTCCGAATAGTCAAGAATAACGGCCACCCGGCGGGCGGCCCGCCGGTGCCGGCGCAGCCTGTCGCCGACCTGCTCGACCAGGCGGTACAGGATACTTTCCAGGAAGGATCTGTCGTTGGTGTCGTTGCCGAATTCGTGATCGGCAATCACTTTGGGCGGCTTTTGGCCCATTGGTAAAACGGGGGAAGGGTCGATGCCGCGGGCGGTTTGGTACAGAAATAAGGCACGGGCGCCGAACGGAATCTGCAGTTGTTCCAGGCTCAGGGCGGTGAACTGGGACACTCGGGTGAGATTAAATTCCTGCAGTCTGAGCAGATCGTCGCGTTCGATGCCCGGCACCAGCCGGATCGGCAGCGGTGCCAGAAGCGATTCTTCTTCGCCGGCGCCGACAATATACTCTCCGTCGGGTTTGACCAGGCGTGTGGCCACCTTGGCCACCAGTTTGTTGGGAGCCACCGACCAGATCGGATCCAGGCCCAGATCCTTTTTTACCTGCCGCCGCAGCCGCCAGGCGACATCCGCCGGAGGGCCGAAAAGGCGGGAACTGCCGGAGACGTCCATAAACAGGTGCCCGTCGGCCTCTCCGGTTTCGATCAGCGGTGAATACGGCAGCGTCTGTTTGAGCAAAGAGCGCATGGCATGTTCGTAGCGGTCGGGGTGGGGCGGCAGAATCCTGGCATCCCGGCACAGACGCACGGCCCGACCCAGGGCCATGCCCTTGCAGATACCGTTGCGATAGGCCTCCTCACTCATATCGTAAACGGCCGCCCGGGCTGCGCCTTCAGGTGCGATAATCACCGGCCGGTCCTTGAGCCGGCTATCGACGGCCCGCTCCACCGCCACAGCAAAGTCGGCAACGTTTAAGTGAATAATCGAACGTTCGTAAGGGTTCATAGGTTCAGGGTTCAAGGGTTCAGAGGTTCAGGGCTGTTTTTTTTGATCCTTCTGGTAGGATATCAAGCATCAGTCCCCTTGCTATCAGCAGGTTAATAAGCTTGACCGCATTCCTGGGCGCCTGGGCGCGCACGTGGTTGTTAAAAAAAATCACCCCGGTGCTTGCATGCGGGGCCATCTTCGCGATCCGGCCATCCGCCCATTGGCGCAATTCGTCATCACCGTAGTCATAGTCGAACTGTTTTTGCATGTTGCCTGAGCGCCAGCCTTTGGCGTTGCGGCCGTGAAAGCGGATATAGAAAAGTTCCGGATTGGTAACAACATCAAGCCCTGGAAACAATCCCGGCAATTCCGGTTCATCCACCGTCACCAGGGTGGCGCGGCGGCGTTCGAGCTCGGCAAAAACCCGGTCCGTCGCCCAGGAGGCATGACGAAATTCCACCGCCAGGGGCAGCCCGTCCAGTTCGTCCAGAAGGGCGGCCAGATATTGGCGGCTTTGGGGTGCGCGCACAAAGGACGGGGGGAATTGCAGTAAAACGGCCACCAGTTTGCGAGCCTGTAAAAGCGGAGCGATACCGTCACGATACTGGGTCGCCTGTCCGCGCCACTGATCGGGGTCAATTTCGTGGGTCAATGTGCGCGTCAGTTTGGCGGCAAAGCGAAAACCGGCCGGTGCCTGCCGGTGCATACGATCAAGGACATGTACTTTGGGCATCTGGTACCAGGTGAAATTCAGCTCGGTGATCGGAAAATGCCGGGCGTAAAGGGGCAGCATGGCGCCGGATTTTGTTCCCGGCGGATAAAATCCGGCGTCGGTCCACTCCGTATACGAATAGCCGCTCGTGCCGACCCACAGCCGGCAGGAATTATGTGTCGTTTGGGTGTTCACATTATTGCATTTCCGTTACAGAAGTTGGTCGCAAAAAGTATGCCGGCGTTGGAGGAGCGTCCCTGCGGGACTTGAGGAGCACTGCGCGCAGTTCCTGCGCTCCGTTCAAGGAGCGCTTCGCTTGAGGCGCCAATTTTTTTGCCTCCAACCTCAAGGCTGCAGGCCGCTCCTTAAGCCTCGCGAAAGTGAGGCGATCCTCAATCCGCCGCCGGCGATGCTATTTTATCCCGCTGGATGCCGATGACTTTGCCCTGGATCAGGACATCGCTGAAGCCGTAACGCAGGGACGAATAGTCGGCATTTTCCGGGCGCAGTTCGATATGGGTTTTGTGCAGGAAAAACCGTTTGACGGTGGCCTCTTCGTTGTTGATGAGGGCGACCACGATTTCTCCGTTCCGGGCGTACTGGCGGGGTTCACAAATTGCCAGATCGCCGTCCAGAATTCCGGCATCTTTCATTGAATCGCCTTTAATATGCAGCGCAAAAAGGTTCTGGCCGCGAAAGGCGGTGGCATCAAGCACCGTGCTGCCGTCCCATTCCGTCTGGGCGTACATCGGTAGACCGGCTGTGACACGACCGATAATCGGGATCTCCCGCCAACGTTGCAGCGCCGCTGTTTCACGGGCCCGGTTTAAAAGGTAGAGCGTGCGACTGTAACGCCCCTCCCGTTTCAGATAACCTTTTTCCTCCAGCGTTTTGAGAATCTGGGCGATCGCGGCATGACTGACGCCCAGATCCGTGGCCGCCTGGCGCAGACTGGGGGCCTGTCCGTTACGCGCGATTTCGTGCTGCAGATAATCTAAAACACGCTGTTGCTTTTCGGTCAGGGTTAGCTGCATGGAAACCTCCAGTTGAGACCGCCGAAAAACGTCCCTTTTATGAAAATTAAATCCGATCTTGTTCTTGGATTGTTTCTCTAAAAGCAATATAACTAATTAAAATGTAAATGTCAATGTAAATGTAATGTAAAGGTAATAAACAGGTTCAGAGGTTCTGGGTTCCCGGTTCAGGGTTTCGGCAAGACTGAAATATTGATTGGAGAGTTACAAAGGAAAACTGCAGGAAAATAGAACGCTTTGCGGATATTGAGGCCTGGCAATTGGCCCGAGGTGAACGCTTAAGGTTTGTGGCTTGACAAAGAAATCCAGGTTTCCGGGCGGCTTCGGTTTGAGGGAACACACTCAGCAGGCCACAGGCTCATCCGGAACCTTTGAACCTCTGAACCCTGAGCCTCTGAACCTAAAATAATCGTTTTGACAGCCGGTTTTCACCGAACCGCATGGGAAGAGCAATTGCTGCGAGACTGAAAACCAAGGCGGTGCCGAAGGAACCAATAATCCACAGCCAGATGGCCGGAGACAGGGTTTTCCCGCGAATATCCGCCATGAAAATATTGTAAACCGGCCCGGCTTCAATCAAAATGACAAGGCCGATGTAACCGGCGCAGACGATCATAAAAACCAGTCCACCGAAACTGGTAACCGTCTGGGTTGGGTTTTCAGCTTTGAAATCGGGATAGGCGGCTCCCAGGCCAATGCCCATGGCAACAATGCCGGGAACGAGAAAAAAGACGGTGACAACGGACAGGGTCATCATAAAGGGGGTGACGGACAGCAGGATGTTGGTGGTGATAATCAGAACTTCTGTTAGGAGCAGTAATGGAAAATAATAAATAAAAAACTTGATCCACAAAAAAGCCTTCAGGGACAGGGGCGACGATTTGACCAGCCAGAAAGCCTCTCTTTCCATGCTGACGGCCGGATAGGCGAAACGGGCGGTTATGGCCGTGAGCACAAACAGGGCCAGTCCCATGTTCAAAAAGGAAAACAGGTTTTGCAAATAGACGGTTTTAATCGGTGATTTATCAATGGGCAGCACCTTGAAATTGTAAACATATATTATCACCAGGGCTGCAATCAAAAAAAGTTGAGACCACTGGGCCTGATCCCGCAGAAATGTTTTGATTTCCTTTACCGTAAAGGATTTTATCGGTCCGGGCAAAAAATCGAAACATCGCCAGCCGGCGGCGTTTTTCTTGAATAGCCGGGCCGAAGCCGTTTGGGTTTTTGAAAATCCCTGGAAATAAATCGCTTCGGCCACCAGGATCAGGATAAAAGCAATTGTCGCGCAAAAGCTCCAGGCGAGGGCCGTGTGAAACAACCCGCTTTTAAAGGCCCCGTTAAGGCCGGCCAGAATGCTGTCATAGGCCCATGTGCTAGGCAGAAACGGTGACTGCGGCGTCTCCAGGGAACTGATATAAACCATGACCGTGTCGAAGACTTCCGGGTCAACCAGCAGCTCCGGGCGCGATAAACGAATGGCCAGATAAATCACCACAAAGAATAAAATGCCCAGGAAAATAAAAACACTTTTCAATCGATTTGCAGGAATGACAATTACCGTCACTAGGACCATTATCGTACTGATGGCCGAAGCATTCATGACCAGCGCTGTGAGGGCTGCGACGGCATTGGCATAGTAAAAGAGGCCCGACTGGTATACGATTCCGTAAGCTAAAAAAACCGGTAGCGTAAAAATGACCACCATCCAGGCGCTTTCAACCGTGCTGTCTATCCAGCGGGAGGTAAAAATTTTGTAGCTGGAAACCGGCATGGCATGCACCAGCTGCAAATCCCTGGAAAGATACAATTTAGATAGAGACGTCAGGATGCTGCTGAAAATTAAGAGCGCAAAGGAAACGATCAGTATCATTGATAGCAGTTTGTAGCCCAGGATGTCACCAATTTCCGCGATGCCCTTAAAGTAAGTCAAAACGCGTAAGGCTACGACAAATATCCCCATCCAGAAAAGCAGGCCGATCACTCCGAAGAAAAACAACTTCAAGCGAGCGCCCCGGGCCTTTTTCCTGACGCTGCGATTCGTAAACGACCATATTCTGGGTTTTAAAAGGGTCAGGATGTCTTTCATGTTACGGGTTCCGCGTTACGGGTTACGAGTTGCGCGTTACGGATTGCACGATACTGGATATTCGCTGCAAAGCGCCTAGCGCCTAAAGCCTAGCGTAAAATCTGATAATTCGGAAATCTTTGACTATTCTAACGCTTTGCGCTAGGCCCCATGCGCCATGCACAAAACGCTCTGCTCGAAGATTCCGAATACTGAATTCTGTCCTCTGTCAGTTGACATTGGTCGTCAGGTTAATGAACACCCGCTCAAGGTCGGTATCGGTTACATTGGCCTTGTGCTGGAGATCGGCGGTGGTTCCGCTGGCGATCAAATGCCCTTTGTTGATAACCCCGATACGCTCACAGATATCTTCGGCGACTGCCAGTGTGTGCGTTGACATAAATACGGTGACCCCCTTACGGGCCAGGCGCTGAAAAAGATCCTTCACCATCATGATCGCCATCGGATCAAGGCCCACCATCGGCTCGTCCACGATGATAACCTCAGGATCATGCAGCAGAGCCGCCGACATGATCAGGCGTTGTTTCATGCCGTGGGAATAAGATTCGATCAGCTCATCGGACCAGTCCGCCAGTGAAAACATTTCCAGGTTTTGCTGCGCTTTTTTATTGAAAACATCAGCCGATACACCGTATAGGTCCGCGGTGAACTTTAAAAACTCCCTGCCGGTCAATTTCTCATATAAATAAGGACGATCGGGAATGAAGCCGATTTTACTTTTGGCTTTTTCCGGCTCTTTCTGCATATCGATACCGGCAACCGTGATGCTGCCTGCCGAGGGGGCCAGAATTCCCCCGATCATTTTTATGGTTGTGGTCTTGCCGGCGCCATTGGGACCGATAAATCCGAATATTTCTCCTTTTTTGACATAGAGATTTAAATCGTCCACGGCCTTATAATCACCGTATTTTTTGGTCAGGGATTTGAGTTCGATCATTCTATTACCCTTAACTGCAATCTGCCAATAAGACCCATTAAATCAAGCTGTTGTTGTGGTGAACCTGTGACCAGCCGTATATGGGTGACATCCGCCGGTACCTGACCGAAAAGGGCATCGGCGGTTATCCAGCGTCCCAGATACACCAGATTCCAGGCATGATAATAAAATCGTCCTTTTAAATATACCAGGCCGGCTTCAAGGCGGCAGGGTATACCCGCAGCCCGGGCCAGGGCGGCGAACAGCACGGCATGCTCATTGCAGTCGCCGACACGGTTTTCCAGGGTGGAAAGTGCATCCGGCATTGAGAGTACCGGCCGTTTTTCAATATTGCGATGCACCCAATCGACCAGTGCCTGCACTTTTTCCAGAGATGTGTTTTTATTGGCAACGATCTTCTGGGCCAGGGTCTGGATATTTTGATGGTCGGACTGAATAAAGGCCGAAGGCCGCAGATATATTTTTTCAAATGCCTCTAAATCAGCGGGGCCAATATTATCTGCCAGATCCGTTAATGATTCCCTGTTGACGGTCAGGACATTTTTTTTGAAAATTTGACGGCCGCCGTCCAGCCTAACCCTTTTATCGGCAATTCCGTTGATCTGAAATTTCAGGGAAGCCAGCTGATCCGGGTTTTCAAGCATCACGTTGGATGCGACGGATGCCATTGCGGTCAAATCTGCGCTGGCCTGCATGCCAAGTCCCTCAAGGGCATCCTGTCGGGTGGTTTTTTCAAGCCGGATTCCGAATAGCCCTTTTTCCCGCAGTACATCGCCGGATTCGTCAATCCAGGCTGTCTGGGAGCTGCCTTTAAAATTCAGGGTCACCTTGGTGGCTGTTTTTTGGCTTCCGGCTATATTGAGATCTTCCTGGCCGATTATTTCAACAATCACGGGTGTTTGCCCCATGGTGGCCGGGTCAAAGATATCGAACGCGTATTTGTCACCGGCTTTAAGTTCGATTGCAGCCATGGCAGATGTGATTCCGGCAAGAAGGTAAGGTTTGTTTTCAAGCCTGATTTCCATCCGGCGGTTGGACCCGGCACTGGCGGAATTAATGGTCAGCACATCCCCGGATAAGGAGCCGTCGACTTGGAAGCTGAATCGTCCCGAACTAATATTAAAATCAAAAGCGGCCAGACTGTAATCATTATTAAGGCGTCCCCGGGTTTTAAGCTGGATATCCTGAACCATGCCCATGGTGTTAATACGCATTAGAACAGTTTCCTGCAGGTGATATACTTCGTTTTCAGCAGACAGTTCGGTGTGTGAGAATCCGATTTTGCGGTTGCCTTGAAAAATATTCATCCAGGTTTCTTTGGCGTGGGGCAAATTGACGGTTGATATTTCCAGGACTTTGGCGCGATAAAGAAATTTGTTAAATAAATCCAGGCGGATCATGAAAAGAAGCAGAAAAGCCAGGAAAGCAAACGCCCCTGTTACCCAAAACCATTTGTGCTTAGATATTCTCATGGTGACACTGTTTGCCCGACAGACAGGGGTGGTTTATGGGGATTGTCAAAAAAGCGTTCAGTTATTTGAACGTTTTTTTTCTACAACCCCTTATCCCAGCATTGCGTATTTCGGAATTTATTTTTTAAAAGCGGTATCATGGGATCGAACAGAGACCGTGCCCAAAAAAATGGGCCGGATCCTTGAAGATCCAACCCGTTTATTATAGCACGAATTTTAATTTATTGGGCAAAGGGGATCCAGTGTCGAATTAATTTTTTATACCTACCGTCACTGTTAATGGTTTTTAGGAAGTTATTTGCTGAGTCCAACAGCTCTTTATTGTCTTTGTTGACAGCCCAGGCTAACCACTCTTCCGTAAAAGGGGAAAATATTGCGGTCAGACCGTTGACTTCATTTGCAGAAGCTAAATAGAGAACCATGGGACCATCATAGATAAACATATCAATCCGTTTATCGATCAAAGCGTTTACCGCAGGTTGCGAATTTGAAAAGGCTATCTTCTTGACACTTCTATATTGTTCATCAACAAAATATTCACCATAGGTGTTTTTAATAACGCCTATGGCAGAACTGGTTGTTAAAGTAAAAATGCCGGTACTAAAGCGAGCGGCATCCTCCCTGCGTATCAGGGCCATCTGACCACTTTTCAAATACGGGATGCAGAATGAAATTCTTACTTCTCTGAGCACAGTTTTCGTCATGCCGGACATGATGATATCGATCTTATTGGCCATCAGGGCCGGTATCAGATCTACCCAGTCAAACTCGACAAATTGCAGCGATTTACCCAGATCTTTTGCCAATTCCCTTGCAAAATCGGCTTCCAGGCCGACAATTGTATTTCCCTGCCGGTAAATCAGGGGCTGCGCATCGGGCGAAACTCCCACTCTTAAAATATTTACATCAGGAGGGATTTCGGTGGATTTAACGGCATTTTGCCCGGGTGCTGCGCATCCGACAAGCAAATGCAGGCCCGCAAGAAAGCATATCAGAAGCAACCATCGGCTGCTGCTCGGATTGTTAGGCATTCTTTTTCTCCTCCTCTGTCAATTGATCATTTTTGACAACCGCCCTAGCTGAATCCTATTTTCCCAGGCTGAAGGTCTTTAAGGGTATATCATTTGTTTCGGCTTTATGTACAGAAGGAAATTTGCGGCCTTCACAAATTTTGTCAATCGTTGAACCAACCGACTTTTTTTCTTGACACCTCTTTTTTTATTAGCGATATAATAGCTGCAATCAACGACTACAGGGGCTCGGTCCGATTGCCATCTTCTCTGTGGCCGAGGGCTATAAAAGTTTAAGAGATCCATGATGTATTCTTTTCGGAGATGAGATAAATTCCGGCTTTGCAGGCAGAGTCAATATGACCCTGCCTTTTTATATGGTGGGTAGAAGTATCTTAACAGCTGGAACCCTTTGCAATGGGGGGTGTTATGCAACGGTTTCAGAAGTGGTTCAGGAGTTCAGAGCTATGCCGCAGGGAACAGTCAAGTGGTTCAACAACAAGAGGGGTTGGGGTTTTATAGTTAAAGAAGACGGTGGAGACCTATTTGTCCATTATTCCGCCATAAAAGGCGATGGCTTCAAGTCGCTTACCGAAGGCCAGCGAGTGCAGTTTGAAATCAGGGAGGATGCCAACGGCCCTGCTGCTGCGAATGTTGAAAAGCTATAAACGGCAGCACTCAAATTCACAAAGACCATAGAAAAAACAGTCTTAGAAGTTTGTGTCAGCATCGGTGCGGTTGGCACCAAGATCAATCTTTTCGATTGAAAATCCCTTTCAGGCGTTGCAGTTCTGACTCCGCATCGTTTACAATTTCGCTGACAATTTCGTTGAGCGGCTGGATCTTATCCACCAGGCCTACCGATTGCCCTGCCATGAGCGATCCTCGGGTAACATCACCCTCAATCACCGCCTGCCGCAACGCGCCGACCCAGAATTCTTCTACCTTATGCTGAGCCTCGTGCTGATCAATGAGGTTGTTGTCCAGTTGGCTCAGCAATTTGAGTTGAAGTTTGGCAAACTCGAGGGAGCCCTCATTTTTCAAAGCCCGCACGGGGATGACCGGCAGGCGGCTGTCGAATTGCGGCGTTGCCATGGCATCTTTGGCCTTGGCTCTGCGAAAGGTTTCTTTGAACTTTGGGTGGGCGACACACTCTTGTGCCATGATAAAACGGGTTCCCATCTGGATGCCGGCCGCCCCCATCATTAACAGGTGAGCCATCATACGCCCGGTTGCGATTCCGCCGGCGATAAAAATAGGTACGCTGTCAACGTTAAAAAGAATCTGTTGAATCAGGACCGATAAGGCTACCGGGCCGATGTGGCCACCGGCCTCTGAACCTTCTAGAATTAAGGCATCTGCTCCCCTTTCGATTAAATTACGTGCCAGGGGGGCTGTGGGGGCGAAACAAATGACCCTGGCGCCGCAGCATTTGGCCTTTTCGATTTCGGATTTTTTCGGTATGCTGCCTGCAAATACGACAAACGGGCAACCCAGCTTGCAGACTAGTTCAAGCTGATCTTCGTAAACCGGGGCCAGCGTGATAAGATTGACACCAAACGGCTTGTCCGTCAACTCTTTGGTTTCAACGATTTGTTCTTCAAAAATATCCACCGGGGTATTGCCGCCGGCCAATAGACCGAAGCCTCCGGCATTGCCGATGGTGCTGACGAGTTTAGGGTCGCTAATCCACGTCATCGCACCGCATATAATAGGGTATTTACAGCCCAGAAATTTTCTGCCTGATACAAAAAATTTGTCGATCAGCATTTTCTGTGTTTCCTTCCGGCCGGATAGGAGCTGTATTGCGCAGCAAGACTTATTGCCCCAGCAATTCCCGGGCATGATCCAGAGTAGTCTGGGTGATTTTCTCTCCGCCCAGCATCCGGGCAATTTCCTTGTAGCGGTCTTCTTTATTAAGCGGCTGGATGGCTGTCAGCGTTCTGCCGTCGTTGATATGCTTGGAAATGCTGAAATGATGCTCACCGAATTTAGCAATCTGCGGTAGATGGGTAATACATATAACCTGGTGATGGCGGGCAAGTTCGGACAGTTTGCGGCCCACCACTTCAGCAGTGCCGCCGCCGATGCCGGCATCCACTTCATCAAATACAATGGTTTCCACCGCATCGGTTTCGGCCAGAATGGCCTTTAAGGCCAGCACCACCCGGGAAAGTTCGCCGCCCGAGGCAATACCGGCCAGCGGTTTTAATTCTTCTCCCGGGTTGGGGGCGATCATAAACGTGGCGCGATCAATACCGGTTTCAGTGATGGTGCCATCTTGGGCTGTAAGATAGAAATTGGTTTTCCTGTCCGCTGCGATGGGATGAATGACAGCCTGAAATTCAGTCTGGGACATTTTCAGAGATCCGAGCTCGGCGACCACCGTCAGCGCCAATTTTTTTGCAGTTTTAGCTCTCTTTTGCGACAATTCCAGCACCCGGCGCGTCAACTGGTCGTGCAGTTTCCCTAGTTGTTGCTCTACTTCCCGGATTTGCTGGCTGATGTTTTCAGCCTTTGATAGCCCGTCTTCGATGGTCTCCAATTGGGAGAAAACGGCTGCCAGCGATCCGCCGTATTTGCGCTTGAGTTTATTGAGTGTATCCAGTCGCCCTTCGACAGCTTCCAGCCGTTGATCATCAATCTGTATCAGATTCAGGTGGGCGCGAAGCTCCTCGGTCACGTCTTCGATTTGATAGGAAGCGGAGGCAAGCGTTTCAGCGGTGGTCTTCAACTGCGAATCAATTCGACCTGCAGTTGCCAGATTTTTCTTTACTTCCAGAAGTCTCTCGATGACGGAGCCCGATGAACCGTACAGCTCTTCAATGCTGTTGTAAACGGTCCGGTAAAGCGCCTCGGCGTTTTTCAGGCGCAGCCGTTCCTGTTCCAAAGCCGCATCTTCATCCGGGGTCAGTTCAGCCGCGGTGATTTCTTTTCTCTGAAATTCCAGCAGTTCCCGGTGTTCGTCTTGCCGCTGCCGGATTGATTCGAGCTGGCTGAGTTTATCAATCAACGGCAGGATTTGATGATAGTTGTCATAAACCTGCCGGCGCTGTGTCATCAAGCCTCCGAACTGGTCAAGTATGAGAAGATGCTGATCTTCTCTCAAAAGACCTTGATGAGCGTGCTGCCCGGAAATGCTGGCCAGGTTCTCGGTGACGGTTGTCAATAGGCCGATGGTCGCCAGGCGGCCGTTAACATATACCCTGTTGCTGTCAGAGCGTGAGATGAGTCTCCTGATCAGCAGACCTTCGGCGGGATCGTAACCGTTGTCGGACATGGTCCGGGCAACACCACTGGTCGATGAGATCTGGAACAATGCTTCCAGTTCGGCGCTTTGGGCACCGGTGCGCACAAGCTCGGCCGATGCCCTGCTTCCCAGCAACAGATTAACGGCATTGAGAATAATCGATTTGCCGGCTCCGGTTTCACCGCTCAATATGGTGAGGCCGTCCGAAAAATCGATATGCAGATCATCGATAATGGCAAAATTTCGAATGGACAGTTCTTTTAGCATTTTAAATATAAAAGCAAAAATATGTTCCTGGATGCGGTTCTTGCTGATGAATTATATGCCATATGCAGGTGCCTTTGTAAATTATAATGTAGGGGACGCTGGTGAAATATTGACATTTTACTATTTTTCTGTCATTCGTAAAACATGCCACGCAAAGCCCGCATAGATGCTCCTGGAGCCCTTCATCACATCATTGTTCGAGGTATTGAGCGTCGCTACATTTTTAAAGATTTCTTGGATTATCAAAATTTTCTCAAGCGTCTGGGTTCTATTATTTCTGAAACAGAAACACCCTGTTTCGCCTGGGCGTTAATGCCCAATCATATCCACCTGCTTTTGCGGACAGGTTATGCTCCTATTTCTTTAATAATGAGGCGTCTGTTAACAGGATACGCGCAGCAATTCAACCGGCGCCATAAACGACATGGACAGCTATTTCAGAATCGATTTAAATCGATTCTATGCGAGGAAGATATCTATCTTCTGGAACTTGTTCGTTATATTCATTTGAATCCTCTTAGGGGTAGAATTGTCGAGAATCTCAAACAGTTGAAAAGTTATCCTTACGCTGGTCATGGCGTCATCATGAATGCATTAAAACACGACTGGCAGGATAAGAATTACGTCCTCAAGATGTTTGCCGACAAAGAGGGTGTAGCCAAAAGATATTACGAAGAATTTGTTGGCAAGGGAGTTGGATTGGGACGCCGACCGGAGTTGGTGGGTGGGGGGTTGATTCGATCAGCCGGCGGATGGTCGGCATTAAAGGCCTTGCGCTCTGCGGCAACCCGAATAATGGGGGATGAACGAATACTTGGAAGTGGCAGTTTTGTTGAAAATGTTTTAAAGCGAGCAAACGAGGAATATGAGCGGCGAACGTTGACCGAAAGGCAAGGATTGGATTTCGAAGTTCTGGCTCAAGCTGTTTCAAACCATATTGGAATCGATCTGCAATTGCTTAAAAGTGCTTCTAAACAACGCAAAGCAAGCCAGGGCAAATCAATTGCTTGTTTTTTAGCTGTAGATAGGCTGAAAATGACAGGCAGAGAAGTGGCGCGTCGCCTCCAAATTACACCATCAACGGTAAGCAAAGCGATGATACGAGGGCGTTCAGATCCAAGCTCTGAAATAATCTGGCAGACAGTTGTCGATAATGCATCGTTTATAAAATTTTCATAATTCAAAAACCAAAATCACAAAATATCGATATTTCACCATCGTCCCCTAATTTTCTTAATTCAAAAACCAAAATCACAAAATATCAATATTTCACCATCGTCCCCTAATTTTCTGCAAACCGTATCATTTTTTAACTGTTTTATTTCCGGGAAACTTTAAATCATAGCGCTTACCGATAAATTCTTGGCTAATCCTGCCTATCGAAGATGAATCGGCGGAATGATTTCGCATCTGGATGTCCTTGATAATGCCATTATTGACAATAAGATGGGCATCAACATGGCCGGAATTAAGCCAGATTTTGTGGCGGACGGCAAATTCCGGTGACCGCCCGAAGGTCCAGTTCCAGGAGTTATATTTTTCTTTTGCCAGGCGCTGAACAGCCTCCCGGTCCTCGGCCGTCAACCGGTATTCCCCTAGTTTTCCAAAAGCATCGGATATAGCGTCCACTATTTCAGACCGGAATGCATCCATGCCCATGGGATGGCGCAAATGCTCAGAAATATTGGTTACCTTGCTTTTGATGGATGAAACTGCCCGTGACTGGGTAATTACCAGATTAGAATCCAGCACTTGTTGAAGAAATTCCAGTTCCGAATCAAAGAGCAGGGTCCCGTGGCTGAGCATCCGGCGCATATTGGTGTGCTGGGAATTGCCGGATACCTTTTTACCGTCCACGACGATATTGTTTTTTTCCGTCAGCTGCGCCGGTACTCCCAGGCGTTGCAGGGTGTTGAGGATGGGCCCTATCAGGGTTTTAAAATAATCCAGTTTTTCTTCCGGGAAATCGGTGATAAAACTGAAATTAAGGTTGCCGGGGTCATGGTAAACTGCCCCACCCCCTGAAATCCGTCGCACCAGAAGAATTTTTTTCTGCCGGGCCAGTTTTTGATTGAATTCCTGAAAAGGATTCTGGTGCCTTCCGATGATAATGGATGGCCGGTTGATGTAAAACAGCAGATACTCGAATCCGGGATCCAGGTTGCGCAGGCAATACTCTTCCAGGGCCAGATTTAGGGCGGGGTCGGCAGTCTCACTATTTCTGATGAGAAACATGGTGAACCGGTGATGTCTGTTTTGGACAGGATTTCAGGCCCTTTTGTCAGCCCTCACCTGCCAGTTTGTTCAATGCCTCGCCGGTCAGGCGGTATAAAATCCATTCTTTCATGGGCCTGGCATTCAAGCCGTCATAAGTGCGGATAGCCGGCTCGTTCCAGTCCAGAACCGACCACTCAAATCGGCCGCAGTTGCGCTCTTTTGCCAGCCGGGCGATATGGGCGAGCATTGTGCGTCCGAAACCATTGCTGCGGTATTCCGGTTTGACGTAAAGATCTTCAAGATATATGCCCGCTTTGCCCAGGAAAGTCGAAAAATTATAGAAAAACAGTGCGAAGCTGATGGGAAGGCCTTGATGCTCACCGATCAAAGCTTCGGCCACCGGACGGTCGCCAAATAAGGATTGGCGGATGTCTTCTGAGGTTGCTTCGACCTCGTGGGACAGATGTTCATAGTCCGCCAGCTCCTTAATCAAAGATAGGATAACTGGCGCGTCATTTTCAGTGGCGGCTCGAATTGTAAACTCCGATATATTTGGCAAGTTTTTTTCCTAAATATATTTTCTAATCGAATCAGTTAAAAGATACTCGATGCTCGATACTTTATGCTCGATGCAATTCCGTACGTTCAAAATTTTCTGTCCTTCATCGAGGATCAGGTTCACATTATCACCAACTTAG
>Ga0075306_1000002_pt1 | contig 99424 bp, 86 predicted proteins | sample Joice_CattailNLC_FD_120074 | JGI IMG/M metagenome (GOLD analysis project Ga0075306, IMG submission 120074) | Natural and restored wetland microbial communities from the San Francisco Bay, California, USA, that impact long-term carbon... | ecosystem: Environmental > Terrestrial > Soil > Wetlands ... | reverse complement strand
TGGTAAGGGCCCTGCTGGGAGGAATTCTTTTTATCTTTCTTGGCTTTATCGGCGGCTTCTTCGGTATGGGGGGCGGCGCATTTCTCACCGGGACGCTGAACCTTGTCATGTTGGCGCCGGTCAAGGTTGCAGCGGCATCCAGCGGCGTCTTGCTGGCTATCAGCGACGCGACTGCTATCTGGACCTACTTAACATATGGCGCCCTCATTTCCATTCTTGCCGCTCCATGGATGCTGGGACACGTCGTCGGCGGAATCCTGGGAGCGCACCTATTAATCCGGATCAGAGCCGGTTTTGTGCGCAAAGTTCTGATTCTTATCCTCCTGGTTTCATCGGCTAAGCTGATCGCGCGAGGACTGGAAGGGGCTTTCGGAATACATATACCCTTTTTATAGGAGCATGTTATGGAAAAGGACCAAGCGAAGCCGCCGCTTGCCGGGGTGATATACGGCGGAATCGTTTACTGGGGGGTGCTAGTGGGTTCTCTCATTGTAATTATCGGATCGGTGTTGGCCTTTTTGGGAGATAACTTTGTGCCGGCCTCTTATTGGTTGTCCACGGTATGGCAGGGCCAGTCTGTCTCTCAAATTTGGCAAGGCGCCACGGGTTCACTGCCCATGGGGCACTGGTACCTTTCTCATCTGACAACCGGCGATGGTCTGACTGCCCTGGGGATTGCTCTGGCCGTTTTTTCAGTGGTGCCGGCCCTTTTTCTATCCTCAGCGGTGCTTTTCAAGGAGCGCGACTGGATATACGGCTCGTTGGCGTGTGTTGCCGGCGTGATTGTGATGATCGGAGTGTTGGGGTTGATTTCCGTAGGTTAGGTCCCATAGCATCGGATAGCCCTCAGGGCTTGGTGAATTGCAGGGCTGCCTGGAGCGTGGCACTTCTGCGATAATTTGGCAAATGGAGGTCGATATGTCTATCATAGCTATCGCCAGAGCTTCTTACAGCCATGGCAAGAAAATCGCGGAAAGGGTGGCGCGCGAGCTGAATTATGATTGTATTTCTCAGGAAATTATCAGTCTGGCCTCCCAGGAATTCGATATTCCTGAAAATTGGCTGAAGAAAGCTGTTGAGAACACCCCTACTCTGCGTGACCGCTTCAGCTATGGGAAAAAGAAATACGTCGCTTATATCCGTGCCGCTCTGTTGGAATATGCCGCCAAAGATAACGTGGTGTATCATGGCCTTGTGGGCCAATTTCTGCTTGAAGGCATTCCAAATATCCTCAAGGTCCTGATTTCCGCCACTGCCGAGGAGCGCGTGAAGGTCATCATGCAAAGAGAAAATGTCTCGAAGGCAGAGGCGCTCAAAACCATAAGAAAGTTTGATAAGGAGCGCAGAAAGTGGGCCATGTATTTCCATGACAGGGACCCCTGGGAGCTGAGCTTGTATGATCTTGGCCTGGTCATTGGGAGACTGTCCATCGATGATGCCGTTGAGAAAATTCTCGCCTCGGCGAGTTCGCCCTCTTTTCAAACGACTGCCGAGTCTCGCAGAATTCTTGCGAACGAAAGCCTGGCTGCCAGGGTAAAGTCGGATTTAATGAACTTTTACTCCGATGTTGAGGTCTCGGTCGAAAACCATACGATTGTGGTCCACCTGAAACGCAGTCTGGCTCAGGAGGAAGCCCTGACGGAAGATATCCGCGCAATCCTGCAGGAAATGCCGGGAGTAGAAGAGGTCCGGGTGAATATAATCCCCGTATATTAGCGAGATAATTATGAAGCTGGTGCATAAAATCACACTAGGCAATGTCCTTGGCATTATCTCTATCATCCTGATATCCGCTTTTTACTACCATGAATTCGATCTTGTCCTTGCCAAGTTGCGCTTTGTTGAAATTGCCGACAGCCTTAACGCCTCATTTCTAAGTATGAGGCTTTCAGAAAAGAATTATTTTCTCTATAAAGATCCCTCAGAACTTTCATCGATAAAAAATGAGCTGAAGGAAAGCCATCTGACGGTTGAAAGCCTGAGCCCGGATATAATCAAGGCCATCGGCGAACAAAACTGGCAGAACCTTAAATTATATCTCAACAAATATGAGCAGGAAATTGATGAGTTAGGGGAGCATAATCAAACGGCGCCGGATATACAATTAAACGTCCGGGAATCCGGACGAAAATTGAGGCTCTTTTCTGAGAATATGATCAGCCTTGAAACAAAAACGATTAATGAAATTTTGCTGGCTTCAAAAAAGACGCTGCTGGCTTTCTTCTGCTTCATCATTTTTACCGCCATAACGAGTTCCTATCTATTTTTTTCAAAAATTTTCAAAAATCTTAACCGCATAGAAAAAACGGCCAACGCAATATCGGCGGGAAACTTCATGAAAATGGAAGGGAAAATACCCGACAATGAACTGGGTTCCGTCATGAAGGCCATCAACACTATGTGTGAAGAACTTGAAACCCGCCATGAGCAACTTATCCAATCCAAAAAACTGGAATCTTTAGGCATTCTCACCTCGGGCGTGGCCCACGAGCTCGGCAACCCGCTCAATAACATATCCATGGTGGCTCAGACTTATTTAGAGCTCTTCGATCGCATCTGCAACAAAGACAAAATAGAGTATATGAATACGGTCCTGGAGGAAAGCGAAAGAATCAAAAAGATTGTTCAGGACCTTCTGGATTTTTCAAGACCGAAGAAAGCCGATTTCAAAGTTGCCGATATCAATAGCGTCATAAAAAACTCACTTAAACTGGTCCAGAATACGCTTGATATTTCAGGAATCAACAGTCGCCTGGACCTTAAAGAAGACCTTCCCGCCGTTTTGATCGATGAGGACAGAATCCGGGAAGTTCTGGTTAATTTACTGGGTAACGCGGTTCATGCCATGCCTTCAGGCGGATCTGTTTTTATTGTTACTAGGCTTGCAGAAAATCAGGATAATATCATTATAGAAGTCACAGATACCGGCAACGGAATTTCCCAGGAACTTATTTCTTATATCTTTGACCCTTTTTTCAGCACCAAGGGTGCGGAGGGAACGGGATTGGGTCTGTCTATCAGTTATGGTATTGTAAGAAGACATAACGGAAAAATGGATGTGAGGAGCAAAGTGGGAGCCGGAACAACTTTTGTTATAGAATTACCTATTCATAGGGGAAGGGAGGATGGAAATGAACGCATATCGAATCATGGTGATAGATGACGAAAACATTGTCGGCAAGATGATCAAAACTGTTTTTGAGCAGGATGGTTATACCGTGGAGACTTTCCTGGATGCAAAACCGGCGCTCGCAAGATTAAAGGAAGAAAAGTTTAATGTCGTCATTACCGATCTGAAAATGAAGGATATTGACGGCATGGAGGTCCTGAGAATCATTAAAAATGAATTGCCGGAAGTCAAAGTGATAATGATTACCGCCTTTGCAAGTATGGATGCCTCCATCGAAGCATTTCGAAAACATGTGGATGATTTTTTTCCAAAGCCGGTAAAAATAACGGATCTGAAAGCCTGCGTTAAAAAACTGCTGAACGGTTGAGAATAAATACGAGTAAAATTGGTCACCTACACGGTGAGATTTAATCGCCGCAATGGCCGCCCGGGGCATGTTTTTCAGGGAAGGTTTAAATCTTTGCTGGTCGATGAAGATGAGTATCTTTTGCCGCTGAGTCGCTATATTCATTTAAATCCAATTCGAACCAGCCGGTTTAAAAAGGCTGAGTATGCAAAAAAACGCAATTATCTAAAAAATTATCCATGGAGTAGCTTTGCAGGACCGAAGAACGAAATTTAAGGAATTTAGGCAGATGGCCATGGAACTTAGTTACCGGTACAGTAATTTTAAGCAGAAAGAAATCGGAGCCATCTTTGGCGTAGATTATAGCACCGTGAGCCAAAATCGAATGCGTCTGAAAACAAAAATAAATTCAAGTCGAAGATTGAAAAAACAATTTGATTGCATTTTGATCCAAATCCATAAAATGTCAAATTCAAAGATCTGACCCCTTTTTCGTGTCCCTTTTTCCGTTCACAGATCGTTTCGCGATTAGAAGGCTTTTAGGCGTTTATCCAGATGAGGAGCGCTGCCAAAGAGAATAAAGTAACAGGGATACCGACCGCCGCATGTTCCTTGAAGCTAATTTTGATGCCGTAGATGGAAGCCTGTTCTATGACAATCAGATTGGCAATGCTGCCGATGATGATCAGATTCCCGGCGAACGTGCTTGAGACAGCCAGGGTGTACCACTCAACGGGATTACCCGTGTCAAGAAATCGAACCAGAAGCATGGTTGCCGGCACATTGCTGAACAGGTTGCTCAATACCGTGGATACCCCTGCTAAGGTTAAGAGGTTGTGAAGATTGGCCCCTAATGCCTGGAGTTGATTTACAACCATATCCGGGTAATGGTTCTGGGAAACACCTTGTATAACGACAAAAAGCGCGCAAAACAACATGATCAGATGCCAGTCCACAAGACCAAGAATTTCTCTCGTTTTCAATCTGCGGCTGCACAGCAATAGACCGGCGACACCGATGGCCGAAAATTCCCTGGGTATCGACGTAAAAAACAGGGCGATGAGCACGCAGGTAAATACGAGTCCCTTGTCGGTTTGCCACCGGTTGAATGCCGGCAGATGCTCATTGACCTCAACAGCCTGCAAGTCCCGGTGCCGTGCGATCTCTTTTCGATAGATCCACAAAATAATCAAGTAACTTCCTATCAGCGCAGCCATTGCAGGCGGACCGCACCAGAAAAAGAATTCCGCAAAATCCAACCTGCCGACCTGGCCGATCAGCATATTCTGAGGATTGCCGATGATGGTCGCCGCAGAACCGATGTTGCTTGAGACGGCCAATCCAATAAGAAATGGCAGCGGGTTGATGCCGGCCTGGATCAAGGCCAGCGCCAAGACCGGAGTGAAAGCGAAACAAACAATGTCGTTGGCCAAAACGGCAGACAAAAAGGCGCTTGCAAGCATAGTTACCAGAAGGAACGTCTTTGGACGGCCCAGCAATAATGTCATTTTCAAAGCCGCCCATGTATAAAATCCGCCGAGTCTGAGCTGAGCGGATATAATCATCAGTGAGTACAAGAGCAGGATCGTCGGTAGGTCAATGGATTTAACGGCGGCATCGGTGGTAATAACACCGCAAACAATCATTCCAATGGCACCCAGCAACGCTATGCCGACCCTGTCAATCACAAGGCCGGGTATCCTGCCCAATGCAACGCCGGTATAGGTTATAATAAAAATGATCGCAGCTAACATGGATGTCTAAGCCCCTAAAATAAACGCTCATCAGAACCATTTCGTTTTAGGCCTGGTTTTTTAGACCAGGCCGCCCGCACAGATGACCAAAATAAGGATTTAAAGTGTGTTTTCAAGCGATAAAGTTAATGTATAAAATGTTTGAGTTCGACCCGGAGAGGGCCCACAAGGCAATCCGGAAGGCGAAGGTTCAAGTCTTCATTATTGACAGATTATCTGTCTCGCGTAAAAATGTTTTATTTTCTTTTCAACCAAGCGGGAAAACTCAACTTAGCTAGGGAAATTTTTTACCTAAAAAGGCTTGTTTTTCCCTGGTCACCACTGCGAGTGTAAATTTTTGACATAATTGGACTCTACACATCTATCCCAAAAATTTGAGGTTCTTTCCGAGAACCGCAATTTTCATTTAGCCAGTGGGCAATATTTTTCATCAGGCTGGCTTCCCAAACCCTTGCACCTGTGGGACAGCTTTTAATACAAGCACAACAGCGAATGCATAGCTCGATTTTAGTTGCCACGCTCCCATCTACTGAAATGGCTGCAGTTGGACATACACTGGCACACGTACCACAAACTGTGCATATCTCTTCTTTGGTCACGGGTGAAACAGTCATAGATCGCGCTCCGCCTTCATATGGAAATCTGCCGGGAATTTCCAAATCCATTTGGGCATCAGGTGATTGTAACGCTGTGACTTTATTTTTAATTTTTGCTCCAAAATCCATTGCCTTTTGAACATCCAGGCTATCCGGACGTCCATTTGCGATGGGGACATCCTTTGTTGCAAAAGAGTGCTCCCCAATGAATGCCCCACCGGCAACCGGTTTAAAGCCCAACTCAATTGCAAGATTTTTTAATTCTAACAATGCATCTTCAAACTCCCGATTCCCATATACAACTATTAGAATCGCCAAGGTTTTGTTTGCTTTTAGCTGTTTGAAACGATTGATTGCATCAACTGGCAGACGACCACCGTAAACAGGTGCACCGATAATTACGAATTCATCTGAAAAGGGTGGAATTGTTTGTTGAGCTCCTTCCGGAAGTGTCAAATTAATATGCTCGACATCTTCAACAGTGATACCTTTGGCTATACTTTCCAATACTTTTTGAGTGGTTCCAGTGGGTGAAAAATAGATGAGTTTTACCTGTTTAACTTCCATTGTCATCTTCTCCTGCTCATATTAGGTTATAATTTAATATTTATTATTCGGTATGGTAATTATTTGCAATAATATGGCGGTGCGCCCAACTGTAGGGACAACCTGAGCCTAGAGTTAAACTCTGAGCTGTACATATTGAAAACGAGGTCTCAGGCAGCCTCGGCAACCGGATGAGGAAAATTGAAGTAAACCTCATCCGGGGTCAGATTGTCAAGCGCTTGATGGGAGCGCTCAGCGTTGTAAAACCCAAACCACTTTTCAAGGCCCCATTGCAACACTCCTTGCAAATTCCCCAGCAGAAAGATAGGATATCTGTGATAAAAAAGTATTTGAGAGGCTAAGATAATAGCGGAAATCAAGAAGAAAGGAGGAAACAATAATGGCAAAAGTTGATGCTAACGGTATTCAGATTGAATACGAAACCTTTGGAGAGCCTGATTCGCCAGCTTTGCTTTTGATTATGGGACTCGCTGGCCAGTTAATTGATTGGGATGAAAAATTATGCCGGCAACTCGCCCAAAATGGCCACTATGTAGTTCGATTTGACAATCGAGATGCCGGGCTTTCGTCTACAATAGAAAAAGCCGGCGTGCCAGATATAATGCAGACCATCGAAGCAATGATGAAAGGCGAGATGATAAATCCTCCTTATACGATCGAAGACATGGCAGCAGATACGGTAGGACTGTTGGATGCTTTAGGCATCGCAAAGGCGCATATATGTGGCATATCAATGGGAGGAATGATTGCACAAACGATCGCGCTCAATTACCCCAATAGGGTTTTGAGCCTTATCTCGATCTATAGCAGAACAGGCGACCCCGAGGAACCGCAGCCTAAGCCAGAAGCCATGGAATTATTACTTACGCCTCCTCCAGAGGGACGGGAAGCGTATATCGAGTTTGGTGTGAAACTTTTTACCACGATTTCAGGGCCTCGCTTTCCTTATGATAAAGAATGGCTCAGAAAGCATGTGGCTCAAACATATGATCGATCATACTGTCCTCAAGGCGCGGCTCGACAGCTTGTCGCCATTTTTGCACAAAAAAATAGAAAGCCTGCACTTGAATCGCTCTCTACGCCTACGTTAGTAATCCACGGTGCCGATGACCCTCTTTTAAGGGTAGAGTGTGGAAAGATTACAGCTGCTGCTATACCCGGTGCCAGGCTTATGATCATCGACGGAATGGGACACGACCTTCCGCATGGCGGGGCCTGGCCACAAATCATAGATGCTTTGGTAGAACACACGCAAAAAGTCTACAGTTAAAGGCATTAAGTACCTGTCCCCTATTTTTATTGATTTATTTTCTTGACAGAGGGTTAAATATGGGTAAAAATTTAATTGTATCGGTAACTATTTGAAATTACGCACAATACCACATAGTGGCAGAAAATCGCTACTTATTTTAATGACCGCGAGTTGACGTGTTCCAGAACTAAACAGGCTCCGCCAAAAGCCATACCTTGAAAAATCAGGAGAGGGAAATAGATGCAAGAGGATATTTCCAAGGGCGAAGAAAAACGGGCCGGGCCTCGTTTGGGAAAAGCCCTCTCGATACGTTTCAGACTGTCCGACGAGGGAGGAGATAAATTTTATACGGCCACCACTGAAAATATCAGCCGGGGTGGATTGTGCCTGAAAGTTTTTCAGGAAAAACAAGAACTGATTGAGAAATTGTTCCGAAAAGGACATAATCCCGCAATTGATCTGGAACCTCCGATACCCGATCGGGATGCGCAAATTTCCACCAAAACGCAATGGATCAAAGCAAGCGTCAAATGGTCCAAGAAGCCCGACGACAAAGAGTCAGTCTTTCTCATGGGGTTGAAGTTTGGCGAAATGCCGGACGACATCCGAAAAAAACTTTATGAGTTCATTTTAGATGAATATGTAAAGCGCTACGGGGACAGCCCTCCCGAATAAGGCGCAGAGCCGGCCTAAAGGCTCTGATTTCGAATCCGTAAAACGATCAGTTTTGACCCCAAAAAGGGGCTGGCCAAAGTCACTCCGCTTTGTTGAGCACATAGGTGTCCCGGACCCAGTAAAGAATTTTCAATGCCTCTGCCAGCTTCTCCGAGGCCTCAGCATTTTTTCCCTCCTGCATCAATTTTTTCCCGGCATCGGTGAAAGCGGCAATATCGCGCTCCTGCTCCTGCGTCATTGGATAATTTTTACTCAATAACTCGTTGATCTCGCTCAATTGGGATTCGGGTGTCACGCTGCTGCATGCGGCCAGGAATAGGGCAACCATCAACAGGGACAAAATGCGGCTGAATGATATTCTCATAACCGGAACTCCTTTTTATCAAAATATGAATCGGGTTCGAGGCGCAAATCGTGCCCCAGTGAATTGGTCTCGCAGCAAGAACTGAAATTAAATATTAAACTGTCGTCAGGTTGTCAATAAACAACCCCTATTTTTCTTTCTTTCTGTTGGCATCGGAATCAGTTGGAGATGCAAAAAGAGCAGCGCTCATAAACAGCGACGAGCCGGAACGTGGTTGGCCTTGATTTCGTTAGTGCAACCTTTGATGAAATGTCATGAAGCTATCTCAAAATTACATCTTACGTCCAAGGGCTGCGTTGCGATCTGGTTTAAAATGCTCACGTACTGACGTGTACGCTCCGCTTTTAAACCAAATCGACGCCTTGCCCTTGAACGTAATCTACTATTTTTGAGATAGCTTCATGATATTAAGAGATGGGCAGGGCCGCCACCGTCGGTTCTCTTGGGTTAGGAGACGCTCGCTCGGATCAAATTAAAATATTTCCTTAACTATACCGTCACCAACTATGATATCTGCAATTAGGGGTAAAGCTGGATACTCTCAATTTATTGGTGCTTGACGGAACCTTCAATTTGATTATCATTGATCTGATTTACCAACTTTTTCCTTAACTGAAATCCAAATATTGTGAGCTGGCGTTAAAATAAGATAAGGTACAATGGTAAAGATTCAATATTCCCAAACGACGGTTTCCGCTTCCCTATGTTAACATTTAAATAGGAGTTGACAACTATGGAGTTTCGAAAAGCACCGAATAAAATACTGAGCAAGGCAAAGGACAAAACAGAACAAGTCATCAAGAACAGGCATGTGCAAGAGGCAAACCCGCTCCGCGCAGAAACCAGAAACGCATGGGGTATATCGGATAAAGTTTTGACTTTGCTGGGTGCGGTCTTTATCTACGTGCTAGTAATCAGTCTCACTCAAGGAGCGGGTTTTTTTAAAGGGCTGATACTCGCATATGGGGCAGGCGGTTTCTGTTTAGGTATCGCTCTTCTTTGGAAAGGACTTCTTGCAAGAGCAGTCCGTGCGACTCCCTGGATGGTCTACGTCCTTATCGGATTGGTGATATTCTGGTTCTGGATAAATGGGACTCATCACCTTATGATATTTATCGTCGCATTTATTCTCGGCAGTATGGCTGCGGGATTCGCTGCGAGAATTTTTGTACCCTCGGTAGAGGGCAAGGAGCAAGAAAACTGGGTTAACGTCACTGTGAACAGGTTTTTTCTTGTCCTGGGACTGGCAACTTGGCTTGCCGCTTCTGGGTTGATAGCCTTGTTTGCAGCCGATCCTTGCGAGCATGGAAACCTGTCCAGATCAATTACGAAAGAAGAGTGGAATGGCCTCTCTGTCGGTCTTGCTCTCTCAGGTGGTGGATATAGGGCCGCACTAATGCATGCGGGCGTACTCAAGTACTTGAACGAGAAAAAGGTTCCGATCACACACATCAGCACGGTTTCAGGTGGTTCGATTATCGGAGCTTTCTATGCCGTCGGTGGCAAGCCAGAAGACTTCAAGGCTGCAGTAAAAGACAATCGGTTGAACATTTTGCGCGACATTTGGAGCCCGAGCAATCTGTTGCGTCTGTGGACACCTTTAAAACTGCCTTTCAGCGAAGTCCGGTTATTCCCGTGGTATAGTTATGGTCGTGTAGACATTCAGGCACGTGCTCTGGATCGGGTGCTGCTGAACGGCAAGACTCTGAAAGAATTGCGCGGGAATGGCCAACCGCGACTGCAGATATGCACGACTGACCTGATAAGAGGAAACGCAGTCGGGATAGCCCAGGATGGCGTGTTTTTTCAGCGCATAGAAAGGTTTGCTGGAGATAAAGAGGGCCAAGTGTATTTCAAAAACGTTCTCGGCCAGGAGCCGCTCGCGCGGATAGTTGCCGCCTCAGGAGCCTTCCCAGTGGCATTGGACCCGGTCAGTGTGAGTTTTCCAAATGAGGGCCCAGAACGATTACCTGCACCCGATGGTCGCGCAGTGGGCTCCGAGGTTCCGGGAGAGAATTATAGGGATACGAACACCTTAGAGCTGCTGCTTGGCGACGGTGGGCTTGTCGACAATTTAGGTGTGAAGTTGCTGTTGGGTCGGCAAAAAAAAGCGAAAGACTGGAGAATAAATATTCTCCTCGTCTCGGACGGTGGCAAGTCTCTTGAACATGAAAAAAATGTGTCCGGATTCATGGATCAGCTGTCGCGAGCTGCAGACATCGTATACGAGGGATCCGGGTGGCGTCCGCCATCACAGAATTCGGACGTGATCCCATGCAACGATGGTTCGGAAAGCGTGTGCAGAGCCAGTAAATTAGGTAATCTCCCGATCGTGTTTCTCCGACCAGCCGAGCTCAATCAGGAGATAGAGGAAGTCAAGATCTTTAATCAGACGGGAACTTTGAATGCACGTATAAAGTCGAGAGAAGCGGACGCATTGTTCAGACTGGGTGAAATGATAGCGAAAATCAAATGGCAACAGATTGAGGGTTGCCTTAATTGCTTGGCGCAGCGAGCTAAAGAGCATTAAGAGCATATTCTATGACAGGCGACGAATTGCCGTAATCTGCTAAAGCGCGGAAAATCAGCCAAAACCTGGAAATTACGGATTCAATGATTTCAGTAAGTTAAGTGAATTGAGGAGGATAGGAAACCCAGGGTTATTGAATGAAAATCCCCGTGTTGCGCCTCAGGCGCATTCGATCGCCCAAGGCGATTAAAATTCTGTCCCTCGCCACCATAATAAAAGCCCCAGAGTTATTGCTCTGGGGCTTTTTATGTTTGAGTTGGTTTTTATGAATAGATTGGAAGACGTCCTCCTATTTTCGATTTCTTCCATTGGCCCGACCCCTTCGCAATTATATTTTCGGCTAGACAATATTTACAATCAAAGCGCCCCAGACGGTGAGCAGAACATTTCCGATCGCGTAGGGGACGGTGTAACCGATGACCGGTACCGGACTTTTGGCGTCATCTCTGACTGAGTTTAGGGCGGCGGTGAGGGTCCCCGCGCCGGTCATGGCACCGAGAAGCAGCGCCGGATTGATTTTGAGTACATAAAGTCCGAAAAGCCAGGTCAGGAAGTGAGGTATGGTGGTCAGGCAGGCTCCGGCGATAAAGATCGTAACACCGGCCTGCTTAAGCGCGGCAATAGCCTGCGGACCGGCGGACAGTCCGACGCAGGCAATAAACAGGTTTAACCCCAGGTCGGTGAAAATCCACTGAGCCGGGGTAGGTATCTGCCCCCAGGTCGGGCGGACGGACCTGAGCCAGCCAAAAAAAATTCCTGAAACCAGGACGCCTCCTCCTACCCCCAGGGTAATGGGGATGCCGGCGATATCGATCGCCGCAAGTCCGATCAAGGTTCCCAAAATGATTCCGGCACCCACCGCAATCAGGTCGGTAAACTGGGTTTGGCGCTCGGGATAACCGATAGCCCCGGCCAGCCGTTCGACATCTTTGCGGGCGCCGATCACGGTGATAATATCCCCCCGGTGTACTTTCAGTTTGGGGACAACCGGCAATTCATGCCCCTGGCGGGTGACACGGCGAATGAAGCAGCCGTGGCCGTAACGGGTAAATACCTTATGGAGGGTTTTGCCGTCCAACTCCTTGTGCGTCAGGCAGATACCGAGGATCTCACCGATAATCTCCTTAGCGACATCGTCGTCGACTTCCGGTCCGATGACCTCCGAGGCTTCTATCAGGCGGGACCGATAACCGGTGAGGACAACTATATCCCCCTTTTCCAGAATGACATCCCCTGAAACGTCGTCGATTATCTTGCTCTTTTTTTTTATGCGATCGACGGAAATCCTTTGAGGGAACAGGGCTTCTACCTCCTTAACGCTTTTCGCGACGACCTGCCCGTTTTCGATCTGGAAGGCCCGGGGAATGGCCAGGTTCGACCAATGAAAAGCCTCAAGGGTTTCCTGTTCAGCACTGTACCCCAGTTCCGCTTCAGCTTTTTTTGCGGCGGCGGGCAGATCGATGCGCCAGATGCCGGTGAGTAATTTAAGCAGGATGATCAACCCGGCGGTGCCGAAGACATAGGTGACGGCATAGGCGACGGCGATATCGGACTTGAGATCCATGTCGGCGGTTGCCCGACCGCTGTTCAGGTGTTCTAAGGCATCGTCGGCTGTTCCGATGACGGATGACTGAGTCAACGCGCCCCCGATCATCCCCGCGCTGTAGCCCTGGTTAAGCGCGAAGACCTTGGCCAGGACGACGGCAATCAATAGGGCCACACCGCAGAAGAAAATCGCCACAGCGATATATTTTGCGCCGCCGCGTTTGAGCCCGCCGATAAAGTCGGGTCCGACCTTATATCCGATGGCGAAGATGAACAGGGCGAAGGATACGGTCTTGACGATCCCCAGGTCGAGGTGTGTTGGGCCGAGGATAGTCGCCCCCATGGCAATTGCTATAATGAGTACACTGGTGGTGGATCCCAGGGAGAAGGTTCCGAACTTAAGCTTGGCTAACGCGTATCCGCCGGCAAGCGCTCCAAAGAGCAGCAGGGATGGATTCTGACGGCAGAGCTGCACGATATCGTGGATGATGGTATCCATTTAGCGGCCTCCTGTCTATTTTTTTGCAGCCTCCCATTCCTTGCGGTAAGCTTCAAGGAGGGCGCTGATGCTCCTGCCGATTTTAGCGTAGTCTTGCGTGAAGAGGTTGGCGAGAGACACCCTGACCGACATCTCGGGCGCATCAAAGCCTCCGCCGTCCATCAGCACGACGCCCTTTTCTTCGGCCAGTCGCCACACAAAATCGATCGGCTCGTGGGTGTCTTCCAGCCACTTGCCGAAATCTTCACCGTGGCGTTCCCGGGCCAGTTTTGGGATATCAATGGTCGTATAGTAGCGGGCGTAGCTGGGCAGTTGCGGGGGCGCCACCCCAAGCCCGGCGTAGAGGGTTTCAAACCGCTCCCGGATAAGGTCCCGGGTTTCCTTACGGTAAAGGCGGCTGTCGGTGTCGAGAAGCTCCTGAAAGGCGAAGAAGACCATCATCACCTGCTGGGGAGTTGACAGCCCGGCGGTATGATTGAGGGCCACAGATCGGCTGTCCGCGACCAGCCGGTCGATCAGCTTCAGGCGGTCCGGGTCGGTCGTAATCGAATGATAGCGCTGATGCAGCTCACGGCGTTTGGCTGGCGACAGTTCGGCGATCATTTTGTCCATAACATTGTCCTGATAGATTCCGATGACACCCAGCCGCCAACCGGTGGCCCCGAAATACTTCGAGAAAGAGTACACCAGGATGGTGTTTCCGGGGGCCATGGCCACCAGCGAGCGAAAGTTGTCGACAAAGGTGCCGTAGACATCGTCGGTCAGAATGATCAGATCCCGGCGCCGGGTTTTGACAAGCTCGGCGATTTTATCCAGCGATTCGCCGGCTATCTTCACTGATGCGGGGTTGGAGGGGTTGACCAGAAAAAAGGCTTTGATAGCGGGATCGGCCAGTTTTTCCAGTTCAACATCCGGATACTGCCAGTCCATCTCTTCATCCTGCTCAATTTCGATGACAACCAGTTGGTAGTCGTTGAGGACCGGAATCTCCAGATAAGGGGTAAAGATCGGGGTGCCCAGGGCAATCCTATCCCCCGGGCTGATCAGTCCGTTTTCCTTGAGGGTGGAGAAGATATATGTCATGGCCGCCGTGCCGCCTTCGACAACGAAAAGGTCCAGCGTTCCCAGGGGGGGATTGCCGCCGCACATGGTGTCGTCGAGGTAGGCCCTTAGAATTTTTTCGGTATTTTCCAGGACCCGGTCGGGTGTCGGGTAGTGGTCGCCCAGGATCGCGTCGACCATCTCGCCGATAAAGTTGTCCCCGTTCAGACCGAGTGTTTCAACGGCGTATGCGTAGGCGTCGGCTAAAAACTGGGCCCCACGTTGCTCGGCTCGGATGCGGCAAAAGTCCTCAAAACGCTGGGCGATCCCTTTTGAATCCGGCGCGCCGGCCAGGCCCGGGCGGCTGAGGACCCGGTGCGCATCCTCGAGGGCAAAGGTTCCGAAGAGAAAAAAGGCCTCGCGGGAAGAGGTCGCCACCCAGTTGGGATTGCCCCGGCCGGCGTTGAGCATTACCTTTTCCTGTAAACCGCCGGCCATGTCAATCAGCCGGTTCTTGAGTTCAAAGGGGCTGAGCCCTTCGTATTTTTTTTCGAATTTTTTTCTGTCCATAAGGATTACCTCCTGACCCGGAATTCTTCCGGGGTTTAGGATGGGAGTTGAATTGCTCTACTCTAACCGGGCGGAATAAACGGCAGCCTCCTCAGACTCGGTGGTTTTAATATTATCGACAGCTTTGGCGACTTCATCACCTGTAGCGTGCGCCACCAGCAGAAATCTACCGGCAATCAGGGCGGCGGCTGAGCCGGGAGACGCGCCGCGGCGAAGAAGCCGGTCGACAGCATCAGGACGGCAACGATTCCGGCCGCACGGATGCCTTCGTCCAGTGCTTGCTGTATCGTCCTCAGGGTCTCGTCATAGCGCTCGACCTCCCTGTGCTGAGCCGGTTCCGCTGGGTCCGCAAGCCCTCTGAAAATCGCAGGACGTGTGAGTCGCTCAACGGCATCGAGCGACGTTCGATCCGAGGCGCTGAGGCCGGTTAAGCTCAACTTCTGGACCTGGAACGCCGTGACGGAAATCAGCAGAATCGTTATCACGACCATCGCAAAGCCGCAGATGAGGAAGCGGACCGAGGTTTGTATGCCAGCGGCTTCGCCAGACAGCTGTGCAGGTATATCTGCGAGGACGAGGCTTGTAATGGCCGACATCCCGGAGATCATGAAGACGCCCAATATAAACATCGCAGCGCCGATAATCAGGGGGAAACCTTTAACGGAAAACGCTGCGATCAGGATGACCACGGCGATCAGTTGGACGCCGACACTGATCATGCCGATCGTTTTGGCGGAAAAGCGCGCGAGCCGTGCCCGTATAGTACCCGTGGCGAACACTGCCAGTCCCAGAGGTGCCACCATCAACCCGGCCGCGATCGGTGCTTTGTCAAGGATGTACTCGGCATAAAGAGAAACCACCAGCAACGCACCCATCGAGGCGGAAGCCGCCAGGGCAATGGCGAGGCTGCCCCACACGAAACTGCGGACTTTAAATAGACGGGTATTGAGAACGACGTCGAGCTGCTGTTTCGAACGCCAGCGCTCGAGCAACATGAAGGCGATTAGCAATGCCACGCCGAGCCCAAGTAAAACCGGGATCGGCGACAGCTCTGGCGTCCAGGCCCGGCCGAACAACTCGATCCCATCCCGCGATTTCATCCAACCGTATCGGCTGCCCTGCTGGACTCCGAAGAGGATCAGCCCCAAAGCGACGATCAGTAGCAGAGAACCCAGCGCGTCAAATGAGCGCGTCGATCCGACCGCCGGAACTTTCGGCGTCAAGCGATAGTTGCCCAAAGCCACAAAGGCGGCGAGCGGAGCATTTGCCAGAAATGCCCAGCGCCATGACGCGTACTCTCCGAGTAGCGCTCCAACCAACGGCGCCAGCCCCAGTGCGCCGACGGCAACGGCAAAATACAGCGCGAAGGCCCGCGCCCGCGCTGGTTCCTGCGGGTATTCGCGATTGAGCATGGCGATCACCGTCGTCAAAACCATGGCAAATGCCGCTCCCTGAGCGATTCGCCCGGCGATGAGCACCACCAGCCCGGTTGCCAGGCCCGTCGTCAAACTTCCGCCGATAAGAATGATAAGTCCGGCCAGCAGCAGGTGTTTGGCACCGAACCGGTCTGCCAGTTTTCCCACAGGAACCACGAGCGCACCGGCGGCGGTAACGGTGATGGCATCGACCAGGCTCGCGTCTGCGACGGAAATGTTCAGCTGACGGACGATATCGGGCAGCAGCACGTCCATAATGCTCACATCAACGGCAACCAGTGGCACGCCGGCGATCAGAAACCAGAAGCCCAGCCCAAAAGGCCTGGCCGCGGATGGTTGGTCAGGCATGAAATCCTCCGATCGCGCTCAATTAGGGTTTTGTATTTAAGGCTAAACAGGGAATAAAATATGTCAAGAGTTGAAAGGGAGAAAATTATCGAATATCGAATCATAAATGTCGAATGTCGAAGGGATGTATTCCCTATCAGACGCTATAGAAGTAAATTCGATGTCTTTTATTCGGACCTACACCTAAAGACATAAATTATTGTGCAAGCAAACCCGGCGTTGTGGCTATTTGCCTCCAAAAATGGTATTTACCAGCCTGGCGGCCACCTGTTGATTAAAGGGAATGAAACATGAATACTCAAGAATATTACCAGCGTGTGATTGATCGGTTAAAAAATTGCTATCAATTCAGCCATTATGTCATTGCGGCGGGTCATGAACTTGCCGCCGAGGGGTATGATCCTGCTTTCCCAGCTGCAACCGAACCGATTGACCAGCTTGAAAACCTTACCCTGCAAAGAGGTTTTCAGGTTCATATCCCTCTCGTCGGCGAGAAATCCCAATCAGTGTTAATGCCGATTGATTTCGAGATCTTTCTGGCAGAAGAAAACCACAAGCTGTATGAGGACCCGGCCGCCCAGAAAAAATTCTTCGATCAGACGGTTCCGGTTGTTCATTTTCTTGAAACCCTCCTGCGCTCAAGAGGTATGCCATATCTCCTGGATTACACGCCGTCGGGTGCACATATTTTATTTCAAAATCTTCTAGGATATCGTGCGAGCGAAGAATTGCAGAAAATCGGGTATCTGGAAAATGATCTCATTAAGGCATGCAATTACATCGATCCCAGCGATATCCGGCGCTGGTATGGAATTTCGCTTGATGCGGCGCGTGTGTTCAGCGGCCTCGGGAAGATCGCCGAATATATTGCCCTTCTTACCATGGAAGCTTTTAAGGAAAACGAGTCAATGGGTCTGTTACCGGTTACCATCTCCGATGTTCATGATCGCTGTCTGAATTTTGACAATTCCTGGAGCGAAGGCTCTCCTTTTATGCGCTCTATTCGAAGCCCTTTCAGCCTGCATAAAAAAAATCAAGAAAAATACGCTAAATACCACCAACCGCCATTGGTAGATGTGATCGGGACTTATTTTGATGGAGATACGGCCAACGAAGAAACGAATATTAATTTTATTCTGGACTGTATGTGGGACCTTGAAAAAGCAGCCAATCACGCCCAGAAATTTTCAGGCCAAATCCCCTGTTCCAATGAGACATTGATCGATTTTATCCATGAATATCAATCATCAGACCTTTATCTTTTTCATCAGGATTTTGACAGTCAGGAAGATATTGCCGGAGGGCTCGCTTTGGAGTATGCCAAAAAGGAGGGAAACATTCCAGACTGGACAAAAAATATCCTTTACTTTCCGAATCCCTCTGCGCTTCAACCTAAAAATATGATAGGACTGGTTCACGATTTTCTCATCCACGCGCATTGGAAACCCAAACACATTGCAAACGTTCTTCGGGATATATATCAAAATCCGTCATTTAATTGGACACAGGATTTTTACAAGTACCCCGCAGAAGAAAAGGCCAACTTCTGGGCAAGAACTTACAGCATGGTTGCACTCTGGAAAGCGGGCAGGCTAAATTTGACAAGGGCCGCATCCTAGGTGCTGCGGCAGCATTAAAAGACAACCGCTGTCGCCCTTATATTTTAGCCCGCCGGCAGATTGACACAGCCACCAGTATCCTTATTTTCTAGTACAGTTTAACATAAAATAATTTAGTGGTCTGCGGATCGCTAACCGGCGTCCAGTTGAAGGACGCTATTATCAACTTGCATTTAAAATAGCCTGAAAATATAGGGTTGCATATGAGGAAGAAAATACTCTTCACCATCCTCGGCGTGCTTGTTATGATCGGCATACTGGGCGGTATCAAAGGCTTGCAGATCAACCGGATGATCGCAACCGGAAGCCAGTCGGCACCGCCTCCAGAGACGGTGACCACTGCCGTGGTGCGATCAGAATCCTGGGAGTCCCTGATTACCTCGGTGGGATCCCTCGAAGCAGTCCAAGGGGTGATGTTGACGGCGGAACTGTCCGGCAAGGTCGTGCGCATCGCCTTTGAGCCGGGCACGAAGGTCAAGGCCGGCGATCTTCTGCTGCAGCAGGATGTCTCCTCCGAGGAGGCTCAGCTGCGCGCGGCAGAAGCCACGGTTGCGCTCACGAAGTTAGAACTCGAACGCTCGCGTAAACTGCTGATGAAAAATGCCGTCGCCCAGGCCAAATACGATAGTGATGATGCGCAGTATAAGCAGGCCGTGGCCCAAATTGACGGCATCCGTGCCACCATCAGGAAAAAAACCATTCGCGCACCCTTTGCCGGCAGCCTTGGCATTCGGCTGGTCAACCTGGGTCAAATCCTCAATGAGGGGGAACCGATCGTTTCGCTCCAGACGATCGATCCTATTTTCGTCAATTTTTCACTCCCGCAGCAGCAGCTCGCTCAGGTCAAACCGGGTCTCAAGGTGCGGGTGACAGCCGATGCGTTGCCCGCCCGGGCGATCGAAGGCGAAATCACTGCGATCAGCCCTGAAGTCGATGTTGCGACACGAAATATCCGGATTCAGGCGACGGTCGCAAACAGTCAGGAGCGTCTGCGTCCCGGCATGTTCGTAAACGTGGCCGTGGTGTTACCGTCGCGGGAGGAGGTGCTCGTCATCCCGACCACGGCCGTGCTTTATGCCCCCTATGGCGACACGGTATTTGTCGTCCATGAAAAGGAAACTAAAAAAGGCGTTCAACCTGCAGAAGTAGTGCAACAGAAAATTGTGCAACTCGGAGAAAAACGCGGCGATTTTGTTGCCCTCGTCTCCGGCCTTAACAAAGGTGAGACGGTCGTGTCCACCGGGGTTTTTAAACTGCGCAACGACCAGGCCGTCGTCGTTGACAACGCACTGGCGCCTGTATTTAAGCTTGCGCCCCAACCGGATGACAGTTGATATGGGCGGCACAAATCCTGCCGAAGATACGGCATCTTTGATCTAAAGTTAGTCCGAGCACTTGCGTACCATGAAATTTACCGATCTTTTCATCCGCCGTCCTGTACTCGCGCTGGTAGTTAGCCTTCTGATTATCATCGCCGGGCTGCAGGCGATGCGTTCACTGAATGTCCGCCAGTATCCCCGCAGTGAGAATTCGGTGGTCACCGTCACGACCGTTTATGTCGGCGCGAGCGCTGAACTCATTCGCGGGTTCATCACCACACCGTTAGAGCGTGCGATTGCGGCCGCTGACGGCATCGATTACATCCAGTCGCAGAGTTCCCAGGGGATATCGACTATCAGTGCCCGCCTGAAACTCAACTACGATCCAATCAAAGCCCTGTCGGAAATCAGTTCCAAGGTCGACCAGATCCGTGGGGACCTGCCGCCGGAGGCTGAAGTGCCGACGATCAACGTCGAGTCGGCTGACAGCCAGTTCGCCTCCGCCTATCTTAGTTTCACCTCCGAAGTTCTCCAGCAGAACCAGATTACGGATTTTCTTGTCCGAAGTGTGCAGCCGCGTCTGTCGGCGATCGAGGGTGTTCAGCGAGCCGACATATTGGGGGGCCGTACGTTTGCGATGCGCATCTGGCTCAAACCGGAGCGCATGGCAGCTTTGAGCATCAGTCCGGCGCAGGTTCGCCGGGCATTGGCGGCCAATAACTTCCTGGCCGCCGTCGGTCAGACAAAAGGTTCGCTCGTCCAGGTCAATCTGACCGCCAATACTGATCTGGTCTCAGTTCAGGAGTTCAAGCGTCTCGTTATTCGCGATCAAAATGGGGCCCTCGTGCGACTGGAAGACATCGCCGACGTGGTGCTGGGAGCGGAAGACTATGACACGGAGGTGCGCTTCTCAGGCCAGACCGCGGTATTCATGGGCATTTGGTCCCTGCCCAACGCAAACTCCATTGACGTTATCCGCCGGGTGCGGACCGAGATGGAATCCATCCAGGAAGAGCTGCCCGCCGGACTGCAAGCCCGCATTGCCTACGACGCTACCGACTATATTACCAATGCCATCGAAGAGGTCATCAAAACCCTTGGCGAAACGCTGCTCATCGTCGTGGTCATCATTTTTCTTTTCCTCGGCTCACTGCGTTCGGCGTTCATCCCGGTGGTGGCCATTCCCCTTTCCCTCATCGGGGCGGTTTTCCTGATGCAGGTTTTCGGTTTCACGATCAACCTGCTAACGCTGCTGGCCATTGTGCTGTCGGTCGGTTTGGTGGTCGACGATGCCATCGTGGTGGTTGAAAATGTCCAACGCCACCTGAGTGAGGGACAGTCGCCCCTTGATGCCGCCTTGCTGGGAGCCCGTGAGCTGGTTAGCCCGATCATTGCCATGACCGTCACTCTGGCGGCCGTCTATGCCCCGATTGGTTTACAGGGAGGCCTCACCGGCTCTTTGTTTCGCGAGTTTGCCTTCACCCTGGCCGGGGCGGTTCTGATTTCCGGGGTGGTTGCCCTGACCCTGTCACCCATGATGTCGTCCAGGCTGCTGAAACCGGGGATCGAGGACCGCGGTTTTGCCGGCAAAATAGCCCGCGATTTCAAACGCTTCCGAACCTTTTACGGTCGCCTGCTGGACTTTACCCTCGAGAGCCGGCCGGCTGTCTACCTGCTGTGGATCACGGTGAGTCTGCTCACCATCCCCATGTTCATCATGTCCCCCAAGGAGCTGGCGCCGACTGAAGACGAAGGCGTCATTTTCGGCATTATCGAGGCTGCGGCCAATTCTACCATCGACCAGACCAGCCGCTATGCCGCGGCCGTCAATCAAGCGTATCTCAGTGTGCCGGAGACCCGCTTTACCTTCCAGCTGACGCGTCCGACCTCCGGTTTCTCCGGTATGGTCGTCAAACCCTGGGAAGCACGCGAGCGCACCATTTTCCAGATTCTGCCCGAGGTGCAGCGCAAGCTGCAAGGTATTCCAGGTATCCGGATAACCCCGGTCCTGCGACCGGCACTGCCGGGAGGCGGCCAGTTCCCGGTGGAGTTCATTCTCGCTTCGACCGCCGAAGAAGACCGGATTCTGCAACTGGCCCAGCAGATCCAAATCAAAGCGCGGCAGAGCGGTATATTTGCCTTCCCCCCGATCGTCGACGTTAAGATCGACCAGCCCCAGGCGGAGATCTTCATCGATCGCGACAAAGTGGCCGATTTAGGCCTGGACCTTCAGAGGGTCGGTGCCGACATTGGCTCGATGCTCGGCGGTAATTTCGTCAACCGCTTCGACATAGACGGCCGCAGCTACAAGGTTATACCTCAGATCAAACGCGTCGACCGTCTCAATCCGGCCCAACTCGAAAATATCTACATTAGCGGGCCCCACGACCAGCTCGTCCCGCTCAACACGATCGCTACGATCCGAAACTCCACCGTTCCGCGTTCGTTGAACCGGTTCCAGCAGCTCAATGCGGTCAAAATATCGGGCGTGGGTCTCAGGCCGCTTGATGAGACCCTTCGTTTTCTCGAGGATGAGGCCGCCAAAATTCTGCCCGAAGGCTATGTCCTCGACTACACCGGTGAGTCCCGCCAACTCCGCGTGGAGGGCAACCAGTTCCTTCCGACCTTCGTGCTGGCCATCATTTTAATCTTCCTGGTCCTTGCGGTTCAGTTCAACAGCTTCCGCGATCCCTTCGTCATCCTGGCCGGTTCGGTGCCGTTGGCAATTTTCGGCGCCCTGACCTTCACCTTTCTGAAAATGCCAAATCCGAATGTTGCCTTCTGGACCCAGGGGTGGACAACCACGCTCAATATTTATTCCCAGGTTGGTTTGGTAACCCTTGTCGGGCTGGTGTCGAAAAACGGTATCCTGATTGTCGAATTTGCCAACAAACTCCAGCTGCAGGGGCGGTCCAAACGTATAGCCGTGCATGAGGCCGCCTTGACCCGCCTGCGCCCGATTATCATGACGAGCGCCGCCACCATCGCCGGTCACTTCCCCCTGACGCTGGTTTCCGGAGCCGGTGCCGCTGCGCGCAACTCGATCGGCCTGGTGCTGGTGGGCGGCATGGCCGTCGGAACCTTTTTCACTCTTTTTGTGATCCCGGCCATATACATGCTCGTTGCCCGCGATCATGCCAAAGACCGTCTCCGCGAAAAAGCAGCCTCGACGGTCGCTGACGCCCCGGCAACCGTTTTGTGAGGCTGCAAGCCACCGCCCAAGATCCCAATTGATGCATTTACTGAAAGTCCGTCAGCCCATCAAAATCAATCTTTTTCGTCCCTTATTTTTTCCCGGGCTCGTCCCCTGATTTAGCCCCAAAGATAAATTGAATCAGGTGTGTAAAAAATAAAATATTTATGATATAGCAATAAAAAGACATCAAATGCTATTAGTGAAAAATGAATTGAGGTAAAATCCTTTGTTCGGGTCTATCCGGTCTTATTTTTTACGTATCAGTATTTCGCGCAAGCTGTTGCTTGGCTACGGCGTCCTGTTAGTGCTTCTCGTCATAATTTCCGCTTACTCCCTCATCAATCTTAACTGGATAAATGCGATCAACCACAGTATCTTAAATTCAGATCTTCCGGTCATCAAGGCCTCGGAAAAAATGGTTGATCTCATTTTAGAGCAGGAGTTTTACGCGCAGCGTTATAGAATTTTACGTAAATTGGAGAACTTAGAGCAATACCATGAAAGGCAAGCGGAATTCACCCAGATCGCAGAGCAAATCGCGAACCTGCCGGATGAAAGGGAGCTGCTCATTGGTCGTATCGTTAAATTACATATCCAATACAGTGATATCTTAAGCAAAAGCTTAACCCGGTCCAAGGGTGAGGGCGCCTGGACTTCTAAAAAATATGAAGAAAAGATTAAAATGCATCAGGAGAAAATCATTACCCTTATCAGGGCCATGGCGGCTGATGCTATTCGCGACCAGAAACACAAAACCAAAGTGACGACATCCATTGGGAATCTGGCATTCAACGTCTCAGCCGCTCTATGTATAATAGGATTTATCGTTTCGGTGACGGCAGCGATGCTGATAACAAAAAATGTATCCAGGGCGCTAAGGGAATTGAAGCTGGCCACCTCCATGGTCGCCAAGGGTAAATTCAATTATAAACCGAAAATTCAGAATAAAGATGAGTTGGGGGATCTGGCGACCGCCTTTGTTAATATGGCGCGAAAATTAAAAATCCTTGAGCAACACAATTTGGACACCAGTCCGCTCACAAGGCTCCCAGGTGGCATCTTTATAGAAAAAAAATTGAATCAACGCATCGCATTAAATCAACCGATTGCTTTCTGCCTGCTGGATATAGATAATTTTAAATCTTTTAATGATCGCTACGGATATGGCAGAGGAAATAAACTCATCAAAACCACGGCCGCAATTATACGCAAGACTGTTATTGAACAAGGCTCCACAACTGATTTTATCGGACATATCGGCGGTGATGACTTCGTGGTCATAACCACACCGAATCACTGCAAAAGGATTTGTCGCTCAATTGTTAAAGCATTTGATGAGACCATTCCGAACATTTATGATGCCGAAGACCGGCAGCGGGGCTATATCGTAGGCGAAAACCGTCAGAGACAAAAAGTTGCTTTTCCCCTGGCCTCGATCTCAATTGCGGTGGTGACGAATGTACATCGCCAAGTGATTAATTATATCCAGTTTGGTGAAATTTCGGCTGAAATAAAGCAACGGGCGAAGGCCATTGACGGCAGTAATTACCTTATTGATCAGCGCGAAGAAGCAGATCACAAAACCGAGCGCAATGCTAAATTGATCAGACTCAATAGCCGCAACATGTCATCGGGTAACTGATAAATGCCAAAAAACAGCTACAGGTTAAAAACACCGCTTTTCTGTGTGTTTTGGGCACTTGTCATCGGGTGTGCCCATACTCCGGAACCAGGTCCCGCGGATGTTTATGTGCCTTCTATTTCAGCTCTCAAACCGGAAGAGTATTCAGGGGAGATTGATAAATATAATAAAATAATCCAAAGCGATCTTCATTTGGATGTTCAACAGCGAGCGCATCTTTATCTCGCCAGCCTGTATTTCAGTCCGATGAATCCCAAACGTGACTACGGACTGGCGTTGGAACATCTGGAAACTTATGCGCTTTTCGATCCGGATTTCGCAAATGCTGTCGACCCGAGGCTTTTGCTGGCCGCTATTATTGAGATTGAAAGATTTTCAGCCTTAGCCGAAGCCCAAACCAAAGAGATTCAAGCTTTAAGTCAAGAGCTAAACATACTGAAAAGGCAGTCCTTGGCTTTCAGGGGAAGCCGTCAGGATATTCAGAGCGCAAATCTAAAGCTGCAAAAAAGGATCGGTCAATTACAGAAGAAAGTACGGAATTTGGAAAGATCCAATGCAAAATTGAATAAAACGATCGAGATGTTAAGTACGCTTGATTCGCGCCTTGAAGAGAAGCGAATTAATTTTATAAAAACAGATTCAATCGAAGAAAAGTAAATTTTCGCAAATCGCCCCGCCCCAGCGTCAGCGCAAAAAGTCTCAGAAGTTAATACGGTGGAGGCTTTTTTTTATCCGCCTAGTATTTCCATGGAATAGCAGCGCTTGGCCGCGGAGCTGGTGAAAGCTTTTTTAAAATGCCCGGGTCTTTTTCAATCTGATTAAGAAAGAACGTGTCTTCCCGGGGGACAATTTTTTTATCAAGATCGTTGCCGATGAGCAGGAGGGCGCCTTTTAAAGATACGCCCTTTTGGTAGTGGGCGGCCAGCAATTCTTGATCATTTTTGGACAATACAATGGTTGAGCCCGAAAAAGACTGGGCCCGGATGACGAGGGGTTTGGGACCCAGACGGTCCCATGCCAGTGCTCTGGACTTAAAGTATGATTTCCCGATGGTAAAGACACCCTGTTGCTCAGCCCATTGTCTGGCCAGGGAAAATCGCAGGGGCACCTTTTGGCCGTCGGGCCCGACTATCGGGGGCCTTGTGCTAGGCGGGAACCCTTCTGGGACGATGATGATAAGACCGGACGGCGGCCCAAAATATTCGTCGGAAAGCTTTTTCAGAGGAATCGGGCTGCCGTTGATCTTGCCGGATTTAATCAATCGATTGACATGCATAATCGTCAGGTTGGCAAATACATAGCTACCTGGGTCGGTATAGGGGTGCCAGCCGTCCCAGGTGAGCTCCTTTCTGCTGAAAAAAGTTTGACGCGATCCCTCATCGTAAAAAATGCTGTAAGGATATTTTATCAGAGATGTAAAAACGTGATTGGCGGGATATAAATGAATTTTGGGATATCGGGCGGCAAGGTCTCCTAAATAGCGGTTGAGTTGGGCGTATTCCTCAAAACAAAGCTTTTTAGGCCGGGGTTTAGCGTTTTCGGTGCGGTAATCCTTCGCTGGCTTTCCCCGGGAACAGTCAATTAGATTTTCAAAAAATATATCGCCTAAAATTACTGTCGGTCGATAGTCCTCTTTTTTGGCATAGGATTCGTTTCCATCCGGCGAGCAATCATAAAATTCACTGTCGCAATCCAGGGCCAGAGAGGGCACCAGGGTATCGAGCGCCTTTTTCTTCTCGCTGGTATATTCCAGAACTTTCATGTCATGATAGGTCACATCCAGGGCGATGACCAATCCGGGTCTGGTGCGTTTATAATAATATCTGGCTGCTTTCTGGTAAGAAGCCGGAAAGTACCATGGAAACACATGGCCCTTGCTGCCAAGACATAGCTGATCCGCCACAATCTCAGAAGCCGACCGGGCCAGCAGACCATGGGAAACAGAGGATCCAAGCCCCATGACCGGTCCCAGGCGCTTAAGCTCACCTGCTAAGACGGGGTCTTTTTCGCAGTAGGCGGGAAGTTCCTCGCCCGGAGCAAGCCGGGTTGAGAATATCGAGAATATTATAAGTGAGAGATATAAATATTTATTGATAGCAAATCTCACATCTTTTGCCGGGCCTAAAGTTTATTTTTCTGCCAGACGGTTTTATAAATCATATCCCGGTAGTTAGCAGGCCTGATCCATTTTGAAGGTTTTCATTTATAAGGGCTGTTATGGTTCGCCTTCTTTAGCACAGGTCAAATACCTTTTCAATAAATCCCGGGAAAGCGACCGCCCGGGATTTATAGCGGTTGTCAAATTTTTGACTTTTATCTCTTTAATTCAAATCAGCCTCATCCTTGTAATTATTTATAATCATTTGATAAAAATAATATTCTGATATCATTTTTAGTGGCATAAACTTTGCAATCCTGATTGATCTATTCCATTATAAAAAGTGGTCAATCCACTTGTAAAGTATGTGACGAGACATAATTTCCTGATCGATCCATCTGAAATGAGGAGGTGCGCTTTTGATGTTTGATCAAACTAAAGAAAAATTTCAAGCGGATATTTTTTCCGAGGAACCCCCGGAAAAAGCGAAGCCTTTTGCTGGAACATCTTCTGCCGGTCCCGATGGGCAGGAAATAAATCCGTCGGTGAACTTTCCTGCAAAACCGAGCGAGCCGGCCAACCTGCAGTTGGACTCTTCTCCGGTCAGAACCGATGAGCAGGCGCAGCCCCATCTTGATCCGTCTTTGATGAGAGCTGCGGAACAACCGCAAACAGCACCTGCTGTCTCTCCGATGACGGCCGTTGAGCCGGCCGAGCCTTTTCCAGCAGATAAATCCGCAACAAATTCTCTGATGGAAGTGACAGTGCCGGCTGAAAAATCTAAAACGGAACCGGTGGTTTCAGCGGTCAATCAAACCAACAAAAAAATTATTGCGGTGGGAGGCGCCAAAGGGGGGGTCGGCAAATCCATGCTTTCGGCCAATCTGGCGGTTGGCCTGGCTCTTTTAGGCCAGAAAGTGGTGCTGGCGGATCTCGACCTGGGCGGTGCCGACGTCCATCTTTACGCCGGTGTCAAGAGTCTTGCCAAAACCTGGAACGATTTTTTGGATAAAAAAGTTGATTCGATTCAAGACATCCTAACGCCCACGGCTTTCAAAGAATTGTCATTGATTGGGGGGGATTCATCGAAGCTGGGCAGCGCCAATCTGCCCTATTCCCAGAAGCTTAAAATTATGCGCCACCTCAAAGAACTGGATACCGATTACCTGGTCGTCGATCTGGGTGGCGATACCACTTATAATGGACTGGATTTCTTTTTGCTGGCAGATCAAAAGATTGTCGTTTCCGGCACGGAACCGGCATCGGTTTTAGACAGCTACACCTTTGTGAAAGTTGTTTTTAACCGGTTTCTAGAGCGATTTTTTTCAGATCACAAGTCGCTCAAGGATCTGGCAGAGCAAATCAGAGACGGTTCACTTGAAAAATCAAAAAATTATTCCCTTGAATTTATTTATCAGGAAGTTCGTGCCCGGGATCCCCAGGCATATCTTCTGCTGAAAAAGCAGTTTGATCAGTTCCGTTTATCCATTGTCCTGAATATGACCGAAAGCAGCAGGGATGTGCGGATTGCCGAGTCAATGCAGAAGCTGGTAAAAGAAAAGTGCTTTCTGGATATCGGGATTCTGGGAACCATTCCCTTTGATAAGGTGGTGCGTAAAGCCGCCCGGGGATTTACCCCGATTGTGGTGGAAAATCCGAAATGTCAGGCCAGCCGAAACATCCACCAGATGCTGGCGGCTATCATTTTGGATCGTGAGCAGGGCGCCACCCGGGCCGAGCTTCTTCACACTACCAGCCGGATTCGTCGCGAAGCCAAAGATCAGATCGATGCGGGCAGGATGACCCTGGATGGTTTAACCCTCGGACAAATAAACTCTGTCTATAACAAGACACCCCGGCTGCGTCAAAGTTTTCAGAAAATCCTGAATATTATGTCCGGATAACCGGAATTTTTAATCCGCCTGCGGCGGACGAGTCCTCCTGAGGCGGATAAAGGTTTAATTCCCCGCTGCTTGCGGCGGGGTAGTTCATTTTAGGAACCATAAACATGGGGCTGCGGATTTTTCCGCAGCCCCTTTATTTTTGGCATCCTGAATTTTAGAAGGATTGCCCGGGATCGAAAGGATGGATAAATAAAGAATATTTCTTGATTATTTTGCTTCCGGAAAATAAAAAGCAGACAGAAGCACTTATACCAGCCTTGCGCATTTCGGAACTTATTTTTGAAAGGCGGTATTCAGTGGGTGTCAAAAAAACGTTGCCTATTTTGAAAAGCGGTATAAAAAAAATGGATTCCACCCGGGAGGTAATTTTGCCTGAGATAAAAAGATCAATCATTGCAGCAAAATTAGGCCTGAGCGTGTTGTTGATGACCTTTGCAGTCGCAATGATGCTGGTACTATCAGGGTGCAGTGAGTATGGCCATATTCCCCTGGCCAGCAAAAAGAACACGGATCAGAAAACGGATACAGTCCAGGTAACTTTGCAGTGGAACAATGTCCCGGATGCTGCCGGGTACAACGTCTACTGGAGCAAATTTCCCGGTGTCACCAAGCACAACGGGCATAAAATACCGGATGCCGCCAATCCGATCGCCATTACGGATTTGGAGCCGGACACGATCTATTATTTTGTTGTGACAGTGGTCGCTGACGCCGGTGAGAGTAAGGAATCAAGGGAGATGTCATTTGCCGGGATGGGAGCCGCCGGGGTCCTGGATTTTAAGGATCTTTTCGAAAAACCACCCCCGCCGTCTCCACCGCCCGCTGTGACACAGGAAAAAGTGCAACCTGAAAAGCAGGCGCCGGTCGCCAGCCGGGAAGAAGTGCAACCCTCTGGTAAGGCCCAGGCCACCTTAGCCTGGGATAACGTGCCGGATGCGATTTCCTATAATATTTACTGGCGTAACCAGCCCGGGGTGACCAAGCACAACGGCAAGAAAATCGCGAATGTCAAAAATCCGCACACGTTAAAAGAGCTTATTTCCGGAAAAACCTATTATCTGGTCGTCACTGCCGTCAGCAAAGACGGCGAGAGCAGCATATCAGAGGAAATTTCGTACACGGCTGAATAAACCAACCGGTTAGGAAACTGAGAAACCCGCAACGCGTCATTGCTCACGCCCGGCATCGGTGGCGGTGTCCGGTTTAAGACGGGACAAAAAGACCGGTCCCAACAAACACCCGGCGGCCATGGTAACAAAGGCCATGGCCCACCCTGTTTGGCCTCCTCCGAAGTAATCCAGAACCATACCGACAGCCAGCGGTCCCAGAAAGGCCGCCCCGAAACCGATGGTGGAGTGCACCGCCAGGGTGGTGCCGCGGAAACCCGCCGGTGCAGCAGCCACGACACCGGCGGTCAGCGATGCGGAGTCACCGACGACGGTTATGCCATGCAGAATCGCCATCAGGGCCACGAAAACATAAGGCAAACCGGCGCTGAACCCGAGCACTGAGACAAGCACGGCCGATCCGATCATCACCGTCGTTATAACCTTCGGGCGATTAAAAATCCTGGACAATTCGTTGCCGCCGATGCTGGCCGGAAGCCCGATCAAGTTTATGATAAAGGCGATCCGGGTCGGGCTCCAGCTAACGGCACCCGTCGGCTGCAGTTGGATACTGAAGGTCAGAAACGCAACGATCCACGAGCGCATGGAAAAAAGCTCCCACATGTGGGCGGCATACCCCAGGACATAGGCCATGGCCGGCCGGGACCTGAAGACGACGCTAAAATCTGCCAGCAATGCCTCTTTTTCCCCGCCGCGCACCTTTCCGGCCGGGATGAATAGAACAATAATGACCAGAGCGGCAATGGTGCTGACAGCAGATGCCGCAAAGGCCCAACGCCATCCGGCCATGTTATTGACCTCTCCGGCCAGAAGATAAGACAGGCTGGCGCCGATGCTGAAACTTGCGGTGTAAAACGATACAAACCGTGATTGGAGCGCGCCTTCGGTGTGATCGCTGACAACTTTGAGCCCGGGCATGTAAATGCCGGCCAGGCTGACACCGGCCAGAAATCTCAAAGCGAGCGCCGACCAGAACCCCCGGGCCCCGAAAGCATAGCCCAGGGCCGACATAACACCTAAAAGCGCTCCGAGCACCATAATCTTGCGCGCATCAAGCCGGTCGGTGACGCCCGCCAGCACCGGGACCAGAACCATGTAGCCGGCGTAGTACGCCGCGCTGATCCACCCGGCTGCTGTGTTGTTCAAGTCCCATTCGGCCTGAAAGGTCGGCAGCAGGGCGGGGAAGACGGCTATCGATGCCAGACCCAATATTTCTGCCAGACAGACGAGAATGGTCAGGCGATAGGGTGAAGTCTGCTCCATAAAATTACCCTACAAGAAGCCGGCCCATATGGCAACTCCCATGCTATTTAAATAACTGCTTCCTGCAGGCTTGAATCTGCCGGCGATGGTTCCTCCGGGTGTGAAATATATTTCACAATATTAATGAAATATTTTCAGATTGTCATACCCGGGAGATGTCTCAAATGTCCTAACCCCATAAATTTTTTAGTAATTTTAAAAACGTGGATGTTGGCATATTTAATGCTACCTTTTTCCATTCGAGGTGCCGACCATGCCAAAGGATGAATATCAGAGTGAATATGGAAGGTTAGTTCTGCACTCCATACCTACCCAAGAAACCGAAGAGATGGTGGTTTCCTACCTTTCGAGAATGGTAAAAAACGTGCCTGCTGAAAAATTGGCTCAAAAAATCAAGATAGTGCCATTTGTTCTCAGCAAAAATATTGCGGCTAAAAAAGGGGAAAGAATTGCACAAAATCTGAGGGATCTCGGTGCCAAGGCAGAATTTGTGCCCCATGATTCAGGGGCGCAGGGCCCCGACGGGATAACCGAAACCGCGTTAGGGCCTGAATTCGAATCACGCCACCTGATGTCTGAAAAGAATAAATCCAAACAACCCAACCAGCCAGGATCTTCGAGCTTTGGTAAACACCTGGTTACCGCCATCGTTGTCATAATTCTGGCTGCGGTGTTATCATTTTTGACCTGGCAGCTGCATGATCTATTGACTGCAAAATTTTTTAGATAGAAGCTATCTCAAAAATCCATGTCAACATTTGTCGACAACTTTATGAACTTATCTTCCCAACTCTATAAAAAAAAATTCTCAATCGACTTAACCGTCCTTTCGACCTCCTCCTAACTACCTAAATTTAAATTAAATTATTGATTTGCAGGGATGGCATACAAATTGCTGTTTATAGCTAAACGGGAGCGGGTTCGAGGTAGTTGGGTTTTTGCGGAAGGGCAGGCCTTGAACCCCATCCCAAACTTGGTTTTTCAAAACTTTTATGAACAACCCCGCCGCAAGCGACGGGGAATCAGACCTTTATCCGCCTCAGGAGGACTCGTCCGCCGCAGGCGGATTAAACATTCCGATTGCTTAACGGTTGGATTAACAAAAATGAAAGGCATCTGGCAAGAATTCAAAGTGCGGCTCCTGATCTGGATATTTTATGGTGCTTACTGGCTTATAAAAAGTATCAAGATATTCCAGTCTAGCGAAATCCAGACCAACGAGTCAGACGATTGTCATTCAACTCAATCATGTGGCTGACATTTCCAGATAGATTCAGAATTGTCCTGGGGGTGCTTCAAAAAAGAGTTGCCCGCTATATTCTGAAGTGGTTCCGGGAATTCCGGATCTCAGCCTAATGGATTGCCCTCCGGTAAAAATCTTCATTCAGCCGACCCCTGCGTTAAAACCAAACCGCCTGAGACCGTGAAATTTGGCCGAAAATTTTGCAATTTTGCCATCTATCTGGTAAACTGAATTTCAAGTTGAGACTGGATATAGATAGGGTTTCCACAAAGACACGAAAGGCGGGGCGTAAATGGCAAATGAGACGGAGACTGTTTTACTCGTTGATGACGAAGAGATTGTCATCGGGGTTGGCAAGCAAATGCTGGAAAAACTCGGATTCTCCGTGCTGACAGCTGCCAACGGCAAGGAGGCTATCGACATTTACAGAAATAATATGGACAGAATTGGACTCGTTGTTATGGATATGATCATGCCGGGTATGGGGGCCGGTGATACTTGCGAACAGTTGCAGGCGATTGACCCGGGCATAAAGGTCCTGCTTTCAAGCGGCTACGGCGTCGACCAACAGACCAGTGAAGTCCTGAACCGCGGCTGCAAAGGGTTTATCCAAAAACCCTTTAATATGCAGGTGTTATCTGAAAAAATCGGAGAAATCCTGACAGAAGCCTGATTAAAGCTCGCTTCGAATCCAACAAACACGGCCGCCACAGGATGAATTTTATCGATAATGCGGGTTGAACTCGCCTGGGCGCAACTGACCGGCGTTTCGTGCCGGCCGGTTCTAATCAATTCTGATCGTTCTTACTGAAATTCCTTTTTAATTCAACCAATGTGGCCCCCCACCCACCGGCCTCCGGCGGCGCATCCCTAAATGCGGAAACCAGCGGATTATCCCGAAGAAGCCCTTGAACACGTCGTTTTTGGACACCTTTGCCTTTGCCGTGAATAATTCGCACTGAATACAGGCCGGCTTTCAGGCACTCGGCCAAATAATCTTCCAGAAGATCGGGAATATCCCGGGGCAGGAAGGTGTGCAGATCCAGGCAGTCTTCGATCGGGACTTTCACAGGTTCCATAGGGTTTTCCCTAGGCGCATGGAAATTATTTTTGTGCCAATTGTGTCAATCTGCGGATTCATGGGGTTTTTTCCATTTTCTTCAAATGATTGAATATTTTCGATTGAATATTGTACATTTAGGGATAAAACTGCATATGAATACCGGCAACCAACATATCATCGTTTTGTGGGGATTTGCCCTTTTTGCCTATCTGCTGGGGTCAATTCCCTGGGGCGTCGTATGGACCCGGCTGTTTACCTCAGCGGATATCAGGCAACAGGGCAGCGGAAATATCGGCACAACCAATGTCAGTCGGGTCGCCGGGCCCACCCTGGGCCTGCTGACGTTTGCCGGTGATATACTTAAAGGGGCGCTTCCGGTTTATCTGGCATTGAAATTTGGCGGGCAAAATCAAGGCATCAATGATTTTTTTCTGGCAATTATCGGCCTGGCAGCATTTTTCGGCCACCTTTATCCGCTTTTTATGAAGTTTAAAAACGGGGGCAAAGGTGTGGCTACCGCCGCCGGCTGCTTTGTGGTGCTTGCTCCCCTGGCCTGTCTTGCCGCCCTGTCGGCCTTCATTGTTTTTTTGATTCTTTCCCGCCGCGTATCCGCCGGCTCTCTGGCGGCGGCGGTGGTGCTGCCGATCGCCTGCTGGTATGCGACCCATTCCTGGGAAATAACGACCGCTGCAGTCATTATGTCTGTTTTTATTTTTATCCGTCACACAGACAACATCAAGCGGCTTCTAGCGGGTACCGAACCCACATTCAAAGATAAGCAAAAATCCTAATCGGTTAGCGCCTTTTAGCTGACCCAGATACCCCAAATACTCAATCGGCTTACAGCCCCAGTACCGACCATAAGAAGGCAATAGCCCCGGCCAAAACAAAGTTGGTTTCAACCAGAAATTCGAGTTTGACACTTGGCAGCAAGACACCCTGCTGGTAGATAGAAAGGAGAAACAAAAGTGTGATCGGGCTGGCGACCAGCACAAAGCCAAGATAAGAGATGAAATGAAAGGAGCTTAACAGCACCAGGGCCGCGGTAAGAATCAGCAGCATGATCTTTAGAAGAAGCAGGGACCGCTTCTCGCCCAGCAAGATGGCGATGGTTTCTTTGCCGACGATACGATCTCCCTGCATGTCAAGGATGTCGAAAAAGGCCGTTCTTACAAATACGATTCCGGCTGCCCACAAAAAGATCAACACCGTCACCCAGTGGGCTTTATCGGCCAGCGAAAGCGGAGGAAGAAGGGCGGTCACAATTCCCCAGGCCACGGCAATCATAAACGTTTTAGATCCCGGAAGATCTCTAAGCCTTCTGTATTTACCGGAGAAAATGCGACTGGGAACTATCCGTCGATTGTACGATAATCCCAGAATACTCAGCACTAAAAGCAGTAAAAACGGAAAAAGCCCCAGGGTAAAGGCAATCACAAGCCCTGCGCTGCCGGCGGCCAGGGCCAGAATGGACAGCAGGATTTTGTACTTGCTGTAAAAATTGGCTCTCTCCGGATCGTTGTATTGATCGGCCTGGTTTCCAGTCAGATGAGCGAAAATGTGCATGGATTGAACATATAGCATTGATATGAGAACATACGGAAACAACTGACTGAATCCCTGCAACTTTAAGCTCGCATAGCTCAAACACCCGGCTCCCAGGGAAACATAAATATTGGTCAGCAAAAGCGCCCGCTGCAACCCGAATAATATTCGGCGCCAGCTCTGTCCGCGCTTGACCTGCAGGGCTTCCAGGGCCCGGTATACTTTCTTGATTACCCAGTTGGGTGTGGAAGCGCCGGCCGTTATGCCGATATGTCTGGCCGTCACAAGGGCATCGGTATCGGTGTCGTCCAGATCGGCTTCGGATTCGATGTGATAAGTCGGCTTGCCGGATTCGCGTGCGATCTCGGCCAACCGGCGGGTATTGCCGCTGTTAAGGCCACCGACAACAATCACGGCATCGACCGATTCGGCCAGGCGCTTGACCTCGGCCTGACGCCGCTCGGTGGAATCGCAAATCGTGTTAAATATTTTATAATGCGGGTGTTTGGTGGCGGCCCAGTATTTTACGGATTCAAAAAGCCGGGTATTTTGGGTTGTTTGGGCGACAATGATGGCATTTTCAAAGTCCGGCAGGGCTTCAAGCTCCGGCAGGCTGCCTGCCACATAGCCTTTATCCCGGGCATAGCCCAGCAGACCGATGACTTCGGGATGATTTTTGTCACCGATGATGATGGCGGCATACCCGTTTTTGGCATGTTTGCGAATGATGGTCTGGACTTTTATAACTCGCGGGCAGGTCGCGTCGATGACCTTAAAATTGACCGCTTTGAGTTTTTCTTTGGTAGACGGCGGCACCCCGTGAGCTCTGATCAAAACCGTACCGGCTCCCCGGGAGGGAATCTCGTCCAGCACGGTGATGTCTTTAGACTTTAAAAGATGAAGAACCTGGGGATTGTGAATCAGCGGTCCATAGGTGAAAATCGGGTTTGTATTCTGCGAGGGTGCGTCCAGGACCATTTCTACCGCCCGACGTACCCCCATGCAAAACCCGGAGGTTTTGGCGATGAGTATTTTCATTGGGTATGCTCGCTAACCCGCGGCGGCTTTGAACCGGCTCGGGGGTTATCGACGATCTTACACACGCTCCGGCTGATCTGGAAAATGCCAGGGCAACCAGGATTCCCGGTTATTCAAATTTGCGCTCCTCGGCACGGCGGTCCTACCCGGTCGGTCTCAGATACACTTTATTGTCTACCAGAGACAGAGATTCAATTCGGGCCTTTAGAAATTTTTGCTCTCCAAAAATGCTGACAAGCTGAATGCCCTCTTCCTGCGGTTGGATCGTATCAACAGCCTCCATGACCAGGGTGGTGTCGTTGCCTTCGACCAGATAGGCGTTTGCTTCACACATGATTTCATCCTTTTTTTAAATGAGTCACGATAAGTTCCTGTACCAGTTTGGGAAGCGGAAGCTGAGCCAATCCGACGATCTCCAGGTTTTCCTGGGAAAGCGGTATCAGGATTTTTTTTGCCGGACTGCCCGCTATCGCTTCTGCTATTCTCGGAGTCACCTCGCCCATCATGGCATGCGCGACAATAATGCCGATCGGTCCGACGATGACGTCGACGGATTTTACCGTCCGGGCAATGGCGTTTTCGCCGGTGGCGCCCCGATTGGCCCTTGCCTTGAGCATCTGGGTGGTGGCGATAGCATTGGTTCCCAGGGCGATAATTTCGATGGTTTCCTCAAAAGTATCCTTGAGTTTTTTAATAATTGTACTGCCGATTCCACCGCCCTGGCCGTCTATGACACAAATTCGCTTCATTGAAGGCTCGCTTACTCTATAAATATCGGTGCCTAACAGTTAACTATTCACTATTTATAGCAAACTTAGCATAACCCACTGGTATTTTATAGAAGCTATCTCAAAAAAGTCTTTTGGCCCAAACTCTTTGTTGGGCGCTCGGTTTAACTCCTCGAAATACTGGAGTATTCCTCCGGTGTAAATCTAGCGTCCGCCGCGATTTTGAACCAAAATCCTTTTTTTGAGATGGCTTCTAATATTGGGTGAAACAGCCGAACCCGAAAACAGAAAAGCGATCTAGTTCCAAACAACCATTTTTTCCTGCACGGCTACAGCTTGCGAATTTTGGCCTTGTTCCTCCGCTGCCGTCTGGGCGGGCGCCTGCCGGGGCCTTTTTTTTTCGTTGTCGGCTGCCAGCCGTCATGATCATCCCGGCCGGGTTCCATGCCTTCCATGTGAGCCGTCATGATCAGTTTGTGCTCGAAATCAACCGCGCTGACGGTTGCTGCTCCGCTGGAATTCGCTGCCTGAACAATATCCTGATCGGAGCTTACCACCAGGGCCTTTTGTTTTTCGCCGGAAGCCATTTTTTTTATCACTGCATCGGCCGACTCGCCGTGATGAGAAAATATGATGGATATGCCCTTTTGCCGGTTCTTCTGTTGGGCTAAAAGTGGTGCCCGGGTTCCATCAAAGACAACGGTAATGCGGTGGGCTTTTATTTTTTTATACGCCGCCAGCATACCGATCAAAGCCTCACGGCCCAGTTGAATATCCTGCAGGTCCAGGGTGTTCAAATTTTTGGACTGGCGAATAAGGTTATAGCCGTCTATGATAATATGAATGGACATCGCTATGGTCAATATGCCTTGTTCAATCCCCTGCATTAGTCATCGAGTATCCAGCATCAGGGGAGGGTAAAACAAAATCACAAATTCCAAGCACCAAATTACAAATAAATCTCAAATTTCAATTACCAATGACCAAAAAAATCCATTGTGGTTGCACCGTATCGTTTCACAAACCTAGGTTGACCGATGATCAAGCCATTTGGCTTAAATGCTGGCGGAGCATCGGTTTGGGATTTTGAATTTGGGTCATTGGAATTTGTTTGGATTTTGGTGCTTTGAATTTGGAAATTTAAAAACGATTAAATAAATATATTATTTAATTTCAGATAGTTATCCGTCTGACTGACCGGCCTTGTATCCGGCACTTATTAAGTTTTTTTGAGGCGTTGAATCAACCGGTCAAGATCGTCATTGCTGTAGAATTCAATTTCAACCTTCCCCTTTGGGCCATCCTTTTTTATCAAGATTTTAGTGCCGAAGTGGCGCGAAAGATCCTCGGCAAGTCCGGATAAATATATCTCTTCGGTGCGATTGCGGGATAGCGGCGGCTTTTTTTTCTCAGACTTTAAGCGCCGTATAAGGGCTTCTGTCTGTCTGACCGAAAGCCCCTTGGCGACGACCGATCGCCAGGCAGCAAGCTGTTGGGGTGATGCTTCGGCACCCAGAAGCGCTCTTGCATGCCCCATACTCAGCGAGCCGTCTGTAATGCTTTCTTTGATCTGCTCCGGCAGTTGCCGCAGGCGCAGGAAATTGGCAACCGCCGATCGGCTTTTGCCCACCCGGGCCGACGCTTGATCCTGGGTCAAATTCAGCTGGGTAATCAATCGGTGATATGCTTCTGCCTCTTCGATGGGATTTAAGTTTTCACGCTGGATATTTTCGACAATGGCTATTTCCAGCATTTGATCATCGTTGACGCGCTTTATTACCACCGGCACCTGGGTTAAGCGGGCACGTTTGGCTGCCCTTAACCGCCTCTCGCCGGCGATCAGTTCATAGCCGCTTTCGTCCTTGCGCACCAATAGCGGCTGCAGGATACCCTGGGTCTTGATGGAGTCTGTAAGTTCCTGCAGATCTTCCTCCGAAAAATTAAGACGGGGCTGAAAACGGTTGGGCCGGATGAGATCGATATCGCAGAAAAAATAGTCTTTCTGTTCTTCTTTGCCTGGGGCCACCTCCGGAATAAGGGCACCCAACCCTTTGCCGAGAGCCATTTTTTTGGGTTTGCCGGTTCGATCACCAACGGTTTTTGTCAGGTTGCTTCTTTGCATACGTCACCTTCAGTCAACATAATTTCTCTGGCAAGCTCGATGTAGCTGCGGGCACCGGCCGAAGTCGCATCATAGAGCAATACGGGCTTGCCGAAACTCGGTGCCTCGCTCAAACGGATATTGCGCGGAACCAGGGTTTTGAACACCAGTTCCTTGAAGTATTTTTCGGCCTCCTCTGCGACTTGGTAGGACAGATTGGTGCGTTGGTCGAACATGGTCAGCAGAATTCCGGCGATCTTGAGCCCGGGATTCAGAGCCTGCTTGATGCGTTCCACGGTTCGCAGGAGCTGGCCCAAACCTTCGAGGGCGTAAAATTCACACTGCAGGGGAATCAGCAGGGAATCAGCGGCGGTCAACGCATTGACCGTTAAAAGGCTCAGTGAAGGCGGGCAGTCCAGGATAATATATTCAAAGGAGCCGTCTAATTCGGCAAGCAGATTTTTCAATGAAATGTCACGCTCGGGACTTGACATCATTTCGACTTCAAACCCGATTAATTCCACATTGGAAGGGATCACTTTTAAAGCTGAAATTGCGCTGTCCATGATCAGGTTTTGCGGCCCGACCTGGCCGAGCATGCCATGATAAAGGGTCCTATCTATGGCGCTTTTGTCGATTCCCACACCCGAGGTAGCATTCCCCTGGGGGTCACAATCGACCAGCAGCGTGCGTTTTTCAGACACCGCCAGAGACGCCGACAGATTGACAGCCGTTGTTGTTTTACCGACGCCGCCTTTTTGATTTGCAATGCATATGATACGTGCCATTTTCCCAGTATTCTCTCCGAGGCCGCTTCCAGCCCGCAGGCTTGCAGGCCGGAGGGTAGGCTCTACGAGCCGGAGGCCAGCATTCCAATTAGGACAACCCCCACAATTTTATAGTCTTGATCTAACACAAAATTTGGTATTTGAAAAGAGGATAAAAATGTGACATTATACGGGCGTTATGAAACCTGTCAAAAAAATTGTGGTTAGCACGTTGATGGTCCTGATCACCCTGGGCAGTCTAATTTCACCGGCGGTTTTCAGTATCACGGTCAAAGAGGAAGAGGAGATGTCAAGCCAGATGATGGCGATGATATACAAGCACCTTGATATAATCGATGACCCCGTGATCGTCCCCTATGTAAACAAAATCGGCCAACGGCTTCTGGCAACTTTGCCGGCGCAGCCGTTTACATACCACTTTCATGTAATTAATCAGGATGTTTACAATGCCTTTGCCACACCGGCCGGTCATATATTTGTTTACACCGGGCTGTTGAATGCCATGCGGGAAGAAGAAGAGCTGGCGGGCATCATGGGGCATGAAATAGCCCATGTGTATTGCCGGCATATTTCCCAGAAGATCGAGCGCTCCAAGAAAATCAGCATGGCAACCCTGGCCGGAGTGGCCGCCGGCGTTTTAATGGGGCTCGGCGGCGCCGGCGAAGCAGCGGGTGCGGTTACCATGGGATCGGTGGCCGCAGGGCAAACTGCCGAGCTGGCTTACAGTCGCGAAAACGAAATGCAGGCGGATCAGCTTGGAGTTGAATTTCTTACCCAGGCCAATTACAGCGCCAGCGGTTTGCTTGAAATTTTAAAGAAGATTCGCGGCAAGACCTGGTTCGGATCCAATCAGATCCCCACTTATCTGATGACCCACCCGGCTGTGGAAGAACGGATTAGTTTCCTCAGTTCCTGGCTAGAAAATTACGACCAAAATCATAAACCCATTCCCCTCGTGAACCCGGAAGAGTTTGACCGGGTTCATACGCGTTCTGAGATCCGCTACGGCGACGAGCAAGTCGTTTTGGGCATGCTTGAATCCGAGGTTAAAAGAAATCCAGAGGATCCCATGGCGCATTACCGTTATGGATTGATTCTGGCCAGGGCAGGAAATTTTAAGGAAGCCATCTCCCAGATGCGGACGGCATTGACGAAAAGAGCCTTTGACCCTTACATTTTAAAAGATCTTGGCTGGGTATATTATCGTGACGGCCGATACGAGCAGGCCTTAAAAATTCTGGGAAGCGCCTGTGCCATGATTCCCGAGAATCCGGAATGCCAGTTTTATCTGGGGCGCACCCAGATGGAAATGGGCGATCTGGCAGGCGCCTCGGACAGTCTTTTGCAGGTAACCCGCGATTACCCCCAATATACCGAGGCGTATTATTTCCTGGGCCAAAGCCTGGGTAAGCAGAATCAACTGGGTGACGCTTACTACTATCTCGGTGTTTTCTATCTCAAAAGCAGAGACTATAAGAATGCCATGATCCAGTTGAAACAGGCCCTGAAGTACGCCCCGGATGATGAAAAGAGAAAAAAGATTCAAGAATGGATGAGTGAAATGGGTGGTAAAAAAGATAAGGACAAAGCCAAAGGCGACGGCTAGCCGCATTTTCAAATAATTGAATATTTTCGATTGAATATTGACTATTTAAGGTCCGCCGCCGCCGGATCAGTTTTAATAAGGCCTACTCCTAAATGATCAAGCGTAGCGACTTCCACTAATATTCAATTTTCAATATTCAATAGTCAATTCTCCGCCTCAGGCGGGTCAGCTGCGGTCGAAATGGGAAAATTGCATTGAAAAGGTCCCGCGGCCCTGGGTCTCTGAACGCAGGGCGGTTGAATAACCGAACATCCGCGCCAGGGGAACAGTGGCTCTAATGACCTGGAGTCCCATTTTGTGATCAATGGACTCTATTTTTCCGCCGCGTGCGTTTAAATCGCCAATTACCTCTCCCATGAATGTCTCCGGAACGAATACCTCCACTTTCATGATCGGTTCCAGCAAAAACGGCGCGGCTTTTGCGAGGGCCTCTCTGCACGCCATGGATGCACTTACCGTGTAGGCCAACTCGGTGCTTAACGAATCCTTGTGATTAACGCCGACAAGGGTGATTTCAACATCAACCACCGGATACCCCATCAGTGCACCGCTCTCCAGTGATTCCATGGCACCTTTTTCAGCGGCTTTTATATATATCTGCGCCAGCTCATCTTCGCCAACACCAGACAGGAAACGGGTACCGGATCCTCTGGGAAGCGGCGCTACACTTAAGGTAACATCACCGTATTGGCGCTGTCCGGCAATTTCTTTATCGAAAAGCGCTGAGACTTTAGCCGGGTTTGTAATGGTTTCGCGGTAGACAACCTGGGGCTGGCCGACATTGACGCGGGTGTTAAATTCCCGCTGCATGCGGCTGGTAATAATTTCCAGGTGAAGCTCACCCATACCCGAAAGGATGGTTTGACCGGTATCTTCATCCTGGCGCACTCTCAAAGTAGGATCTTCAGCCAGAAATTTTTGTAGAACCGCATCAATTTTTTCCTGGTCAGAATGGGTTTTGGGCTCTACCGCCACCGAGATAACGGGCTCATAAATCTCAATTTTTTCCAGCAAAACAGGATGATCGGAGCTACACAGCGTCTCGCCCGTGGATGAATCCTTCAGTCCGATAACGCCCACAATGCTGCCAGCGCCCACTGTTTCCACACGCTCGCGTTTGTTGGCGTGCATTTGCAAAATACGGGTCAATTTTTCCCTTTTCTTCAAGAATGGATTGTAGAGCTCTTCGCCGACTTTCATTTTCCCGCTGTACACCCTGACAAAGGAAAGCTTACGGCCCTCCGCCATGGAAACTTTAAATATCAGGGCTGCCAGGGGATCGGAATCTTTGGCCTGGCACTTAATGATATCCCCGGTTTCAGGGTGTATCCCCTGTATGGGGGGGACATCGGCCGGGCTGGGAAGAAATTCCACAATCGCATCCAGCAGGGGTTGGATGCCTTTATTTCTCAAAGCGGACCCGCATAATACGGGGACCAGTTCCAAGAGCACAGTGGCTTTGCGGATTGCTTCCAGGATTTTTGGTGAGTCAATGGGTTCTTCCGACAGGTAGGCCTCCATCACGCCATCATCGTATTCGGCCGCGGCTTCTACAATTTTCTCCCGGTACTTTTCAGCCTCTTTGCGGTATTCGTCGGCAATGTCCTCATAATAATAGCTGGCTCCCAGGCTTTCATCATCCCACCGGATCTGTTTCATTGCGATCAGATCAATAATGTCCGTAAAATCGTCACCCTGGCCGACCGGCAGTTGAAGGATGATTGGATTGGCCTTTAAACGCTCCTGAATCATATCAACAGTCCCCAGAAAATCGGCGCCTATCCGGTCGAGTTTATTGATAAAAGCCATTTTGGGAACACCATACTTGTCGGCCTGGCGCCATACCGTTTCAGACTGCGGTTCGACACCTTCCACCGCACTGAAAACACCAATTGCGCCATCGAGAACCCGCAGTGAGCGCTCAACTTCAATCGTAAAATCCACATGACCCGGTGTGTCGATAATATGGATTTCACAATTTTTCCACTCGCAGGTGGTGACGGCCGATGTAATCGTTATGCCCCGTTCCTGTTCATCAACCATCCAGTCCATAACCGCTTCTCCATCATGGACTTCGCCGATTTTATGGGATCGACCCGTGTAGTACAGAATTCGCTCGGTGACAGTGGTTTTGCCGGCATCAATGTGAGCAATTATGCCGAGGTTTCTGATGTGGCTGATTTTAACTTTTTTCTTCATCGTATTAACAGCAAGTTGGCTTTAACAGGTAGCTGCAGGTCAATATGGCCTGCCAGGGTCGGGGCTTCATTTCCGTCAATTAAGATTTGGACGCGCTCAATTTCGGATACGTTTAAAACCAGAGAATTCACTATCGAATAAATAGTCAGGAGCTCTGATCTGCTGCCGCCGGGATGGTTCTTTCTGACGGCCTCCGACAGATCGACATAGCAGGTACCGTCAGGGGTAATATAAAGGGCCCTGAGCTGGGTTTCGGCCGGAATTGTTTTCAGTAGCCCCTTTTGGGGGCCTTTTATTAATGCTTTGACGATGGCATCGGCTAAACCTGCCGGATCATCCGAATGGAGGATCACCCGTTGTTCGGCCATCAAATAATTAGCGTTTCGACCGGCAAAATAGAGGTGGATCGGAGATTTTTTGGCTGGTGCCGACCTGCCGCCGGGCAAAGGCACATCTTCCCGGTCTGATTCTGCTGCCGAAAGGGATACGGTCGGTATGGACATCAGAACAGCACATCCTGCCAGGAAAACGCCGAAGGCTTTGAAAATTATACGTTTACGATATGATGACATGTTCAGGATCAGCCTGTTTTAAGGAGATCATCGGGTCCCCGGACGGTATTTGAGCACACCGCCAGTCACCGAACTCACTGCTGATGTCTATTATAACACACGCACATCAAAGCCAATAAAAAAAGGTTAGCTTGATGATACTAACCTTTTTATTTACTGGTGGAGCTGAGGGGGCTCGAACCCCTGACCTCATGACTGCCAGTCATGCGCTCTCCCAGCTGAGCTACAGCCCCAATTACAAAAGGGCTTTTTAACAAACGACAATGAGAGTGTCAATATTTATTTTGTTCAAAATTTGTTTCTCAGCTATTGAAATTTGCTTTAACTTCCTATAAAAATATGAGATAAACAGCGCAACGTTTTTTTGACAATCGCTCTAACGGTTAATGGGAAATACATAAGAATGATGCAGAAAGGAATCAAATGCTCAGTTTAATGCGCAAACATGCAGGCAGTTGGCTGATAAAAGCACTATTAGGGGGAATAGCGGTAACATTTATCTCCTGGGGGGGCTATCAGGTAACCTCCCAACGCTCCGGCAGAGTGGCCACTGTGAACGGCGAAACCATTACGGCGGAAGAATACCGCTTAACTTATAAGAGATTAATGGAACAGGTCCAGCAAAGATTTGGCAACAGTCTGAACGAAGAAATGATCAAAAACCTGCAACTGCCCAAACAGGCCATAGACCAGCTCGTGGACCAGATGCTTATGCGCCAGGCGGCCACGGAACTGGGTTTGCGAGTTTCCAACGAGGATCTCTCCCGATCTATTAAAAGCATCAGCGCATTTCAGACGGCCGGTGTTTTTGACCCGCGCCGCTACCAGCTGGTCCTGGATCGCAATAATTTGAGTCCCGAAAGTTTTGAGGTCAGTCAAAGGGATTCACTGCTGATTGAAAAACTCAACAACTTGATTACCGGTGGTGTTAAAGTTTCCGACGATGAGGCCGCCGAGTGGTATAATTGGAACAATGCCATGGTTGAGTTGGAATTCGTTGTATTTGAACCTGATCGCTATCCGGATATTGCTGTTACAGCTGAAGAAATCAAGCAATATTTTGAAGGCCGGAAAGACACCTATAAGACTGAGCCGGAATTGAAAGCAGGATACTTAAAGTTTGCGCCCCAAAACTTCGCTGCGGATGTAGATGTATCCGATGTCGAGATTTCCGAATATTATCAAGATCACCCGGATGAATTTCAGAATCCGAAAACAGTTGAAGCCCGTCACATTCTAATCAAAGTGGGTCAGGATGCGGCGCCCGAAGCGGTGGCGAAGGCCAAAGAAAAAATTGAAGGCATTTTGGAAAAGGCCAGAGGAGGTCAGGACTTTGCCGAACTTGCCAAACAATATTCCGAGGGCCCCAGCAAAGACAAAGGCGGATATCTGGGCAGCTTCAGCCGCGATGCCATGGTAAAACCGTTTGCAGACCGGGCCTTTGCAATGCAGGCCGGAGAGATCAGCGATCCGGTCCGAACCCGGTTTGGCTGGCATATTATAAAAGTTGAAAAGGTGAATGAAGCCACGGTTACAACCCTGAGCGACGCCAAGGACAAAATCCGTAAAAAGCTGGTCGATGAATACGCCAAAAAGCTTGCTTACGACAAGGTCGAATCCATTTTTGATGCCACTTTTGAAGGCGACCGCTTGGAAAAGGTTGCTGCTGATAACCAGCTTGTCTTTCAGACAACCGACTTCTTTACCCGCCAGGGAGGGCCGGCAAAGGGTGTCCAGAATAAATCCGCATTCGCCCAGGCGGCCTTTGAATTAGCCGAGGGTGAAATCAGTGGAATTCAGGACTTTGGAGACGGATATTATCTTTTGGAAATCATCGAGAAACGTCCGGCTCAAATTCCCGAATTAAAAGCCGTTGAGAAAAAAGTTAGAGCCGATCTGGTCAGGGAAAGGAAAAGCGAGAAAGCAAAAATGGATGCCGAAGCCCTGTTGTCGGCCCTGAAAAAGGGCGTCGACGTGGCCACGGCCAGCAAAAAATTCGATCTAACGGTTCAAAGCACCGGGCTATTTAAGCGCAATGACGCCATTCCCCAAATCGGTTTTGAACGCGGCATTTCCGCCGCCGCTTTCGAATTATCGGCGCAAAACAGCCTGCCGCAGGAAATTATCGAGGGTTCCAAAGGCTATTATGTTATCAAATTCAAACAAAGAAAAGCGCCCCCCATGGCCGATTTTGACAAAGAAAAGGATGGCATCAAAAATCGGCTGATGCAGCAAAAAAGGTTTAAAGCCTTTCAGGCATGGCTGGACCAAAGGAAAAAAAGCAGTGAAATAGTCATCAAACAGAATTTATTGTAGCATCCGTCCATCCAGGAGGACCACGGTGAGCTCAAAAAATCAATCCGATATCAGAAAGAAAATTGAATACGCCACAAAAAAATGTCCGGATTGTTATGCGCACCTGCCGTTGCGTGCCAAGGAATGTCACGCCTGCAAGGCAAAAGTCGGAGATGTGGATAAGCTGGGGTTTGCGGAGAAGCCGGCAGACTGGCTGGGATATCTGGTAGCAGTAGTCTCAATCCTGGTATTTGCGGTTTTTATGTGGTGGGGATTTTTTCGGGAATGACCTTTTGGGATTTCGGCCCGCCCTGGTGCGACGGCTTTGATTAATTGACACCAAAGTGGGACGCCCGAGGAGTAGTCGCTTTCAGAGACGGCCTTTTCAATCACCTAAATTAACCAATCAACTATTATCTGGCCAGCATGGCCCGCATCATGTCACCGGCGTTTTCAGCATGGTCGGCGATGGATCCGATGGTTTCGGCAAGCCGGATCATGTGATAGACTGTGACCGGATCGATTTGCATATTCAGCACCTTGGCCTTGATCGCGTCTTCCACTTTATCGGCCTCGTGTTCCTGGTGGCGCATGGTTCGGATTATGTCCTTGATCAGTTGCCGCTGTTTGTCCGCAAAATTAGTAAAATATTTCCTGGCCTCCGCCACCATGCGACACATCTCCTCCACCGGATCCAGCACGGCATCTACGAGCAAAAAAAAGTCCTTGTGGAGCGCATCCGGTATTCCGGGCTCGGACCGAAAGGAGATCCAGTCCAGCGCCTCTTCAACCGCATCCAGCACTTTGTCCTGCTCGTGAAGGTATCGAAATAGCTCAAATTTATCTACCGGCATCAGGGTTCCCTTGGGCAGGTGACCGCGAATGCGCCGTTTAACGGCATCCGCCTGGCTTTCCAGGGTGTCGACCTCTAACCTGAATTCCTCAAAGCTTTCACACTGTTCGGTTATATGACACTCAATGGCCTGCTGAAAAGCCCAGACGCATTCTTTAATCTTTTCCGCATGCTCCAGCAATCCCTCAAACGGCGATGTCATAAACATTGAAATAAATGGTATTCGCATAGTGCCCCCTTTTGGAATGACTTTAGACAAACAGCTGCAGTATTTTAAATATGATCATGCTGGTAAAAGCTGCGGCCGGGACCGTTAGAACCCAGTAAACCATGATCTGAAATACGATTCGAAAGTTAACGGCTTCGATGCCGCCCGCCAGACCAACCCCCAGGACACCGCCCACTGCGGCATGGGTTGTGGATACCGGCAGCCCCAGTTTGGAAGCGATCAAGACCGTCGAAGCCGCTGCAAAATCAACTGCAAAACCGCGTGTGTTGGTCAGGGTGGTGATCTTGGTGCCAATGGTCTCCATTACACGGTGGCCGGCCATGCCGATGCCGCCGGCTATGCCGATCCCGCCGAACAAAAGAAGCCAGGCAGGTACCGGAACTTGGGCGCCGACAGTGCCGGTGTTTACTAAAAAATAGATGAGTGCCAGGGGACCGATGGCGTTGGCAACGTCATTGGCACCCTGAGCCAGCGCGACGTAACAGGATGTTCCGATTTGTATTTTTCGAAAGACCATTTCGGTGCTGTCGTCTTCGTCACTGTCGGTGAACCGTCTTAAAGCCGCTTTGCCCGCATACCCGACCGATCCCCCCAGGATGAGTGCCACCAGCAGCGCGGTCCAGGGATCGATGGAAAGCGTTTTGCCGAGCGGTGTTTTAAACAGAAAGGATAAAATGATCACAAAAGCGGCCAGACCGATAAACGCAGGCGACAGTCTCAGCGCCCTGACGAAGGCATCTTTTTTAACCAGGATCAACTTGACGATGGTTTTAAACATTGCAAAAGAGATGATCAGGCTAAAAACAGGTGATATTATCCAACTCAAGACGACGGCGGCTAGCTTGGTCCAATTGATGACCCCAAAACCGCCGGCCATGATACCAAAACCGATCATGGACCCCACGATCGAATGGGTTGTTGAAACCGGCAATGATTTCCAGGTTGCAAAACTGACCCAGAGTGCCGCCGCCAGCAAAGCCGAGAGCGCCCCGATGAGGGCCACCTGGGGATCTGCTAGAATATCCGTCGAAACAATGCCCTTGCGGATGGTATTGGTAACATGCGAGCCGATGAAAACAGCCCCGACAATGTTTAAAATCCCGGCAATCAAAATGGCCTGACGGATAGAAATCGCCTTGGCGCCGACGGCCGAGGCCATTGAATTGGCCACATCGTTGGCGCCGATGTTCCAGGCCATGTAAAATCCGAAGATGTAGCCAATTATAAGGAAATAATATTCAGGGATCATTTGCTTTTGAACGTTAAATCGTAACTCGGTTGAGCCTGGGGTGGTATCGATGGACGATTCGGCGCTGCCGGAAATTCAGTAATATTTCTGGGGGACATATCACGGGATTGGTTTCGGATCAATGTATATTTTGGTACTTAGAAAGGATACGGTTTTATCAATTAAACTCAATGAACTTGCTAAACTTAATCAACTCACTAAATGCATTTTCCAAGCGACCAGAGACCGGAAACCAGTATCGAGAATCGAGCATCAACAAGCACCGGATCACCTCGTAACCCGCAACCCGCAACTCGTAACCCGCAACCCGCAACCCGCAACTCGCAACCCGCAACTCGCAACCCGCAACTCGTAACTCGAAACCCGCAACTCGCAACCCGAAACAGAGACCGGTCACCAGCGACCAATTCAGAACATATATTCCGCCGAACGCTGTTCAAGGATGCTTTCGGGCATCATGTCGATAAAGCGTGAGGGACGGTTTAACAACACACCGGCACTGCGGTCATAGATCTGGCCCGGGTAAGTAAAATACAGATTTTCCCGGGCGCGGGTTGCGGCAACGTACATTAAACGCAATTCCTCTTCAAGGTCCTCCTCTTTGTACATAGATTGCGTAGAGGGAAATCGTCCGTCCAGAGCCCAGATAATAAATACGGTGTGCCACTCCAGCCCTTTGGCCGAATGAACGGTTGAAAGGACCAGGCGGTCCTTTGAGGCCGTTTCGGTTGAGAACGTATCGCCAACGTCGGTATTGGGCGGCTCTAAGGCCATATCGGTTAAAAAGTGTTCCAGATTTCCATAACGCTCCATAATGGCCAGCAATTGCTCCAGGTCCTTTTCCCGTTTGGGATGGTCATCATGGCGTTCTTTTAAAATTGGCAAGTAGTACTTGATGATGGCCTCTGCCATTTTGGCAACCGACATGGGATAGCTGTCGATTTCCGAAAAAAGGTCTTTCAGTCGATTTAGTCCTTTAAGCGCGCCGCTGGTTGACTTTACCGTCAGCAAACCGGTGAAACCCGATCCTTCACTCTTTATCGCTTCAAAAACTTTTTGGGCAGTGGTTGGGCCTATCTTGTCAATAAGCAGTAAAATCCGATACCAGCTGATGCGATCATGGGGGTTGGCGATCACCCGCAAATGCGCCAGGACGTCTTTGATATGGGCGGATTCGACAAACCTGAACCCCCCGACCTTGATGAAGGGCAATTGCTGCCGGTTCAACTCGATTTCAAGATCAAAGGAATGAAAACCGGCCCGGAATAGCACCGCAATCTGGTTCAGGGCGACGCCCTGATCAATTAACTCCTGGATTTTGCGAACGACAATCAATGACTGGCTGTTTTCATCCCGGGCGCTCACCAGCACAGGTATTGATCCACCGGATTTTTGAGTAAACAGGGTTTTTGAATACTTTTCCGTTGCCTGGTCGATGATGAGGTTCGTCAGACTCAAAATAGGCTGAACACTGCGATAATTTTCTTCCAGGGTGATGATGCGGGTGCCGGGAAACATGTTCGGAAACTCCATAATGTTTCTGAAATTGGCGCCCCTGAAGGCATAGATACTCTGGGAATCATCTCCAACCACCATAATGTTTTGATGAACACCGGTCAGTAAATACAAAATTTCAGCCTGAATTTTATTGGTATCCTGGTATTCATCGACCATTATATAACGGAAAGATGAAGATATGCGCTCGCGGATGTCAGGTTGGGTTTTTAAAAGCTGTTGCAGGTACACGAGAAGATCATCGAAATCAAGGAGCTGATGTTCACTTTTATGGTGTTGATACGCCTGGAATAAATTGACGATAGCCTCCACCTCCGATGACAGATGGGAATAATCGTCGTAAACCACATCTTCAATGGTGGTCATTTTATTGACGGCCCGGCTGAAGATATTGGCCAGGGTGTGTTTGCGTGGAAATGATCGATGCGTGGACCCGGCATCTATTTCTTTGCGCAGGATGCTGATCGCGGCTTCGGCATCCCCGCGGTCCATAATGCCAAAACCCGGATTCAGCCCCATGTGGGAAGCATATTTCCTCAGGATGCTGTTGCCGAACGAGTGAAAAGTGCCCCCGGCGACTTTGCCGCAGCGGTTATCCAGCAATTCGCTGGCCCGCTCTAACATCTGGTGAGCGGCCTTGCGGGTGAATGTTAAAAGAAGAATTGAAGACGGTGTAACCCCTTCTTCCACCAATCGGGCGACCCGGTAGGTCAGGGTACGGGTTTTTCCACTGCCGGCCCCTGCAATTACGAGCAGCGGGCCCTCGGTGGCAGTGATCGCTTCATACTGCGAGGCATTCAGTTGGCTTTTATACTGAATGCGGAATTTACTGCTATGCGAGCGGGAAGATTGCTCTGGCATTATTATCTGAACCAGAAATCCGTTTTCTTCGGAAACGATTTCTTTAGAATTTATTTTTCACAGTGATGGCAAGATGAGAGGCCTACTTTTCATATTCCCGGCGCATTGTCAACAGCCGTCTTACCCGGATGGTGCCTGCAAAAGATCGCACAACTATTTTTATAGGGAATAAAGACGCCTGCGCTGGTTTTGCAATATGCTGCCGGGTCGGGTACCAATTCTTATCTTTCTTCTACCCGGAGTTGACTTTTATTATAAGCGGTCTTACTGTTCGAGGAGATTCAACCGGAGAAGAAAATGTTGAAGTAAAAGCAAAGGGAGGAAGTACCCATGCCGAAATTACAAACCCAACTAAGTACAGTTTCCAAATCGCTGGCCGCCCTCGCCAAACAGGTGGAGCGGATTTCAAAGCAAGTCGATAAGCTTCAACCTGCCAGAAAGGCAGCAGCCAAACCCAAGGCGGCCCCGAAACGCAAACCTGCCGCCAGCAAGGCTGCAGCTGCCCGAGGCACAACCGTTCTGGATGCAGTGTTTGATGCCATTAGACGAAATAAAAACGGCGTCAGCGTCGCCCAGCTGAAGCAAAGAACAAAACTCGATGCCAGGCAGTTGAGCAACGCCCTTTACAAGCTGTCTAAAAAAGGTCAAGTCTACGCCAAATCCCGCGGTCTGTATGTAAAAAAGTAATTTCTCGATTCGGATCGCCGGAAATCGACGATAAAAAAAAGGCTTCAGTGCGCTTGGCTGGTAACAGCGCCTGAAGACTTTTTTATTCTAAGGGTTCAGGAATAGAAGGTTCAGGGTTCAGAGGTTAAAAAGCGAACTGCAGAACCTCTGAACCTCTGAACCCTGAACCTCTGAACCTCTGAACCCTGAACCTCTGAACCCTAAACCTTTGAACCTCCTGAACTCTGAAGCCCCCGGCCTGAAATTCCAAATCCGCAATCCCTGCCCGCTAGTGCCCGCCCGCTTGCCAAGCCTCGCGAGGCGGACGGGCCTTGCATGGCGGGCGGGCCAAATTCCAAATCCCAAATTCCAATTCTCTGTTGCCTGTTGTCGATCTATCTGGTATGAATTCAAACTTCATTTATACCGCTTTTCAAAAATAAGTTCCCACATACCGAAGGCCGGTATAAATGGTTGTAGAAAAAACGTTCGAATATCCGAACGGTTTTTGACTAACGCTATAACTTTGAAAGGACAGCTTATGGGCAACCAGGCGATCATGGCAGGCCCCTTCAATAAAATATGGGAATTTTTTACATCGGTGCGGCTAACCATCGTTATTCTTTTAACCCTGGCCGCAACATCGATAATCGGGACCCTGATTCCGCAAAACCAGGAACCGGCTGACTATTTTAAGGCCTTCGGGGTATTTTTTTACCGTCTGTTCAGCATTTTTGGTCTTTTTGACATGTACCATTCCTGGTGGTTTCAGCTCCTGATCGTTTTGCTGACCATCAACATCATCATTTGCTCCATCGACCGAATATCCGCCAACCGGCGAATATTGTTTGTCAAAAAACCTGCCTTCAAACTGGCCCGCTTCAGGGATCTCAAGCGCAAAGAGAAGTTCAAGGATGACCGTACTGCGGCTGAACTGCGAGAGGTCTGCCGGGCGTTCGTCAAGCGGCATTTTGGCCACATCCTCATTGAAACCACCGATACCGGTTATGCCATCTATGGCGAAAAAGGCCGCTGGACCCGCTTTGGCGTCTATACGGTTCATTCGAGCGTGGTTCTCCTGTTGATCGGGGGATTGATCGGCTCAATTTTTGGCTTTGACGGATGGGTCAATATTCCCGAGGGCGAAAGCGTCAGCCAGATTCAGTTGCAAAGTCAGGCGCAGCCATTAAAACTCGATTTTGAAATCCGCTGTGATGATTTTGACGTCAGCTTTTACGATTCCGGTGCACCCAAAGAATTCCGCTCGAGTCTAACAATTCTGGAGCAGGGACGTGAAGTAGTCAAAAAAGATATTATTGTCAATGATCCTTTGCGCTATAAAGGCATCAGCATGTATCAGTCCAGTTACGGAGAGCTGCCTTCAGACAAGCTGGTCTTGAGCTTTACCAGCGCAAAAACCGGGATGATTTACACTCGGGAGGCCGGCCTAAATCAGCCGTTGGTCATTCCTGAAAAACTGGGCACATTTGTCCTCAAGGAGCTGCGCCGCTCAGCCAAATTTAAAGGCCATGATATCGGGGATGCCTATGTCGGAATCCTGACGCCACCCAACGCAGACCCGGTGGAGGTCATCCTTCCGGTGCGATTCCCCAGTTTTGACAAAATGCGCAAAGGCGAGGTTGTGATTGGTCTGGGCGAGCAGGCGCAGCGCTATTTCACCGGGCTTCAGGTGGTCAAAGACCCCGGTGTCTGGGTAGTATATTGCGGATTTATTTTAATGATTATAGGGTGTTATATTACTTTTTTTATGTCACACCAACAAATTTGTGTGGAACTGGCGGCTTCCGGTAGTCAAACCGAGGTTATTGTGGCCGGCACAGCCAATAAAAACAAAACAGCTATGGGAACCAGAATTGCGGTCATTGCAGGTAAACTTGCCAAATCGAGTTCCGTGGTTTAGACGCCGGCTGGCGAAACAGCCCTCATTCTGATCATAAGAAAAAGGAATCATAATGAATAGTTCAGGTATCTTATCGATAATTACATTTGTCTACGGCCTGGCGGGTTTTTGCTATATTTTCGCCTGGATATTCAAGAAACCGTCCGTGAGTAAAGCGGCCACCTGGGTTGCCCTGATCGGGCTGGCCGGCAATATCCTCGGTATCGTCATGCGCTGGGTGGAATCCTACCAGATGGGCTTCGGTCATGCACCTTTGTCCAACCTGTATGAGTCGCTGGTATTTTTTGCAGGCACCATTGTTTTGATGTATCTTGTTATCGAGCGTAAATACAGCAATCGGGTGGTCGGTGCCTTTGTTGCCCCCCTCGCATTCTTGGCAATGGCCTACGCTTCCCTGTCTCCCAACATCAGTGACCGAATAGAACCGCTGATTCCCGCCTTAAAGAGCAACTGGTTAATCGCCCACGTGATTGCCTGTTTTATTGGATACAGTGCTTTTGCCGTAGCCTTCGGCGTCAGTCTGATGTATTTGATGAAACATAAGAGCTCAGATAATTCGGGTTCTTTGGTGAGCCATCTGCCCGATGCCGACATACTCGATGAATTAAACCATCAACTGGTGATGTTCGGGTTTCTTTTTTTGTCGGCCGGAATTATTACCGGCGCTGTCTGGGCCAATTCCGCCTGGGGTCGATACTGGGGCTGGGACCCGAAAGAGACCTGGTCCTTGATTACCTGGTTTGTTTACGCTACCTTGCTGCATGCCCGCCTGATTAGAGGCTGGCGCGGCAAACGCACTGCAATTCTGTCCATCGGCGGATTTGGGGCGGTAATATTTACTTATTTCGGCGTTAATTTGTTGCCGGGACTGCATAGTTACGGATCTTTTTAGAAGCTGTTTCAAAATTGAATTTTGCTTGACAAAATTTGGACCAATACGGTACTAAACCGCAGGTTATTTTCCCATGTTGGCAAGCATAATATAATTCTTGTATTTTGAGGCGTGTATAATCACCAACTTTAGCCCAACGGAGTTTCTATGAGCACAGAGGATAAAGCGAACGAGGTTTCCGCAGAAGCTCAGGACCAAGAGCCCATTACCCCTCCTGCAGACCCCGGGCAGACCGGGCCGGGTCAGGGTGCCGGTGGCCCCATTACCCTATTTTTCATACTCGGGCTGGTGGCCAGCCTGGTGCTCGGATGGGTCATTTTCCCCCAATTACTCTATTCCCATAAAGAACAACCCATTCAATTCAATCACGTCCTGCACAACGAACTGGTTGATGACAGTTGTGAAAGCTGTCATTTTTTCCGGGAAGACGGCACCTATTCCGGAGCGCCTAAGCTGGCCCAGTGCATTGATTGTCATGAAGAGGTGCAGGGGGAAAGTGAAGAGGAAGCGAAATTCGTCAACCAGTATGTTCTCAAAGACAGAGAAGTGCCGTGGCTGGTGTATTCCCGGCAGCCGGCCTGCGTATTTTTCTCCCATGTGGCCCATGTTAAGATGGGTGACATGGAATGCGTCACCTGTCATGGCGACGTTGGTGAGTCTGAGAGCTTAAAGCCCTATGAAGCCAATCGGATTTCGGGTTACAGCAGGAATATCTGGGGCAAAAACATTGCGGGTATCAAATTTAATTCGTGGGATCGCATGAAGATGGATGATTGCTCAGAATGTCATGTGCGCAACAACGTCAATCAGGGAAGTGTTCAAACCCTGAGAGGCGGTTGTTTTGTATGCCACAAGTAATACAGCTGATTAAACGGTGGGTTGGTTGCCCACCGGCAGGTTAACAGGACTGTCATTAACCCATTATTCCAGTATTCCAGCATTCCAACAGGGGCAAAGCCCTAACTTGTACGGGGATGATTCGATGAAAATAGACAGACGCAGTTTCTTATCCTTTGTTATCGGTGGGGCCGCCGGCACGGCGCTTACGCCTTTGCCCTGGAAGTTGACCGATGATCTTGCCATCTGGTCCCAGAACTGGCCATGGACACCGGTTCCCGAAAAAGGGGAAACCACCTATGTCAAGTCTACCTGCACCCTGTGTCCGGGAGGATGCGGCATCAGCGTGCGACTGGTCGGCGACAGAGTGGTCAAAATAGAGGGACTAAAGGGCCATCCGGTCAATGACGGCGGCGTGTGCATACTTGGCCTGTCAGGACCCCAGCTGTTGTACGGGCCCAATCGGGTGCAATCTCCCAAGAAGAAAGTAAACGGTAAATGGCACACTATATCCTGGGATTCGGCCCTGGCCGAGATTGTCGAAAAACTGGGTGATTTAAGGTCCAAGGGGCAAACCCATTCCCTGGCCTGTATCAGTGGTTCTGACCGCGGAACGGTAGCGGAGCTGCTGAATAGATTTCTAACAGTATACGGTTCTCCCAATTTTATCCGAACGCCTTCGATCCAGGACAATTATGAACTGGCCCTGTATCTAACCCAGGGGGTCCGTGCGCTGCCGGGATTTAATATTCAGGACTCGGATTTTATTTTAAGTTTCGGCAGCGGATTGATTGAGGGATGGGAATCGCCGGTTTATATGTTCCGGGGTAAAAGTGCGCTGAGGGAAAAGGGCGGGCGTATGGGTCAAATCGAGCCGCGCCTGTCCAAGACCGCCGCCAAATCCGATAGATGGATCGCCGTCAAACCCGGCACAGAAGGTGCCCTGGCCCTGGGCCTGGCCAGTGTAATTATAAAAGAAGGCCTGTTTAACCGGGATTTTGTTGAAAACCGCGCCGCCGGATTTGCCGAATATAAAAAGCTTGTCAGCGATGGTTTTTCGATCGACGCTGTTTCAAAAATGACCGGGCTGGATGGCCCCGTTATCGTTGCGTTGGCCAAAGATTTTGCAGGTGCCCGCAAACCGCTGGCCATTTGCGGCAGAGGAGCCGGAACAAGTCCGGGCAGCCTGCAGGATTTTCTGGCGGTTCATGCTCTCAACGCGCTGGTCGGCAACATCAACAGGGCCGGCGGCATTGTGGCGGTGCCTGAGCCGGACTACATCGACTGGCCTGAGGGTGAAATGGATGCAGCCGCGTCCGGGGGAATGCAGCAGCCGCGAATTGACGGTGCCGGCAGCGGGAAATATAAATCTACGCGATACCTGTTGAATCGATTGCCGGAGGTTGTTAATTCCGCCCAGGATTCCCCGGTCCAGGTTCTATTGGTCGCCGGTGCCAACCCACTGTATGCCATGGCGGATACCGAGGCCGTTGCCAAAGCCTTTGAGAAAATACCGCTGGTGGTCAGTTTTTCTTCTTATATGGACGAAACTTGCGCCGCTGCAGACCTTATACTGCCCAACCATGTTTTCCTCGAAAGATATGAGGACGTGCCCTTTGCCCGCGGGTTCCCCCAACCGATTATCGGGCTCGTCCAGCCGGTGGTGGAACCACTCTACAATACCCGGCATACCGGTGACGTAATTATTCAGCTGGCCCAAAAAATGGGGGGTACCGTGGCCGCAGCCTTTGCCTGGGATTCATACGATGCCTGCCTGGAGGAAACCCTGGCGGATAAATGGGACACCCTTCTCGAAGACGGGTACTGGATTGACGCCGAATTTTCGGAAACCGCTCAAACCCAGGAATTTGAAACCGATTCGTCAAAATTTGAATTCAGCAGCAGCGACATCAATGCATTGCCCGTTTATCATGCGGTGAGAGTCCCCGGTGATGAGTCTTTTTACCCGCTGCTGCTGGTGCCCTACGATACCATGCGGCTTGCCAGCGGCTATATCGGCTCGCCGCCGTTTCTGGTTAAAGCGCTTGAGAACACCATTTTAAAGGGCAACGACGTGCTGGTTGAGGTGAATCCGGCGACGGCCAAGAACCTGGGTTTGTCGGATCGAAAATATGCCACCCTGACCACGCCCCGGGGCAGTGCTAAAGTTAAAATCTACTTTTTTGACGGTATCATGCCGGGGGTTATTGCCATCCCCCGGGGACTGGGGCATACGGCTTATGATAAATTCCTGGCCGGCAAAGGTGCCAACTACAATGCCCTGAGCGAAACGGTGGAAGACGCGGCCACCGGTCTTGATGCGGCCTGGGGTGTTCGGGCCAAGCTCACCAAAGCTTAGTATATCGAAAATAATCAATTAGATGGGGTCCTGATGAAATTGGAAAATGCCAAAAAGTTCGGAATGGTCATCGATCTGGATAAATGCACCGGATGCGGAAGCTGCATGGTTGCCTGCATGGCAGAAAACAACGTGCCTTTTCGAGAAGATGATACAGACAAACTGCTCAGCGTCGCCTGGATGCGGGTTTATCGCTTAACCAACGGAAAAGCCTTTCCGGATACTGAAGAATGTTTTTTACCCCGACCCTGTCAGCATTGCGAGGGCAGCCACGGTCATTCGCCCTGCGTGTCTGTTTGCCCGGCAACGGCCACCGACTACGATATGAGCACCGGCATCGTCAGCCAGATTTATACCCGCTGTTTCGGATGCCGCTATTGTATGGCGGCCTGCCCCTTTCATGTCCGGCAATTTAACTGGTGGGACCCGGTGTGGCCGGATGGAATGGAGAAATCCTTGAATCCCAATGTGTCCGTTCGTATGCGCGGGATCGTCGAAAAGTGCAGTTTTTGCATTCATCGCTACCAGCTGGCCAAGGAAAAGGCCTATATGGAAGAGCGGCGGGAAGTGGCGGAAGATGAGTATCAGACCGCCTGCACCCAGTCCTGTCCGGCGGGGGCCATCACCTTCGGTGATCTGAATAATCCGAAACATGCCGTGCATCAAATTGCCCGGCCCGACAACCGGCACGGCGGCAGACCGAAAAACCCCCAGGCCTTCCGGTTGCTGGAAAGACTGGGTGTCAACACCAAAGTTTACTACCTTTCCAGCCGTGAGTGGGTCCGGCGGGCTGGAGACAATTATCTGGAAAAGGAAGGTAAGGTTAGACACGCCGAATAAAGGTAACAAACCAAATAACCAGTTGGATTTAGGAGCACTGAACTTATGGATTCTGCATTAATTCCCAGAGGAGTTAAACGCTGTCCGACCTGGCAATTCTTACTGTGGATCGGGGCCGTCAGTGGCGTATTGTTGTGGGGTGTTTTCGCCATGGTGCTGGTGTATTTCAAGGGGCTGAATCAAACCAATATGAACAACGCCTATGGTTTCGCACTATGGATCTGGGCCGACCTTGCAATCATTGCCCTGGGCGGCGGCGCCTTTTTTACCGGATTTTTGCGATACATTGTCGGCAAAGATGAATTGAAAAATATTGTCAATTTTGCCGTGCTCGTCGGGTTTTACTGCTATGTGTCGGCCCTGATGATTTTGGGGTTTGATATCGGCCAGCCCCTGCGGGGATGGTTTATCTTCTGGCATGCCAATGTTCACTCCATGCTCACCGAAGTGGCCTTCTGCCTGACATGCTACCTGGGCGTTCTTACCATCGAGTATCTTCCCATGATACTGGAAAATCGCCAGATTGATAAGGTACCCTTTTTCCACAATCTGAGCCACAACATGCACGAGGTTATGGCTGTTTTTGCGGCCACCGGCGCCTTTCTTTCCTTCTTCCACCAGGGTTCGCTGGGCGGTGTTCCCGGCGTGCTGTACGCCCGGCCTTTTGGATTTCGGGAAGGCACTTTCGTCTGGCCCTGGACATTCTTTCTGTTCACCTGGTCAGCGGCTGCCTGTGGCCCGTGCTTTACCATTTTAATCACCAAGATTACGGAAACCGCGGCTCGCAAAAAACTGGTCAAAGACAATGTTATCGAGTTGCTGGCCAAAATTTCGGGCTGGATGCTGGCCGCTTATATTACTGCCAAGATTATCGATACCATTTACTGGGCCACGGTGACGGCGCCTTCCAAAGGCTTTACCTTTTTGGACTTTTATACCAACAACCCGGGTTCCTGGTACGGATTATGGATCCTGATAGCTGAAATCGGGCTTTGCGGTATCGTTCCGGCCGCGATTCTGATCACCGCTAAGGGCCGTAAAAACCAGACGACATTGTGGCTGGCCGTAATATTGGCGGTTTTGGGTGTCTGTCTCAATCGCTGGGTGATGGTCCTGCAAGTCCTGGCTATTCCGGTATTGACATTTGAAGGTTGGGCAGCCTACTTCCCGAGCTGGCAGGAATTTGCCACCACCCTGCTGCCCGTGGCACTGGGAACAATCGCGATCTCAATCTCGTATCGCTATTTGCCGATATTTCCCCAGGAACTGGAATTAAATCCGCCTGACTTACCGGCGCAAGAAATTGCCGAAGCAGAGCCCCAACCGCAAAAGGAACCTCCGGAGGCCCTTGCAGGGGGGCCAGAACCGGCGAAAGCCTGATGGGGAATTCGGATTGCGGAATGGGGAATGCGGAATTATAAAAGGAAGTCATCTGATTTTTATGTTGACTGTGATTGTATCCTGGATATAGGAGGAAAATAATGTTTCCGTTTAATTTTGAATGGATATGGGATGCGGGACATATGGTGTTTATGGGCGGCCTGTGGTATGCCCTGTCGATCCTGGGATTGGGGCTGACCTACTGCATCATCAAAGCCGCTTATGACAGCTCCAAAGGCCACGGGGCCAAACATCATTAAAATCTTTAGGTCCACACGGGTTGTAAAGAGCGCTTATCCCGCTAGCGGCAAAGGGGGGAGCGCTTTTTTTATTGGACCAGAGAAAGCTGGCTGGTATTCGTCTTAATTGTGAATTCGATACATTCCAAAGGGAATCCGGGTTAGGGTTCTGATAGGGGTTTTTATGGATAAGATTATTGTTGAAGGGGGCCGCGCGCTTAAGGGCGAGGTGCACATCAGCGGGGCGAAGAATGCCGCTTTGCCGATTTTGATTTCTTCCCTTCTAACCGATGGCATCAACACCTATTCCAATGTGCCTCAGTTGCAGGATATACATAGCACTGCGTTGTTGCTAGAAAATCTTGGGGCCGGGGTTGAAACCCAGGCTGATACGATCCGCATTGATGCCGGCGGGCAGATTCATTATGAGGCGGAATATGATCTGGTGCGAAAAATGCGGGCCTCAGTCCTGGTTCTCGGACCGTTGGTGGCCAGGTTGGGCAAGGCCCGGGTCTCTTTGCCGGGGGGGTGTGCCATCGGCGCAAGACCGATAAATTTGCATTTAAAGGGCCTGGCGGCCCTGGGTGCCTCAATTGAATTGAAACACGGTTATGTCGAAGCCTCCGCCGGTCATTTAAAAGGCACCGACATCTATTTTGATCTTGTCACGGTGACTGGGACCGAAAATCTGATGATGGCGGCAACACTGGCCGAAGGCACCACCGTTCTGCGCAACGCTGCCCGTGAACCTGAAATCGTGGCCCTGGCAGACACCTTGGTTGACATGGGAGCCAATATCCAGGGGGCCGGTACATCGGTCATCACAATCAAAGGGGTTTCATCGTTAAAACCGGTTGAGGTCACGATCATCCCGGACCGTATCGAAGCGGGCACGTTTTTGATGGCCGCAGTCCTGACCCGGGGCAATATTGTCATATTAAATTCAGAGCCGGATCATCTTGGGGCCCTTATAGACAAACTGCGACTTACCGGAGCTGAGATCGAGCTTGACGGCAAAACCGTCCATGTGAGTAATAAAGCTGAAATCAGAAGTGTCGACATTAAAACCCAGCCCTATCCGGGGTTTCCAACCGATATGCAAGCGCAATTTATGGTGCTGATGAGCATCGCCAACGGCACCAGCATGATTTCTGAAACCATTTTTGAAAACCGTTTTATTCACGTCAGCGAACTGAGACGGATGGGAGCCGATATTCAAGTATCCGGTAACACCGCCATCGTCAAAGGCAGCCCCAAGTTGTCAGCAGCCCAGGTGATGGCCACCGACCTGAGGGCCAGCGCCTCTCTCATCCTGGCCGGCCTGGTTGCGGAAGGTACCACCGAAGTGAGTCGTGTCTATCATTTGGACCGGGGTTATGAGTCACTTGAAAAGAAGTTTGCTGCCTTGGGTGCCGCCATTTTCCGGAAAAAATAGGATAACGCCTGATTGAGCGTTTTTCGCTCGATTAGGCCCTTGCCATGAATGACCGTATCTATTTTAGACCTCTTATTCCGTTGCTGATTTCACTGATGGGCGGAATCCTGCTGGGGAGCCGGCTGGCGGGGTTTGCAACCGGCATCGGCTTGCTGGCGGTGGTGTGCGCCGGATTTTGCCTAATGGGTTTTTTGCGCAGCAAGCCGGCCTTTTGCGTGCCGATTTTGCTGTTTATCTCCCTGGGCTACCTGTCCATCCAACCCTGGATGTCTCCCCGGGTTCCGGCCCATCATATCAATCACTACACGGACAGCCGGCGCTGGGATATCCTCGGGCAAATCGATAATCAGCCATCGCAAATTAAAAACCGCACCAGCTTTGATTTGCGGGTTGCAGCTCTTGATGCAGATCATCAAACCCATGCGGTTGCCGGTTTGTTGCGTGTGACCGCAGTGGGAGACCGACCGGACATAGCTGTTGGGGATAAAATCAGGTTTAAAAGCAGGATGCGATCGATTGCCAATTATAAAAACCCCGGCGGATTCGACTACAAACGGTTCATGGCCTTCAAGGGCATTTATGCAACGGCCTACGTCAGGGGCGACAGGATCCGCATTGTGGAAAAATCACCGCCGGCCGCCGTTTTTCAAATGATACACAGGATGCGCAGCACATTTGCCGGTCTGGTCGAAAAATCCGGAACTTCTGATGTCCAGGGCGTATTGAAAGCCATCATTATCGGAGACCGAACCCAGATATCTGATGCGACCCGCCAAAGCTTTAATCGGGCCGGGGTCGGTCACCTCCTCGCCATATCAGGGCTTCACATCGGAATTGTGGCGACCGTGGCCTTCGCTTTTTTGCACTGGCTGATGGGCTGGATCAAACCACTTCTGTGGCGTGCCTGGACGCGCAAGGCGGCGGCATTGCTATCCCTGGTGCCGGTGATTGCCTATGGCGTGGTTGCCGGACTTTCACCTTCCACCCAACGCGCCGTGTTAATGGTGTCGGTGTTTTTAATGACCTTCTTGCTGGCTAAAGAACAGGATTCAATGAATACCCTGGCGCTGGCAGCTCTGGTGATACTGGTAGTCGATCCGCCCTCGCTTTTTTCCATTTCTTTTCAGCTATCCTTTGTCACCGTTTTTGTGATTATATTTGGATTCTCATCTATCCAAAACTATGGCTTTTTGCAATTAGCGCAGAATCAAAGCAACTGGCAAAAGTGGTTATCTGTCAAATTGGTTTCTTTTTTGCTGGTCTCCCTTTTTGCCACCTGCGGCAGTTTGCCGCTGGTAGCATTCTATTTTAATCAGATTTCTCTGGTAGGGCCGGCCGCTAATTTTCTGGTGGTTCCCCTGATCGGATTTATCACCATTCCCCTCGGCCTGGTGGCTTTATTTCTGTCGCCGCTGAGCCTAACCCTGGCAGCCTGGTGTCTTAGAGCCGGCGCGGTTTCTCTGACCTGGGCACTGGATATCGTGAATTTTTTTGCCGAGTTACCTTTTGCGGCGATCCAAACCGTTACCCCCAACCTGCTGGAAATTGCCTGTTTTTATATTTTGGGCGGAGCTCTGTTAATTATTTTACGTTCGCGACCGGATGGGGTGCCGGGATTGCAGGCGGCGAGCGCGGCTTTATCAAACAGGCACGCCGGCATGTCGGACGATTCCGTGCCCGCTATAACCCGAAAATTAGAGAAAATTTCCAGATTGGATTGGGTGGGCGGATCCGGAGGGGCCTCACCACGAAAACTGGCCAGAATTGTGGTAATAATGGCGTTGATCACCCTGAGCGCCGATGGCTGCTACTGGCTGTACCAGCGATTCTGGCATTCGGATCTCAGGGTCACGGTCATCGATGTCGGTGATGGCAACGCCGCCTTGCTCGAAATCCCCGGAGGATATACCATCATGATTGACGGTGGTGGATTTCCCGACAACTCCTCCTTTGATGTGGGGGCCAGAATCATTGCACCGTTTTTGTGGTGCAAGAAAATTAAAACAGTTGACCTGCTTATTCTTTCACACCCCAACAGCGATCATCTTAACGGGTTGATCTACCTTGCCGATCATTTTAATGTCAAAACCCTGTGGACCAATGGCGAGCCGAGCAATACATTGGGATACCATAACCTGATGAAAGTTTGTGCCGGGCGCGGAATTTTGTCTCCGCCTTACGCGCACATGGCTCGTGAACACCAGATCAGCGGTGTTCGGCTGGATCTATTGTACCCCCCCCAGGATTTTATGGAACACAAAGAATCGGATAAATGGCGCAATACCAACAACAATTCCTTGGTTGTAAAAGTGTCCTACGGTGATGCTGCTTTTCTGTTTAGCGGCGATATAACGGTACCGGCGGAATTGGAGCTGGTTGGCCTAGCCGCCGGCCGATTATCCAGTATGGTTTTAATCGCTCCCCACCACGGCAGTCGTTCGTCCAGCAGTCAGGAATTTATAGAAAAGGTAGACCCGGAGGTGGTCGTTGTATCCTGTGGTCACAACAGCCGGTTTAATTTTCCCCATCCTGAGATTTTGCAGAGATATAATGATTTGGGGGTCAGCATTTATCGCACCGACCTCAATGGGGCCGTGAATCTATCAACTAACGGACAGCAGTTGGAGGTAAATTCTTTTATACCTTGAACCGGATAGATTGGAATTATAAGGGATCAATCAATCTCGAAAGCACCCAAGTTCGAAATCATAAAAATGACGGTAACAATTTGAAAATATAGAATATATTTATAAAGCCTTTAAAATCATGAAGAAGTTTGCTATAATAATATTAATTGCGCTGATTCATTTCGCCTTGAGTGTATTCATCGTAGCGATCACTGTGTCGGTAGGCAGCCCCATAAGCGCCGAACATTCGGAGCCGTCCTTTGTATTTAAAGCGCTGGTGGTCGCCACCAAGATATTACATTATCCGATCATCTCCCATTCTTTGTATTCAAGGCAATGGTTTCCGGGCGGATGGATACATATCCCCATATTTATCAACAGTTTGCTCTGGGCCGTCGGGATTTATTTTCTGTTTTATATATATACCGCTTTTAAAAAATAAGATCCGAAAAAGAAGAAAAAAGATGGAAGCAGAAAAAATTGAAATATTATCAGATGCCATCAAAGAATATTTTGGCAATTATGAACTCGAAGAGCTTTGTGAACGGTTTAACATTGAACTCGAGCATCGGGGCGTCAATCCCAATCACAAAAAGCTCGTCACCGAAATGATGACGGATAAATCCCGCGATAGCCACCGAAAATTTCTCGAGGATCTCCTTTCGAAACTGCTGCGCCGGTGCGAAGATCGAATCTTAAACACCACCTGGGAAGTCAACGTCTTTGACGAACAAATGCTTCCCCAATTAAAAAAGTTGCAGAGCATCGTGGCCGGTAACCAGGAATCCCCGCTAAAATCACGAACCGCCAATCGTTTTATAAAAGATCAGAACCAGCTTATAAAACTGCTGGGCAATGCTAAAACACCCTTGACGATTGTCGACACCCGGATAGGGCAGGCAACCTTTGATAGTATCCAGCTGGTCAAAACGCCCGTTCGGCTGCTCATCGGTCAGAGCCAGCAGGATCTGGCGGCCGATATGAATGGACAGCTGCCCCCGTTGCGCAAGCAAGGACGGGATATCGAACTTCGCTACCACTTGAAGCTAAGTGATCGGTTCATTATTTTCAATGGCCGCTGTTGGATGGTGAGTTGCTCTGTGATCGAGGTGGGGCAGGTAACTTTAAGTATGATCGAATGTGTGGACACAAAGCCTGTCGTCGTCAAGGAAATTGGCCGCAAATGGCGGGAAGCCAGAGTGTTTACGAGCTAGTCCAAAGCCGCCAATACCTCATACCCCTGCTTTTCCAAGGCCTTTTTGATGTTAGCCGTTTTGCACGCTGCAAGCCTGAAATAGTAGATGCGTTGCCCGGTTTGATCGGCTGTCATACCGACGCTGATGATATCCGCGCCTTTATCATTTATTATTTGCAATGCCTTTTTTAAACTACCCGGCTTGTCTCCGACAACTATATCGATGCGGGAAGTGGATGTTAGAAGTCCCATCATATCGATAAATGTTCTCAGAATATCTGTTGCGGTAATAATTCCCACCAGCTGACCGTTGTCGACCACCGGCATTCCGCCGATTTTGTGCTTGTAAATGAGCTGGGCAGCCAGTTCCACATCGTCTTCCGGACCTACCGTGATAGGCTCTTTTATCATCAAATCGCGTAAATCCAGATCTCCCAGCATCGATGGGATCAGTCCCTGCTTTAAATCCGCCAGGGTTAAGAACCCTTCGAGTAAATTTTTTCCCGAAACCACCGGAAGATGACGTATCGAATTGATCTTCATCAATTCGATGGCCTCGCTGATGGAAGCATGCGCTGATATGGTTATGGGGTTGGACACCATCAATGTGTGGATTTTCATAACACTTCCCTTTTGAATGATCAATGACGAATGACGAGTGGCGAATAATATGGGCGAATTGAAAATTTGCTACTGGCCGCCAATGAAGGTGATATTGCAAAATCTAAAAAAAAGATCAATCGAAATCCTTCATTCTGCATTCGTCAATCGTCATTCCGATGCCTTGCGAGGAATATAACTGCACAGGGGTTCTTCGGCGAGATAATCGCCGGTGGCCTCGTAAGCCCTGGCGCGGCAGCCGCCGCACACCCGCTTAAACTCGCAGGGGTTGCACTTTCCCGCAAGTTTATCATAATCACGTAAATTCGTTAATACTTCGGAGTGCTTCCAAATATCAACAAAAGATTGCTGCCGCACATTGCCGCAGTCAGCCGTCAGAAATCCGCAGGGTTGAACATCGCCTCGGTGGGAGACAAAGCAAAAACCAATGCCGCCCAGACACCCCCGGGTGACCGCGTCCAATCCGTGGGTTTTAAAGGATATCGACTTGCCTTCTTTGCTGGCCCTTTGCCTGAGAATTCGGTAATAGTGCGGGGCGCAGGTGGCCTTGAGTTCCAGCGGCGTTTTATCCCTCTGGTCATAAAACCAGTTCAGGGTTTCTTCATACTCGGCGGCGTTAATTTCGGTGTCGACGATATATTTTCCACGACCGGTTGGAACCAGTAGAAAAATGTGATGGGCCACTGCTCCCTGTTCCACCGCGAGTTCCTGGATTTTGGGGATCTGATCGAGGTTTGTTTTGGTAATGGTCGTGTTGACCTGAAAGTCCAATCCGATCTTGCGGGCAATTTTCATGGCATTCAGGGCGCCATCATAAGCACCGTCCACCTTTCTGAACTTGTCGTGGCTTTCCCGGGTGGCCCCATCCAGGCTGATGCTGATGCGCTTGATGCCAGAATCCACCAGCTTTTTGGCGATAGGCTCGGTGACCAGGGTTCCATTGGGGGCCATCACCATTCTCAGGCCCTTTTTGGTACCGTAGGCGGCAATATCAAAGATATCGTCACGCAGCAGGGGTTCGCCGCCCGTCAATATAATAATGGGTTTGGCGATCTCTGCGATCTGGTCCAGCAGCCGAAACGCTTCGGAAGTATCCAGCTCCCCGCTGTGAGGACCGGTGGTGGCGGAGGCGCGGCAATGAATACAGTTCAGATTACAATTGCGGGTAGTCTCCCAGGCAACAAGGCGCAGGGTTGATTCCCCATCTTTTTTGTGGGGATGAGAAGTGTGCTCCGTGGGGTTGGGGGGTTGGTTTTTCATAATTATATATTCAATTCCCTTTACGGGTAAACAGCGAAAGTCTTACAAACTGTAAAAATAGATAATGCCCACGATTGTGTTTAGTATTTGGTATTTTGTGTTTGGTGGGGTTGCATCCAACTTTGTCCAGTATCCTCAACCCAAAACACTAAACATCAAACACCAAACACCTGATGCAATCGGTTTTTTTAAGATTTCATCAGCACCTGGGCGGCCTCGATGGCGAAATATGTCAATATCATGTCGGCACCCGCGCGTTTGATGGCCGTCAGTGTCTCCATCATTACTTTTGGACCGTCAATCCAGCCCATTTTTTCGGCGGCCTTAATCATGGAGAACTCGCCGCTGACATTATATGCGGCTACCGGAAGATCGATTTCTTCGCGCACCCGACAGATAATGTCGAGGTAGGCCAGGGCGGGTTTCACCATGATAATGTCCGCGCCTTCCTCAATATCCATCGTGACCTCACGAATGGCTTCCAGGGCATTGGCCGGATCCATTTGATAGGTCCTGCGATCCCCGAATTTGGGAGCTGAATCCGCCGCACTGCGAAACGGTCCGTAATAGGCCGAGCAATATTTGGCAGCATAGGACATGATGGGAATCCGGCTGAAGTTGTTTTCATCAAGGATCTCACGAATTTCCGCGACACGGCCATCCATCATGTCCGATGGGGCGACCATGTCGGCCCCGGCTTTGGCGTGGGACAGGGCTGTGCGGGCGATCAGATCCAGGCTGGCGTCATTGTCGACGGTATCGCCTTCCAGTACGCCGCAATGCCCGTGATCTGTATACTGGCACAGGCAAACATCCGAGATGACGACCAAATCCGGAAATTTCGCTTTCACCGATCTGATTGCTTTTTGAACGATACCATTTTCGGCATAGGCACTCGTGCCCAGGGCATCTTTTTTTTCAGGGATCCCGAAAAGCACAATGGCCGGAATTCCCAGTTCATGGGCTTCCTTTGCGGTTTTAAGAAAATTGTCAATGGACAGTTGAAAATGCCCCGGCATCGAAGCAATCGGATTTTTTACATCGCGGCCGTCGATAACAAACAGGGGCAGGATGAGATCGTCAACCGTCAAACTGGTTTCGCGAATCATGCGCCGCAAGGTTTCATTTTGCCGCAACCGTCTGGGTCTATAGTCAGGAAATAACATAAAAGGTACCTTTCTTGGTTTCGGGTGACGATTTTAAGAAGCCCATATTTGCTTCTATTATCAATAATTTGGGAAATGCCTAAAATGCGCTAAAATGCCTAAATTGCCTAAAATTTTGGTGTCGCTACGCTCCGTTCTTTTTAAAATAATCGGTAGAATTCCTCAATTTTAGGCATTTTAGTGCATTTTAGGCAATTTAGGCATTTATGTAACTACCTGGATTGAGATTCTGAGATCGATTTATCTACCAATATGGCCTAATCACAACTGGACGTTCCATACGCCAGCGCTATCTCTTCATCTGTCAGATAGCAGGCCGGGTCAGGTGCCCAAACATCGCCGCTCACCGCTTCAGCGCGCACCCTGAAATTCCCCCCGCATACATCCAGCCAGCTGCAGGTTGCGCAGCGACCTTTGACATGCTTTTTCTTTTCTTTCAGCTTTGCCATCAGCGGTTCGGAACTGTCCATCCAGATTTCTGAAAAGGGTCGGTCTTTGACATTGCCAAAGCTGTGGTGGCGCCAGAATTGATCGGCATAAACCTCTCCGTCCCAGCTAACGCATCCAATTCCCCGGCCGGAGTTGTTGCCTTCATTCCATTTCAATAGCTCCAGAACCTCTTTCGCCCGCTCGGGGTCTTCTTTCAACAGTCTGAGGTAAACATAGGGACCGTCGGCGTGGTTATCCACCGTCAGCACTTCCTTGGGCTTGCCTGCGGCATGCAACCGCTTGGTTTCATCAATGATAAGATCGAGCGCTGCCCGGGTGCCTTCGTGGCTCAAATCCTCTTTTATCAGCTCGGTTCCGCGGCCGGCATAAACGAGATGGTAAAAGCACACCCGGGGAATGTCCATTTCTTCGAGAAGTTGAAAAATTTTGGGGATTTCCTTGACGTTGAATTTGTTGACCGTAAAACGCAGTCCGACCTTTATGCCGGCCTCCTGACTGTTTTTAATTCCTTCCAGAGCGGAGCGAAATGCGCCTTTAACGCCTCGGAAGCGATCGTTGATTTCTTGCATTCCGTCGAGGCTGATGCCGACATAGGACAACCCGATCTCTTTTAAGGTGCGTGCCATTTTCGGGGTGATCAAGGTCCCGTTGGTGGATATGACCGCCCGCATGCCTTTTTCCACGGCATAGGCTGCCAGCTGAGGAAGGTCTTTGCGAACAAGCGGTTCGCCACCGGAAAACAACATGACTGGGGAGCCGAAGGCGGAAAGGTCGTCAATTAATTCCTTTCCCTGTTCGGTGGTCAATTCATTGTCAAAGGGGATATCCTTGGCGTGAGCATAACAGTGAACGCACTTTAAATTGCATCGTCGCGTCACATTCCAGACCACAACGGGATGCTTGTCTTCACTAAATTGAAGTAGATGAGAGGGCAACTTTGAAGAATCACGTCCATAGCGCAATGCGTCGGATGGTTCTACAGTTCCGCAATATAGCTTCGATATTCCGATCATGATATTTGATTCATCTCCTTTGGATTTGAAACCAGACGGGGTTTTGCCCGAAATGCCAGATAGCCGCTCAGTTGTATCGTTTACAGAGGCGTGCCGTTAAGATGGCTTAATTTGGTCCCTGATCAGCTCGCTGACATAAGCTTCCGGATCCAGCAGGGCTTGCCGTGTAAGGAAAAATCGGTTGCGGTTGGTTTTTTCCCGGGCCAGCTTAAGGCCGTACTGAAAGTCCTGGTTTATTTTCTCATGGACATCTTTTAGCTCGAAGGGGGATTCTATCAGTTTTTCAATGATAAAATCAATGGCGTCTTCTTCAAGAACAATATTAATATCATTGTTTTTAAAAAAGTACAGTTCAATTTTCTTGATTTCATCGTAGTAGGATTTAATTTTTTTTATTACCTTGCCGATGTCCAGCGTGTTTTTGGCGTAGCACGAGGCAACTATGTCGATCCGGGACGGCGTCATCGTCAGGCTGTATTTTTCTGCCAGGTTTTTTTGATTTTCCTTGAGGTATTCTTTGATGGTTTCTTTTTCCTGCTGCTTCAGTTGATCAAAAAGTTGGTTGGTTTCCTGTTTTTTGGATTCAGCCGTGATGGTTTTCAAAAAAGTTACCGGATTATCGACAATATCGATTGTGGCGGGAAATTTATTTATGCCGGCCGAAGGTAATTTTCTTTCAAAGTCAAGCAGCGCTTTTTCAACCGCGCTGACCAGGCCCCTGGCACCGGTATTTTCGGCAAAAGCATGCTTGGCCAGAGTGCGCAGTAACTGATCTTCAAATTTCACTTCAATGTCGTAGGCCGCGAAATCAAGCTTTTTCCCCAGGATGATGGGGTTGTTGGGGTTTTTTAATATCTGGTAAAGATCGTCTTCAGTTAAGTGCTCAAAAACCGACCGCACCGGCAGGCGGCCGACAAACTCGGATTCAAAGCCGAATTCTAGCAAATCCTCGGATCGAACGTGTTTTAGAATATCGACTTGTTCAGCGGATTTACGAATGTGCGCGCCAAATCCGATCTCCTGTTTTGAAAGACGCTTTTGGATAATGGGCGCCAGATCGGTGAACGCCCCGCTCATTATAAATAGAATGTTGCCGGTGTTGACGGACCGTTTATCCCGTTTGCCGGTTTTGCGAAATTGTTCGATTTCCTGGATCATTGAAATGGGGTCGTGGGGCACCTTTAAATCGACATCGGTTTCCTCCATCGGTTTTAGCAGTGCACGCTGCACGCCGGTGCGCGATACATCCGCACCGATCAGATTGCGGCTTGACGCGATTTTATCGATTTCGTCGATATAAACGATGCCGAACTGGGCCCGTTCGATGTCATCGTCTGCTTCCCGCACCAGATCCCTTACAAGATCCTCCACATCTCCGCCGACATAGCCGGTTTCACTGAATTTGGTCGCATCGCCCTTGACAAAGGGGACACCGATTTTGTCGGCGATCAACTTTATTATATACGTCTTGCCGACGCCGGTTGGGCCGATCATCAGGACATTGTTCTTGATGCTGCCGACCATGTTGCCGATGGGGTCATCGGATTCCAGGGTACGTTGGATGCGGTTAAAGTGAGTGCATATTTTGGTCGATAGAATGGCTTTGGCGCTATCCTGTTTGACGACGTATTGATCCAGGTAGGCAATCAGTTCCTCCGGCTTTAAATTAAAGTTGATTTTTTTCCTGGAGTTGCCGGCTTCCTTGGTTTCGTCCGTGGTCGCCTCCCGGGTCATCACCATGGGCGATACAATTTTTACGTTTTCACCAAATTTTTTGGCCAAAAACCGGCTGATTTCTTTTTCCAGCTCTTTTGGGTCGGGTATCTTTTCGTTGTGATCTCTCATAGCATCAGAATATAACCATAACCTGCCGGCAATGCAAGTCAGGCGGGGTTAACCTCAAGGTCGCGCCAGGCAGGGAAGAGGTGAGGGGGCGGTTTATGGGCCTTGAATGGATCGACAGCTTTGGCGGGAAGGACACTGCGCCGATCGGCCTCTGACGGGTCGGGAGAATCACGACTTAATCAGTCCAGCCGGGTGCAGGGTACCGAAAGATATTGTTATCCTTCTGATTTTAATAGTTTTAATCCATTGGCTGCCAATATTTTAACGGCTGTCATATTATCTGAAAACCGAAATATCATCATCGCGATTCCGGGCAATTCGCTGGCCGCCGTATACGAGTATTCTATTTGAATGTCATCTTTTTCCAGCACATTAAGCAGCCTGCTCAACCCGCCCGGTTTGTCGTCGGTTTCAATCAGCACAACATCGTTTACCACGGCCGAAAAGTTTTGCGACTGTAAAATCTTAATTGCTTTATCCGGTTCGGATACGACCATTCTTAACTTGCAATAGCCGTCGCCGTTGTCCACCAGGCAATGGGCGCGAATGTTCAGGCCGGCGTTGCCCAAAAATGACAAAACCTTACTCAAATGTGCGACGGAATTTCCGGTTAAAACGGTTAATTGCTTGAAAGTCATGGATTTTTCCCGGAATCATTAAGATTTAATTATTTATAAATATTAGCAGGTTACGATCCTTTTTCCTGCCTTATTTTTTTGCGGTTGTCAAGCTTATTCTGCCTGCCATCATTGTTGGGTTCAGTCGGCGCCATTTTCGAAGGAATGGATACGCTCGGTGGTCAGCGGATGGGACGAAAGGTAGCCCGACCATGTGGGATCGGCTCCCTTGGAACCGGGCGAGGCGGTCTGTTCGATTCGTCGCATCAGGCGAGCAAAATGGATCGGTGGGATGTCATGGGCACGCAAGTAGTCCAAGGCGTAGCTATCGGCCTCGCGTTCAAAGGTGCGAGAGTAGGCCAATTGGGTGAGTAGGACAGGCAGCCCCAAGAAAAGTTCCGACGAACCGGCTAGATCTCCGGTGATCGCCAATAGGGCAAAACCAAGCAAAGAATCTTGAATTATGGTGCGCAAGCCGTGGCGGTGAACCACATGACCGACTTCATGGGCTAAAACGGCCATGAGTTCTTCATCGTGCTGAGCGAGTCGGACCATTTCATCCGTGAAAATGATCGTGCCGTCCGGCAGGGCAAAGGCGTTCGGGCCGATCCGTCCCCCTTTGCGAAACACGACCGTCAGGGTTTCATTCGCGTGGGCATCGATAAGCGGCTGGAAGTGTTTCTGCAGCCGGCTCCGGACGGTTTCGTCGAGTTCAGATTCGCTCAGAACCGATTTGTCCAGAATGCCCAGGGTTTGCTCTGCGGTCCCATGAAGGATGGAAGGCGGCAAGCGGTCGGCGATTATGCGGGCCGCCAGGGGGAAGCCGTATTTGAGGCCTCCCCACAGAAACACGAGCATTACCGCCAGGGCGATTAGGGCAAAGTGCCAGTGACTCTCAAAGCGGTGCAGCCAATGCGTCCAGCCGGCATCGGTGAAACGCTTCACGACCCTGTCAACGGAAAGATTGTCCTGGGTTTCGAATTTTTCGCCATCCGGAAAGTGGAGATAGCGAGGGGTGTCTGCCAAACGGGGGGAGACTTTAATTGTGAAGCGGGATAAAGACAGGATCCGGCGGCCGGCCACCGAGTGTTCGACGGTCACGGCACCGCTGTCGTATATATTACAGACGGCCGGAACTTCGGCTGAAGTATGGCCGTCATACCATTTTCCTTGTATAGAGATCAAAATCCGATATCAATGTCGAAAAATTCGCTCATTTCTTCTCCCACAGAACCTACCTGCTCTTGCTCTCCGGCGATAAAGGTGTCGATGTCGCCCGATGTGATCAGGCTTAAGCGGGAGAGGTGATAACGCAGGGTACGAATTCTGGCCCAGGGATGAAACAAACCCAAGGTCAGGGCCGTGGCCAGGGAATTGGTGGCAACCAGTGCCAGGTATTCTCTGATTTTCAGGCTGGCCTGGAACCGATGTGCGGCCAGTTGGGATGAATTGAACTGCAGGTTGGTGGTCTTTACCGAGTAAAAGGCGAACAGATAAAGATACAGTGCCAAACCGGCCGGTACTGCCAGGGGTGGAAGGACAAAGGCGGCGGCCACCACAAGACCCAAGCCCAGGATAATCGGAACAAAGGCGCTTAAAAAAAGGCGGTAGTAATCACGGACTGTTGCGGAAAAGGCAAACCGGGTGGAACCATAACTGTGGTTTTCGACAATGAATTTTCTCTGGCGGTAGTATGCATAGGGGGCCAGGATTCCAAGAGTCAGGGGCACCAGCATCGGCCACAGGACGAATGCCTTGGCCGAATCCATGACGCTGCCGCTGAAACCGAAGCGAATGTTGCGCAGGGCGCTGTTGCGTGCGTTGAAGGCCAGTGCCCGGACCACGACCCAGGGAACGATGGCCATAAACCCCAAAGAGAAAAAAAAGCTGATCAGTGGGAACAGCTCGGTCAGCGTCGAATAAACGACCAGAAAACCAAAGGCAATCAGGCGCCCCTTGAGAATCTTGACCGGATCCGCAAGGTATTCGAAACCGGCGCCGTTGAACCGCGCCGAGCCATAGATATACTTTTTGCGGCGCACTTTGGCCCAGGCTGAATAAATACCGAGGGTAAGGATGCTTAGGATAGTGTTTACCAGCCAAATCTTGAAATATTCGAGTCCACTGCCGCTAAACTCAAAGGGGATGACAACGTTTTTTTTGACCCGGGTTTGCGCGACTGCGGCGCCCGGGGCAGCTGCGTCGGTTTGACGGCCAGGTGCGGCGGCCGGGGGTGCTGTGATTTTATTCGACCGTGGTTCGGTTTTCGAGCCGAAACCAGCGGTCGTCGGCTGAATATCTGCCGGGGCCTGACTCTTTGTCAGTGAAATATCGAGGCCGGCCCGTTTAAGGGCCAAACCCAACCTGCGGGCGGTAATCTCGTCGACCGTCCTTTTCAACACCACGTGGCGACTTCTGAGTATTTTTTCGGCTTTTTCCTTGCTGAGGGAGAATTTTTCGATGAGTTTGTTTTTAGCCGCTTCAAAGTCGAAGCCTGCGAGAATTTTACCCTGGTAAACAACGTTATAGTATATGCCCATGCCTCCTCCGGCCCAAAGGTTACCGAATATATCGGTACAAATGCATATTAAGTTTAGTAAAAATCGCTCCGGGTGAGAAAATTCGGGGCGGTGACGGGCTTGCCACCCCCCAAACTTATCCATTGGACATGTTTTACGCTTATGATAGACTGCAATTTCGGTGGCTAAAGCAGGGGAATTTGGATATTTTACGAACGGCAAATATTAGCTTTTGCGCAGGTCAGGTGACAGATGGATTTTTTGTATATTTCACCCGAATTTCCTCCCAATTATGCTCATTTCATCGAGCACTTGCATTCCCTGGGCGTTAGAGTCTGGGGATTGGGAGAGGCGGATTTTTATTTCATGCCCGCAAGTCTGCGATCCGCTTTAACCTGGTATATCCGGGCGGATTTGAATAATGCTGATGCTGTGCAACACGCCGTGGATGAGCTTTTGAGGCAAAAGAACGCTTGCGGTCATGGGGGAAATTTTGATCTGGTGGAATCTCACAATGAGCAATGGCTGAACCTGGAAGCAATCATCAATGAAAAATACGGCATTGACGGTATCAAGAAACAGGATTTGCCCCGGTTGAAGAAAAAATCCAGTATGAAGCGGCTTTTCCAAAACCTCGGGTTGCCGGTCGCCCGGGGGGAGCGAATTGCGGATATTAAGCAGGCGATGGGTCTGGCCGATACGCTGGGATACCCTCTGATATTAAAACCGGACGAAGGGGTTGGCGCCGGCGGCATTTACAGGGTTGAAAATAAACACCAGCTCCAATCGCATTTGTGCCAGATCAAAGGGGAGTATCTCATCGAGGAATTTATTGAAGGCGATATGGTCACCTATGACGGGTTGACCGACTACGAAGGCAGGGTTGTCTTTGAGAATTCATTAATTTACGGTGATGGTATTCTAGAGTTCGTTCAGGGAAAGGACACCTTCTTTTATGTCAGCCGTCATATTCCAGATGAACTGCGCGCAATCGGCCGCAAACTGGTAGCCCTATTTGACATCCGCCGCAAATTTTTTCATTTTGAATTTTTCAAAACCGGTGAAATCTATATGCCGATTGAAATTAACTGCCGGCCGCCGGGTGGGGCCATACTGGATATGATGAACTATAGTGTCGATGATGATCTGTACCGTGCTTACGCCGGCATGATTGCCGGAGACCGGGGGGCTGTTGCAGCCCCAAAGAAATATTATTGCAGCTATATCGGACGCAAAAATAAACACTATGCCCACAGCCATGCTGAGATCCTCTCAGCCTTCGGGCATTGTCTGGTCGAACATGACCTGAACCCGCCCATATTCCAGCAAGCCATGGGAGCTGAAAGATATATTTTCCGTTCGCCGAACGAAGCGCAGATATTTGAAATTGCAGACTATATATTAAAGGACGATCCCCAGGAAAATCAAAGGAATTATCTATGAACGTTGTTTTCCTTTCGCCCCATTTCCCACCCCATTACTGCCGGTTTTGCCGGAGCCTGAAAGCGGCCGGAGCCAATGTTCTGGGTATCGGTGACGAACCATTTGATAATTTGGCTCAGGAAGTTCGCACCGGGTTGACCGAGTATTATCGAGTCGCCGACATGCATAACTACGATGATCTGGTGCGGGCCTGCGGCTTTTTTACCCACCGCTACGGCAAAATCGATCGCCTGGATTCCCTCAATGAATACTGGCTGAGCACTGAAGCGCGGCTAAGGGACGATTTTAATATTTTTGGCGTTCGCGGCCGAGAAATCGATTTCATTCGACGTAAATCCCGCATGAAGGCCAAATTTCGTGAGGCCGGGGTTCCGGTGGCCCGCGGACAGATCGTTTATACCGTGGAGGATGCCCACTGTCTGATTCGTGAAACCGGTTATCCGGTAATCGCCAAGCCCGATGACGGGGTGGGCGCCATCGCCACATACCGGCTCAACGGAGACCAGGATCTTGCGGCATTTTTCGAGTCAAAGCCCGACACCGATTACATCATGGAAGAATTCATATCCGGTACCATTTATTCCTTTGATGGATTGGCGGACCGCAGCGGCAATCCCGTATTCTATACAGTCCACACTTTCAGCCAGGGCATCATGGAAACCGTCAACGAAGCGCGTCATTTATACTATTATTCGCTGCGCGATATCCCTGCCAGCCTGGAGAAGATCGGCCGGGAGTGCCTCAGGGCTTTTAATGTGAGGGAACGGTTTTTTCACATTGAATTCTTCCAGACCGCGGCCGACCAATATGTGTCCCTGGAAGTCAATATGCGGCCGCCGGGCGGCTATACCACCGATATGTTTAACTACGCCTGTGATATTGATATTTACCGGATCTGGGCTGAATTGCTGGTTCATAATCAGACGGCTGTTAATTATAGGCGGGATTATCATTGTTGCTATGCCAGCCGCAAATTCAACCAGCGCTATGCGCACAGCCATGACGACATCCTGGCGCGTTATGGCACCTTCATGGTCCAGGTCGAAAGCGTGCCCGGGGTTTTCAGCAGCGCCCTGGGGGATATCGGTTATATTTTTAGATCGCAAAGCCTGGACGAATTGCTGGAAATCGTTGGGTTTATTCATCAGACAGGTGATTAGAAGCTGTTTGGGGTTGAAAGGACGGCACAATGCATATCGAACATCACCGGTGGTGGAGCAACCACCTCAATCACGATATGGCCCTGAAGGTCTACGGGCACTATGGTAAACCGTTTATCGTTTTCCCCTGCTCCCGGGGCCGCTATTTTGATTATGAGGGCATGGGAATGATCGAAGCCATTAAAGGTTTTATCGACGCCGGCAAAATCAAGCTGTTTTGCGTGGACAGTGTCGATGAAGAATCCTGGTACAATTATGCTGTCTGCCCATCGGATCGCAATGCCCGGCACGAGGACTACGACCGTTATATCGTTGAAGAAGTTATTCCGTTTATCCGCAACCACTGCCGATCACCGCAAGAGCGGGTGATGGCCAACGGCTGTAGCATGGGGGCCTATCATGCGGTCAATTTTTTTTTAAAACACCCCGATGTGTTCGAAGGAACCATTGCCCTCAGCGGTCTCTACCGTCTTGATCGACCCGAATTTCAACTGACCGCAGGCGATTTGCCGGGAGTCTATTTTAACTCCCCCGTAAGTTATTTATCCGGTTTGAATAATTCATGGTACCTGGAGCAATACCGCCGGAGCCGGATTATCGTTTGTGTGGGGCAGGGCGCATGGGAGGAAGAAGCCATTGCAGATACCCGCTACCTGGATTATCTGTTCGGGCAAAAATCCGTCCCGGCCTGGATCGACTACTGGGGCCATGATGTCAACCACGACTGGCCCTGGTGGTATCGCCAGATGAATTATTTTTTAGGACAGCTTTATGGCTGATTCTGGCTGCCAGAAGTTGCCTTGATTTTGAAATTACTTCCCGTCCTATATTGGCGTAAATCAGAAGGAGGATGTCTTGAAAGGGCAGGGCATCCAAGATTATCCGCCTGCATGGCACCCATGGGATGAACCGCCATCGCAACCTGCTTCATCGATCATTTTTGAAGCCTCCAAAAGAATTTCCATTAGAGAACCCAGCTTGGGGACGTCCGATTGATCTTCGGGCAATACGGGATTAAAGGTAAATCGACCTTCCTTTTTGGAAAGCCTGGACAGACAGGTCCCGCTGTCATCCAGGACCTCGGCCGTGCCCGATAACAGAATATAAAAATTCTGAGCCGGCGCCCCTTTTTTCAATACAATCGCTCCTTTGGGATAATATACTGAAATTAATGCATATTAGTTATCGATAATTTCCATATCCAATTAAAGGTTAAGGTTTTGTACACAGTTAAATACCAAACTGTAATTGAATTCCCATCATGTTCGGTCTTTTTTCAGCAAATCCAGTAGATTTCCACTGTTAGCTTCCTCTGCATAGTCGAGCGCAGTTTTGCCTTCTGAATTTTTTAGGGTTACCGAAGCGTTATGTGCTAAAAGAATTTTAGCGATGTCTTTATGGTTATAGTACGCGGCATACATGAGTGAAGTCCAGCCTCTATTATCCTGCCGGTTAACGTCAGCACCATTTTCAGCTAAATATTTCACCAGGCCTGTGTGCCCGTAATAGGTGGCTATCAACAAGGGTGTAAAGCCGTAACTGTTGGCTCTATGAATATCGCCCTTTTCAACAAAAGGCTTAACACCGTCTATATCTCCATACTTGCTGTAATAGAAAACACTATGGCTACATGCACACACCACCAAAAATACCAGCAAAATATTAAAATAGAATAAACGCTTCATGGATCCCTCCTTTCTATGTTCCTTCATCGCTTTTTGATAGGACTCGGAGTTGCCCGCCGTGGTCGGCTTGCATGCGGCACGCGCATCAGGCGGGCTGCTCCGTGTCCCTTTCCAAAAGGCTAAAATAAAAAGTTACCTGAGGCTGACGGTTACATGATTCACCGTCATGGCCGATACAGTATCATCGAATTTCCCGACAGCGACTAGGTGCCTGACGGCGGCGTTTTCATTAAGGTGCTCAGACAGCTCATCCAAAAAATCTTCGAATGTAAAAAGCAATTGACTGTTGCCTTCCGCCACGATGAAATATAAACCTTGCCCGCTTTCACTGGCCTTGATGAGAGGCGGATTCGAAAGATCATCCAGATCCGTCCCCACACCGGCACGGCACAAATGATGGAACCAGCCGGTGCCTTGCAGGTTGAGCGTAAAGCTGTCGGATGAAAGATATTCCACGGCTCCGCGAGATGCCGGAAACCAGTCGACGACCATGACGGCGGTTACATCGGCGACATCTATGATGGTGTGGGCATCAAAGTCGGCTACTTCCGGCGCATGGCCAAAAGCCGTGACAAATCCACGCACTTTTATCGGAGTTCCAGGCACCATGTTGGAAATATTTATGGCTCCGTTATTTACCTCATAGTCTGCGGGATCTGCGTCATCTTCCGCAGGCAGACCCGTGCCGGAGAAATCGAATTGCCCGATGCCACGCCCGTCAATCGCCTCCAGATCAACCCGCAATGTGCTGTGATTGTCGGCCACTTCACCCCTTAATGTGGTGAGCAGCAAACCGGCGTATCCCTCAGATGCATCCAACCGGGTTTCGTCTGCATTTAATTGACCGAAGACCATAACTCTCTGACCAACGGAGATATCACTAGTGCCGAATTCATTTAAAGAAAGCTGACGTCGCACGGTTGTATTTAAACCCAACTGAATCACGACCTCATCATTGAAAATCACACTGCCCTGCGCCCGGATGAGTGTGGCGCCTTTGATGGTCAGCAGGTTGCCCTGGCGGCTGGTGACGTTGCCGGTCACCACATCCATATCGCCACCGGGAACGCTGGAGCCTGCATAAACGTGCCGGGCTTCAAATTTCAGGGGATGTCCTTTTAGATCGCCGATGACGATAATTGCCGTCAATATCTGTAATGAATCTAGAGTCTGCAGTCCCTGCGTGCCTTGATACATCTCACCATTTATCTCAAAGCAGGTCCTGTCGTCTGTGACAACGTTAAGAAGCCCGAAACGCCGATCGCCACCGGATAAAATGTGGATAAATGGCCGAATAATCACATCGAAGGTTCCATCGGTAACATTCACATCTTTGAGCGGCCCGCGCAAACGGTGTATTTTAGGCGCGAGGGGATTCACATCAGCCAGCAGTACCGGCTTGACCGTCGTCGTCGGGTTGCCATGATTGTCAAATTCAACCTGATTTGACGCCCTTAGGTCAAAATCCAGCGTGAGGTGAGCGGGTATGCCCGGAACAATCAACAGCTTGTTGATCCCTTCTAAATGGACAGATAACCTTAAAGTTTTGATCTCCCTGCCGTCTTCATCTATAATATTTTCGACCGGAACCACATCGCCATTCTGATCCTCTACCTGTATGTCTGCATCCCGGTAATCCAGTGTTATGACGGCTTTGGTGTAAAGGCCGGACGGTACGGTGGCCACGGTTAAAAACTCCGTCATGTCGGTGTACCCGGAGAAATCGACGCGCGTTTCCAGCGGAAGTGCATTCACCACAGCACCATTTTGTTTCGTCAACGTCAGGGAAACCACATCGACCGTGTAAGTGACAAAATCCCCCGGGGCATCCGTCAAGCCGATTACAAGATCACCGGATGTCCCGAAGCCTTCCCAGCCGGATGCCCCGGAGCCTTCAGCGCCAGATCCGGAGTTACAACCGGTCAAAAAAAACGGCGCAGTTATAAAGGAAATTACGCATAAAGCTGCTAAAAAAGCTCGAAACAGCGGCTTCCAGTAAAATTGTTGTTTGCATGTCTCTGTTCGTTTAAGCATCTGAATACCTCCTTTCCTATTTCTAATCCTGCTGCAAGACGATTCTTTATCCGCCGCTACCGGTTACCGCGATACGGGGCCCCATACCGGCACGACACCAGGTGGATTTGTTTTATATCACAAATATTTTAATTGTCAAATAGTTTTTAATTATAAATGTTAAAATATATTTTATATTGAAATCAGAAGAGTTGCTCAATACAAATATTTAAATCTTGTGTTTAAAATAAAACAACTTAATATCAAATAGTTGAGAATATGGAGGCGGGACTTGAATGCTGGTTTAGGGTAGGGGAGATGATTTCTGGATGCGCTGATGCCTTTGATCTAAGCGGCGAACTAAAAAAAGGCACTTAGATTAACTCTAAGTGCCTCCAAAAATGGTGCCGAAGGCGGGATTTGAACCCGCACGGGTTTTGCCCACTACCCCCTCAAGATAGCGTGTCTACCAAATTCCACCACTTCGGCACATTTGAAGAAACATACTGATAAAAGGATATACTCTTATTCGGCTGATTTGGCCGGCTGCGCTTCGCTGCTTCCCGTTGCCGGTGGTGTGGTCGTGGCGGGTACAGCCGGGGTTGTCACCGGTGCCGGGGTATTGGTTACAACCGATTGACCGCCGCTGCGATGACTGGAAAGATATGCCAGGCCCAGGGAAGTGACCATGAATATGATGGCCGCCCCGGTGGTGGCTTTGCTTAAAAAGGTCGAGGCACCGGTGCTGCCGAACAGCGTCTGACTGGAGCCACCGCCAAAAGCGGCTCCCATGTCCGCTCCTTTCCCGGTTTGGAGCAAAACGATCATGATCAGCGCAATACAAACGACAATATGAATAATGATGAGTAGTATTGACATAGTAAATTTTTCCAATTATTTAAATTTAACAATTTTGCTGAAAGATTCTGCATCCAGACTGGCCCCGCCTACCAGGGCACCGTCGATATCCGGCATTTGCATGAGTTGGTCGATGTTTTCGGGTTTGACGCTGCCCCCGTATAAAATTCTGATGGCCCGGGCTAAGGCCTTATCTATATTCTGGTCTATCAAAGACCGGATGTACTGATGCGCCTCCTGGGCCTGTTCCCTGGTGGCGGTTTTACCGGTACCGATGGCCCAGACCGGCTCGTAGGCAATTACCAGAGAACCCAAGTCTTTAGCAAAAAAATTATCTAACCCCTTTTTTACCTGTTTGTCAAGCACAGAAAATGTTTGACCGGCTTCCCGTTCCCCTTCGGTTTCGCCCACACAAAGAACCGGAATCAGACCGGCATCAAGCGCTGCTCGAATTTTCTTATTGACCGTTTCATCGGTTTCACCGAAATACTGGCGCCTTTCCGAATGGCCGATGATCACGTGTTGACATCCAACGGATACCAGCATATCGGCTGATATTTCTCCGGTATAGGCGCCTTCTTTTTCCCAGTACAGATTTTGCGCGCCCAGTGCCACCGGACTGTTACGAACAACCTGGGAGACCGGATCGAGGGCCGTAAATACCGGCGCAATCATAATGTCCACATCAGCACAATCGGCCACCAACTCCACAAGCCGTTGGGCGGTTTGAACAGCTTCCGGGGTTGTCTTATACATTTTCCAGTTTCCGGCAATCAGCGGGGTGCGGGTACTCATTTCATTTTCTCCTAAAGCTTGCTGGTTTTGATTTCATAAGCGTAGCGATCCTCTACTGTAGCGCCAGCTACAACTCTTTGCCGACCATCGCGGCCAGATCCACCATGCGGTGGGAATACCCCGCTTCATTGTCGTACCAGGATAGCACTTTGACCATATTGCCGACAACATAAGTGGTCGGGGCATCCACAATGGATGACAGGCTCGAACCGTTAAAATCAATCGACACCAGCGGGGAATCGCTGTAGCCCAGAATTCCGGACAGCGATTCTTCGGAAGCCTGTTTTAAGGCCTGATTGATATCCGAGACGTTAACGTCTGACTTATCCACCGTTGCCACCAAATCCACCAGAGACACATTGGGTGTTGGCACCCGGATGGCAAGACCGTTTAATTTGCCGGACAGTTCCGGCAGGACCAGGGCGACGGCTTTGGCGGCGCCGGTAGTTGTGGGGATCATGGACAAGGCGGCCGCCCGTGCCCGGCGTAGATCTTTATGGGGGAAGTCAAGCAGGCGCTGATCTCCCGTGTAGGAATGGATGGTTGTCATCAATCCGCGACTGAGCCCGAAATTTTCAAGAAGCACCTTGGCAACCGGGGCCAGACAATTGGTTGTGCAGGAGGCATTGGAAATAATATGGTGCTGCCGGGGATCATACTGATGGGAGTTGACTCCCATAACAATGGTGATGTCGGGATCGCCGGCCGGTGCGGAGATGATAACTTTGCGCGCCCCGCAGGTCAGGTGCTTGGACGCTCCATCCCGATCTCGAAATATACCGGTGCATTCAGCCGCAATATCCACTCCCAGATCGCCCCAGCCAATTTTTTCCGGATCCTTTACGGATCGAATGGTGATTGATTTCCCATCGATTTCAATGCTGTCTTTCTGGGCCGTAACATTCATATTCAGCTGGCCGTGGACGGAATCATATTTTAACAAATAGGCCATTGTTTCAGAATCGGTAAGATCGTTTATCGCCACGACATCCACATCCGGATGTTTTAAAGCGGCCCGTAAAACCATGCGTCCGATTCTGCCAAAACCATTTATACCAATTTTTATGCTCATAAATCCTCCTTTAGGGTTTTAATCATCAACAGCGCATCCTCTTTTGAATCTGGATAATATTTGGGTCGCTTTCCGATCAATTCAAATCCCAGTTTCTGATAAAGTTCAACCGCCGGGATGTTTGAAGGGCGAACTTCAAGGTAAGCCGATTTGGCACCCTGCTCAACGCTCAGGGTGAAGCATCGCTGCAGAAGCCAGGAGGCGACCCCCTGTCCCCGCCAGGCAGGGGTGACGGCAACTTTTTGAAGGTGCACTTCATCGCCTACCATACGCAAGATAGCATATGCGATGAACGGACCGCAGATTTCCCCCGCATTTGATTTGACCGCGTAATTGCGAGCGCTTGGACAACCCAACGCAAATTCAAAAGACAGGCAGTCCCAGGGCCGCTGAAACGAATTCTGCTCAATCGCAAGAATAGGTTCAAGGTCGGCCTGGTTGATACTCACAAGTTGCCAACCGTTCACGGTTTAGCTCCGCTTGTTACCTTTTAAAATACCACTGGCCAGTGATATACTCTTTTTGCCAAATACTTCCAGATCAGCTGCCAGTTGGCCGAGTTCCTTTTTCTTACGCATATTAACAGCCTGGATTAAAATCGGAAGGTTGACACCGGATAGCACCTCGATTCGGCCTTCCTCTAAAAACGAATAACTCAAGTTGGAAGGCGTGCCCCCAAACATATCCGTCAGAATAATAACACCTTCCTGCCCCATTACCTTTTTTATGCCCTGGTCGATTTTTTGGCGTAATTTTTCTGCATTTTCACTCAGGTCAATCGAAATCGATTCGATTGACCCGGGTCGGCTGCCGATAATAAATTCAGCCGCCCCTATCAATGCTTCCCCAAGCTGGCTATGTGTAACAATAACAATGCCGATCATAAATCACCTTGCAAATGTTTGATCCGAAAGGGTGAACTTTTGCTGCAAATATCGTTCTGCTTGTAACAGGATTGTCGAGCTATTTTTCTCTTTCAAGGCTGGTCGCGGTCGCGATGATTGATTTCCACTGTTTTTCCCATTGCACGGATGTGCTCAAATATTGCTCTGGCAATGGCCACCGAGCGATGCCGGCCCCCTGTGCATCCGAGGGCAATTGTTAAATAAGCCTTACCCTCTTTCTCGTACAACGGGATTAAATAGTCAAGAAGTTCCAGATATCTTGCCAGAAAGGCACGCGTCTCCGGGTGTTCCAGCACAAAAGCCTTTATTTCCCGGGTTTCTCCATCCAGCTCTTTTAATTCCGGAATAAAATAGGGATTCACCAGAAATCGCACATCCATGATCAGATCGGCATCATAGGGTATCCCATATTTGAAGCCGAAGGAAAGCACATTAATGCGCATCGGCACAAGTTTTTTACTTTTTTGGGCAATATCGAGAATTTTGGACTTGAGTTCATGGACATTGAACTTGGAGGTGTTTATAACCAGGTCGGCTGCCTTTCTCAAGTCTTTCAGCTGTTTTTTTTCTGTCCGGATTCCCTCGAGCAGACTTTTTCCAGCCGCCAGAGGGTGTTGCCGCCGTGTTGTGCTGTATCGCTGAACCAGGATTTCTTCTTCTGCTTCAAGGAAGAGAATTTCGACATTGAAACCTTTTTGTTTAAGCTCATTGAAGATGGAATTGTATTTGTCAGGAAAGCCTTTTTCGCGCAAATCCATCACCAGTGCGATTCCGGCAAGTTCGGAATCGTGCTCTATGGGCAATTCCATAAATTTCGGCAGTAGATCGACCGGCATGTTATCGACGCAATAAAACCCAGCATCTTCCAGTGCGGCCATCGCGGTACTCTTTCCGGAGCCAGAGAGCCCGGTAATTATGCATAACCGTTTATTTTTCACTTTACATCGTTAAAAATAGCTAAAAATCCTCATCCTCCTCATTTATTATGTCCAATATTTCATCGCGATTCGCGGCGTTTAACAATCTAGTCTTGAATGGATCATCTTTTAGGATCCGCGAAATTCGGGCCAGCAGTTTCAAGTGAAGACCCGTCGAATTTTCCGGGGTGATCAGCAAAAAAAAGATATGGGTGGGTTGTCCATCCAGGGACTCAAAATCGACACCTTTGCGGCTGAGGCCGAACCCGAGGACCAGCGAATCAATATCTTTCATCTTGCCATGGGGAATGCCAATGCCTCCCCCAATGCCGGTGCTGCCAAGCCGTTCTCTTTCCATCAGAACTTTGACCAGGTCTTCCTTATCGACCTGGGCGATTTCAGACACCGGAGCTACCAGTTCTTCCAGGATACCCTTTTTATTCTGGGCCTTTAAATCTGCCAGTATTGCTTCTTTTTGTAGGACGTCGCAAATTTTCATGTCATCATTACCATTCAGCTGTTCAACTCGAACTATAAATTACCGAAACCTTTGTCAAAAGTTATCCCGCCGCATCTCCCATCGCTGGTTCGGTTAGGGTGTCCATCCAGGCAATATCGTTCTGAGAGCGGTTTCAGGCGTCTGTCTACCCCTCCGCCGTGCAAGTCTGCAGCAGCAGGCAGAGAAGGCGGCAGTTGCCCGCCGCCTCAGGCGATATCAATCCAGAAAGGCTCTGTTTTGTCGATATTTTGAATCAGCCTGGAGCCAACCGTTTTGCAAAGGCCCCGCAGTTAACCGAAAAAAGGATAGGCTGGTCCGTAAGATGTTTACCTTAATCATGAGTTGGGCTGAATCAAGCCGTAGTGACCATCTTTACGTCGGTACAACACATTGATGCGGTCACTTCTGGCATTGGTAAACACCAGAAAATTATCTTCAATCAAATCCATTTGTAATACGGCTTCTTCAATATCCATCGGTTTATATTCAATATTGCGGATTTTAATCTGCCTTTCAGCATCTTCGTCGAGCAGATGGTCCGTCTCTTCCAGCAGGGATCGATTGCGGTTTTTTGATGCCGACCTGCGGTCTCTTATTTTCTGTTTACTTTTTTTAATCTGTTTTTCAAGCTTATCAAGCGCCATGTCGATGGCGGCATACATGTCATTGGTCTGTTCGCTGCCGGTGATGGTAAGTTTATCACCGGCGATGTTGATCTCGGCGATGTGTCGAAATTTTTCGACCGTCAGCACGACACTGGCTTCGGCCGGATTGTCAAGGTATTTGTCGAAACGATCCAATTTTTCACTCACGTATGATTTTAAATTTTCAGAAGGATCAATATTCTTAAACGTGACGGATGTCTGCATACTTTAAGATCTCCCTAGATTTGTTTGCGTTTATTGGATGGCAGTACTTTCAGCATCTCGCGATATTTGGCGACTGTTCTGCGCGCAATGTGAATTTCTTCTTTTTTCAAAATTTGGGCTATCCTATCATCACTGTATGGCTTTTTGGGATCTTCCGCCAGGATGATTTGCCGGATCTTGTCCTGGACACTGGCTGAAGCAATTGCGCCACCATGCTCCCGTCGAATCGAACTGTTGAAAAAATATTTTAATTCATAAATGCCCTGGGGCGTAAACGCATATTTGTTGGTCGTAACCCGGCTGATGGTTGATTCATGCATACCGATATCCTGGGCGACGTCTCTGAGCACCATGGGTTTAAGATAGGCAATTCCTTGGTCAAAAAATTCCCGTTGATGGCGTAAGATACTTTCCATTACCCTGTAAATGGTCTTTTGTCGTTGATGAATGCTCTTGATCAACCAGGCGGCGGATCTCATTTTTTCCTGGATGTAATTTTCGGCTTCCCCGGAAACTTTTTTACCACGGCCGATGGAATTTTTATAGAAAGAGTTTACTCTAAGCTTTGGCATGCCGTCATCATTTAGCATGATGACAAACTCGTTTTCAAGTTTATAGACGTAAATATCCGGATTGATATACTGCGGTGTTTCATCACTGAATTGCCTGCCGGGCTTGGGTTCCATGGCTTTGATGACGTTAATGGCCGAAACCACCTCATCCATGCTTTTTTTGAGCGCCTTGCAGATAACCTTGTAATTTTTCTTTTCCAGATTCGGCAGATGATCCTCGATGATATCGGTGACGATCGTGTTTTCCAACCCCAGGACGTTTGCCTGAATTAACAGGCATTCCCGCAGATCACGGGCGCAAACGCCCACAGGATCAAATGATTGAATGATTGCCAGAATTTCTTCCACTTTTTCAGGCAATGAACCGCTCGTGTAAGCAATTTCCTCGGCCGATATCTGAAGATAACCATCTTTATTTATATTTCCAATGAGCAGACTGGCAATTTTTTCTTCTTCCTTGTTGGGTTTGGTCATCAGAAACTGCCAGAGCAAGTGATCATTCAGGGACTCTCTATGGGCGATAAAGGATTCAAATTTCGGGGTATCACGATCCTCGGATTCATAATGAACCCGTCCGGGGGTGTTATACTCATCCAGATAATTGCTCCAATCGATGTCCTCCTGCAGTTTTTCGTCTATGGTGACTTCTTTCGTTTCGGAGGCATTGGTGGATGAGGGATCCGGTTGATCGGTTAACTGTTCGACGGATGTGCTCTCCGGTACTTCTTCGAGGGCTGGGTTTTCCTCCAGCTCGGTTCGAATGGTATCCATGAGCTCCAGCCTGGACAATTGCAACAGCTTGATTGCCATCTGAAGTTGCGGCGTCATGATCAGCTGTTGGGTTAATTTTAGTTGTTGTCGTAGTTCAAGTGCCATTTTATCCGCGGGCTTCGTTTCATCCTGGTTAGGTTTAAGTAATTAGCGATTTATTCGGCTCCGGCGACTTGCAATTTGAATGCCAGGACATCCGATTTTCTTTTATTTTAGTTGAGATGATTTAAAATTGCAACCATTACAACACAATTTCATAAAAAGATGGGATCCTGAATTTTTAAGCACGCCTCAGCAAGCTAGGTCATGGGTTGCTACTGTCACCGGGAACCCATTTTTTGAATCGCTGTTAAATCCCTTGTGACGGTAGCCTCGACATTACCGGCTAAAATTATTTTATTATTGTTCAGATCATATTTTAGAGAACTAGCGCATAGTTCCACGGATTCGCCTGAAATTTGAACCGGGTCATTGGAAAATATGATGCGTCGTTCGTGTTCGTAACCCAGTCGCCTGGTTTTTAACTGATAATCTTCATTCCTTACCACAACATTGCCTGAAAATTCAATGTCATTTGTATCGGTTTGTAATATTCCCTCTTCTGCTTCCAGATAAACTTCGCGATTGTCTTTAAGGAAATAAGTTATGAACAGATTTTTTAAAACGGCCTTTTTTTCGTTTTCCATATATTGCGCCGATCCGGCTTCCAGACTCCACTCTTTTTTGCCGTCACGGGTGGCTGTCTGCCGAATTTTTCCCAGCGACAGATTGGCGCCTTCCTTGATCGAGGAGAGCAGCTGCTCCGGTGCGCTGGATACCCTCCGGTATCCGATAAAAACCGCTGTAATGGTTCCCATGGTTACCAGAATAACCGCCAGCAATATAAAGTTCAGTTTTTTATTTTTTTTAAAACCTAACAAGACGATATCCGTTGATGGTTTCAGGTTGCTACCTCAAATTTTTTACATGCCTATCTACCAGATAACCAAGTCCTATACCCTAATACCGATTGACAATTTCGTCCCAGATCCCTTTGGCAGTCAGCAGCGCTTCGCATACTTCTCGCACGGCACCGTGTCCCCCCCGGGCCTGAGTCGTCCAATCGGCTTTTTTGCGAACAAGTTCATGGGCATCCGCCACCGCGATAGATAAACCTGTGCGTTTCATTATCGGCAGGTCCGGCAAATCATCACCCACAAAGGCGGCGTGGTCCGGGCCAATCCCAGTTTGCACGGCAATCTTTTCAAGGATCATGGCCTTGTCCGCCAGGCCATCAAATAAATAGCGAATCCCCAGGTCGTCGCAGCGGTGATGCAGCGCTTTAGAGCTTCTTCCGGTTACGATGCCGACCTTGATCCCGGCCTGGATCACCAGCTTGAGACCGAATCCGTCCCTGGCATTGAAAATTTTGGTTTCGTTGCCGTCATCATTATAAATAATACTGCCGTCGGTGAGGACGCCGTCTACATCCAGCAAAAGAAGCTGAATATGCTTTAACTTTTCCAGCAGGATTGTATCTTTCATTTGAAACGCTTTATTGGAATTTATGTTCTTTTAGTAGCAAAACTTTTTTTATCACGAAAACACGAAAATTGGAAAACACGAAATCGTTTTCATTTCTTTCTTTTCGTGATTTCGTCCTTTCGTGATTAATTCTTTTTACCGGCTTGTCCGGGTTAACTGATGGTATTGTGAATGGTCTTTAACCGGGAGAGTAGATTATAAATGGTGTCGAGTTTTAGGGAGTTGGGACCGTCACACAGGGCTTGCTCCGGGTTTGTATGAACCTCCATGAAAACGCCGTCGACGCCCGCTGCAACTGCCGCTCTGGCCAGCATCGGGGCGAAATCACGTTGCCCTCCCGAGCTCTTACCGGCTCCGCCCGGAAGTTGTACGCTGTGTGTGGCGTCAAAAATCACAGGATAACCGGTTTGGCGCATAATCATGAATCCGCGAAAATCCACGACCAGATTGTTATAGCCGAACATCGTTCCCCGTTCGGTAATCAGAATGCGGCGGTTACCTGCTGAAGTGATCTTTTCCACTACATTGGCCATATCCCATGGCGCCAGAAACTGGCCCTTTTTGATATTTACAGGTTTGCCGCTTTTGGCGACTTCCACAATGAAATCGGTCTGGCGGCATAGAAAAGCAGGAATCTGGATAATATCCAGCACCCGGGCAGCCGCTGGAATTTCGGCGATGCGATGGACATCGGAAAGGATCGGAATGCCAAATTCCTCCTTGATTTCTGCCAGCACTCTGAGGCCTTCGGTCAAACCCGGTCCCCTGAATGCGGTAACCGAGGTACGGTTGGCCTTATCAAAGGAAGCCTTAAAGACAAAGGGCATTTCCAATTTATCAGTTGCCTCTTTCAAATGAGCCGCAATCTCCCGGGTCGTCTCATAATCCTCGATTACGCAGGGACCGGAGATGAGCACCAGGGGGCAGCCCTGTCCGACTGTCAGGTTTCCTACTTTTATTGGTTTAGCCATGTAAAATCAGATATTAGTTGATTCGTTAAATATCAGTTGCCGGTATCGAACATCGAGTATCCAGCGCCCCGCAACGCGCACCTCGTAACCCGCACCCCGTAGTACAAATATTTAGCCTGCACACTGCCAAATGTCAAGAAACGAAAACAGACCTTGATTATCAGCAGGTTAACTGGTAAATAAACAGATTCCATTTTCTATAAACCTCAAGCAAAGGATCGAATATTTCCCCTTGAAAGCCAAAACAAAAAATAGAAAATTGTGGATAATCGCCATCGGGTGTCTGATAATAATTCTGCCGGTGACCTGGTTATTGCTGGTTCGTTTAGAGGGGCAGCAGCCGACCCTGGAATTGGACCTGGTCTCACCCTATATCGGCGCCTCACAGGAACTCACCATTGCGGTCTCCGATACAAAAAGCGGCTTGCGCAGGCTCTGGGTCGGGCTCCTTAAGGACGGCAAGGAAGTCGTTTTACGGGATACCGATTTTCCGTCGGCAGGCCTGCTTAAAGGCGGAAGCTTGAAGGAGACATCAATAAAAATTGCGGTTGCGCCCCTGAAATTGGGATTAAGCGATGGCGAAGCAATTCTGCGCATGGTTGTGCAGGATTACTCCTGGAGGGATTGGTGGAAAGGTAACAAGACCTATATAGAAAAGACGGTGACAATTGACACCCGACCACCGGCAATAGAGGTGCTGAGCCGTGCCCATAATATCAATCAGGGAGGGGCAGGGCTGGTAATTTTTCGCACCTCTGAAAACTGTTCGCAGGGCGGGGTTCAGGTCGGGGATAAATTTTTTCCAGGTTACGGGGGATTCTTCGACGACCCCCTTGTTTATCTGACCTTTATTGCCGTCGGTTATCAACAGGGGCGCGACACCGACATCCGTGCCCGGGCGGCTGATCTGGCCGGCAATCAAGCCGAAAGCAGCTTTTCCTTTCATATTCGCCGCAAGGTTTTTAGAAAAGATCAAATCAACATATCGGACGGATTTTTAAGCCGTAAACTTCCTGAATTTTCGTCTCAAATATCCCAGGACGCCTCAAAATCTCCCGTGGATAAATTCCTGGAAATTAATAGGGAGCTTCGAGCGGCCAATTACCAGGAGATAGCCGCTGCTTGCCGGAATCCAGATCAAAAGATGCACTGGCAGGGCAGTTTTTTAAGATTGCCGAATTCGGCTTCCCGGGCGCGATTTGCGGATCACCGTACCTATTATTACAAGGGCAACGAGATAGATCGGCAGGTACATCTGGGAATTGATCTGGCATCGGTTGCCAACAGCACGGTGCCGGCCGGCAATACCGGTACTGTTGCTTTTGCGTCCGCCTCAGGCGAATTGGGGATTTACGGGAAGACAGTTATTCTGGATCACGGCTATGGACTGTTCAGCATGTACTCCCATTTAAGTCAGATTGCCGTCAACGCCGGTGATAGTGTGTCCAGGGGTGACAAATTGGGCCTCACCGGAAGCACCGGCATGGCCGGCGGTGATCATCTGCACTTCAGCATGCTGATCAACGATACCTTCGTTAATCCTGTCGAATGGTGGGATATAAAATGGATACAAAACAATGTGACATCAAAAATAGAGTGGGCCCAATCCATTACCAGAAAAAAGTGATCGGCCATGAAAAAGCATAAAGTCAATAAAAGCATCCAGGAAATCAATGAAAAAATCAAATCCGGTGATGTTGTTGTTGTCACGGCGGAGGAGATTATAGATATCGTCAAAAATCAAGGGCCTGTCGAAGCCGCCCGCCAGGTGGATGTGGTGACTACCGGAACCTTTGCCCCCATGTGTTCATCCGGTGCATTTATCAATTTTGGCCATTCGGTTCCACCCATTAAAGCTTCTAAAGTCTGGTTGAACAGGGTTCCGGCCTATGCCGGTGTGGCCGCTGTTGACTGCTACATCGGGGCTACAGAAGCGGCGGAGGATGATCCGCTTAATAAAGTCTATCCCGGAGAATTCAACTACGGGGGGGGGCACGTCATTCAGGATCTGGTTGCCGGAAAAAAGGTTCACCTCAAAGCCACGGCCTACGGTACCGACTGTTATCCCAACCGTCTGGTGGAAAAGGAGATTACCCTGCGCACATTGCCCCAGGCGACCCTTTGCAACCCGAGAAACGCCTATCAGAATTACAACTGTGCGGTTAATCTCACCGCAAAAACGATCTACACTTATATGGGAACATTAAAACCCGGGGCAGCCAATGCCAACTATTGTTCGGCCGGCCAGCTCAGTCCTCTGTTTAACGATCCTTATTATAAAACCATCGGGCTGGGAACCCGAATTTTTCTGGGCGGAGCAGATGGGTATGTAACCTGGCACGGCACCCAGCACAAACCATCGGTCAAAAGAAACAAAAAGGGGGTACCGGTATCGCCCGCCGGAACGCTCTGGGTGATGGGGGATTTAAAAATGATGAGTCCGGAATGGCTGGTGGGAATGAGTTTGCAGGGGTACGGATGTTCGCTGGCAGTGGGGCTGGGGATCCCGATTCCGATTTTAAATGAAGAAATTGCCGGTTACACGGGCATTTCCGATGAAGATATTGTTACTCAAATCGTCGACTACGGCAACGATTACCCCAACGGTGTTGCCCGAAGCTACGGACAGGTCAGTTACGCCGAGCTAAAAAGCGGGTTTATCAAGCTCAACGGGCAGGAGGTACCGACCGTCCCCTTGTCCAGCCTGGTAAAGGCCCGTGAAATAGCTGATATTCTGAAGAAAAATATTTCCCAGGGTAAGTTCACCCTTGGAGAACCCCAGTTCACGTTGCCGAGTAAGTGAAAGAACTAATCGCTAAAAAACAGTTATGCCAATTACAAATATTTCTTTTTCGGTTCGAGTCCGGTAATTATGGGGAATAATAGCGGCTAAAAGTAACATGTCCGAGACAATACGTGCTTTCATTGCATTTGAGCTGCCCCTGGCGGTGACCTCGGTGTTGGCCAAAGTACGGCAGGATTTAGAACGGTTGAAAATTCGGGCCCGGTGGGTGCGACCCGAAAATGTCCATCTGACCCTCAAATTTTTAGGCGATATCAAGGCCGACCATATTGACAAAATCGGTGCTGAAATGACGGCGGCCGCCTTTGAATCCTCGCCGGTTACGCTGTCTGTCAGGGGGGTCGGCGTTTTCCCGGGCATAAGACGCCCACGTGTCATATGGGTCGGCCTTGGTGGCGACATCCGATCGCTGTTCGCTTTTCAGAGCCGGCTGGAGGAAAAGCTGGCCGGAGCGCAATTTCCAAAAGACAAAAGACCGTTCAGAGCCCATTTGACCCTGGGTCGCATCAAACAGGCCGCCAGCCCGGCTGTGATCCGTCAAATGATAACCGATTATGCCAGCCTAAGCTCAGAGGAATTCACTTTTAATCAGGTGATATTGTTTAAAAGCGATATGAAACCGTCGGGTGCTGTTTACTCTAAATTGAAACAGACCAAACTAGGAATGACGAATGACGAATCCGCCAGAGGCGGACAAGTGTTGAATTAAGGAATGCTGCCCATTGATAGATTCGAGGTCGAACGATCATTGCAAATCCGCCATAATCAAAACGATGGAGCAAAGCGACTTCCATCATTTGACATTTGACATTCGACATTCGTCATTCCAGACAGGAGGAAATCATGTCTATTGCACAGGATAAAGAAAAAGCCCTGGAGTCCGCCATGGCCCAGGTGGAGCGCCAGTTCGGTAAAGGTGCCATCATGAAATTGGGCGACAAGCCCGTGATGGAGGTGCCGGTTATATCCACCACTTCCCTGGCCCTGGACAGTGCCCTGGGGATCGGGGGACTTCCCCGGGGCCGGGTGGTAGAAATTTTTGGGCCGGAAGCATCCGGTAAAACGTCCCTGGCCCTGCACGCGGTGGCAGAGGCTCAAAAAAATGGCGGAATTGCGGCTTTTATCGATGCCGAACACGCCCTTGACACCGGCTACGCCAGACGTCTGGGTGTCAACTGCGATGAGCTATTGGTATCACAGCCGGATACCGGCGAGCAGGCCCTTGAAATTACCGATATGCTGGTTAGAAGCGGTGCCATCGACATCCTGGTGATTGATTCCGTGGCGGCGCTGGTGCCACGGGCCGAAATTGAAGGTGAGATGGGCGATTCACACATGGGACTGCAGGCCAGACTCATGTCCCAGGCCCTGAGAAAATTAACCGGTACGATCGGCAAAACCATGACAACGGTCATATTTATCAACCAGATTCGAATGAAAATCGGCGTGGTTTTCGGCAATCCGGAAACCACCACCGGCGGCAATGCGTTGAAATTTTACTCCTCGGTCCGGCTCGATATTCGGCGCATCGGCGCCATCAAGGATGGGCAGGAGGTTGTGGGGAATCGAACCCGGGTGCGGGTGGTTAAAAATAAGATGGCGCCGCCGTTTGCGGAAGCAGAATTTGATATTTCCTACGGTGAAGGCATCTCTAAAACCGGTGACCTGATTGATGTAGGTGCCGATGCCGGTATCATCGACAAAAGCGGTTCCTGGTATTCTTACCAGGGCGAACGGATCGGGCAGGGGCGTGAAAACGTCAAGCGCTTTCTGGCCGAAAACCAGGACATGTACGATGAAATTTATAAGAAATGCAGAGAGGCCTTAGGCTTTACCAAAAAGAAAACCGAAGAAGTTGTGGAGGAAACGAAACAGAAGAATTAGGAAGTGGGTATGCGGAACGCGTAACGCGCAAACGGAGACATGAATGACTGGAAACGACATACGCAAAAAATTTCTAGCTTATTTTGAAAAGCATAACCATCGGATGGTCCGCAGTTCTTCACTGGTACCCCAGGAAGACCCCACCCTGTTGTTTATCAATGCCGGCATGGTGCAGTTCAAGCGTGTTTTTCTCGGGGAGGACAAAAGAGACTATGTCCGGGCAACCACTTCCCAGAAATGTGTTCGGGCCGGCGGCAAACACAACGACCTGGAAAATGTCGGCTATACGGCCCGGCATCATACATTTTTTGAAATGCTCGGTAATTTTTCTTTTGGCGATTATTTCAAGGAAGGCGCCATTGAGTTTGCCTGGGATCTTTTGACCAACGGTTATGGTTTGCCGGCAGATAAATTATGGGCTTCGGTTTACCTTGATGACGACGATGCCTTTAACCTCTGGCAAAAAAATGTCGGGCTGCCCGAAGACCGCATTGTTCGACTGGGTGAAGAAGATAACTTCTGGTCCATGGGAGATACGGGACCCTGTGGGCCCTGTTCGGAGATTCTGATTGACCGCGGAGAAGAATTCGGGTGCGGGCGGCCTGAGTGCACCGCCGGCTGTGACTGTGATCGCTATCTGGAAATATGGAACCTGGTGTTCATGCAGTTTAACCGGGATGCTTCCGGAAAGATGACGCCCTTGCCGAAACCAAGTATCGATACCGGCCTGGGTTTAGAGCGCATGGTGTCAATCATCCAGAACGTTGCCACCAACTTTGACACCGACCTCATCCGACCCATCATAGCCAGGACCGAAGAACTGGCCGAAAAACGTCTGGGGGAATCCCGTAAAACCGATGTGGCCATGAAAGTTATCGCCGATCACAGCCGGGCGGCCGCTTTTCTTATCGGCGACGGCATCATGCCGTCCAATGAGGGTCGCGGATATGTCCTGCGCCGTATCATGCGCCGGGCCATTCGCTACGGCCGTATTATCGGGTTGAATCGACCCTTCTTATCGGAAACGGCCAAAGTCGTGTTTGAAATTATGAAACCGGCCTATCCCGAATTATCCGAAGCCTCGGCCTTTATTACCAACATTATCAAAAATGAGGAAGTCCGGTTTTTAGAAACCCTGGATACGGGGATGAAGGTTTTAAACGATACCCTGGCGGACATCCGGGCCCGCGGCCAGAATCAGGTACCCGGCGGTGTTATCTTCAAGCTTTATGATACATTTGGTTTTCCGGTGGATATCGTGCAAGATGTCGTCAGGGACGAAAAAATGGGACTGGATATGGAGGGATTCGACCAGGCCATGGACGCCCAGCGGACCCGATCCAGATCGGTGGCGGCCTTTGACGGAATCAATGCGGCTTACAAAAACCTGTCGGCCCAGGGGATCAAGCCTGCGTTTGTGGGCTACAATTCCCTCAGCGGCGATTCTAAAATACTGGTTATGGTGGCCGACGGTGAAGAGATCACCGAAGCGGTTGAAGGGCAGAAAATTGAAGTCGTCACCGAGACTACGCCGTTTTATGCCGAATCCGGCGGTCAGGTTGGCGACACCGGAACCATTACCGGAGAGAATGTTGAGCTGGAAGTGCTGGACACGCTCAAAGATCCCACCGGACTCATCATCCATAAGGCCCGGGTGATTTCCGGAAGCATCCAAAAAGGGGATGCCGTCAGCCTGAAGGTGGACGGGTCCAGGCGAGAGGCCACGGCATTAAATCACACCGCGACTCATATTCTGCAGGCCGTTTTGCGCCGGGTGCTCGGGGACCACGTCAAGCAGGCCGGCTCCCGGGTTGCACCGGACAGGTTGCGGTTTGATTTCACCCATTTTTCTCTGATAGATACCGATACCCTGGAAACCGTCGAGAGCCTTGTCAACCAACGAATTCGCCAAAACGTGCCGACCGATATTGTTGAAATGGATGCGGAAGACGCCTTTAAATCCGGGGCAACGGCTTTATTTGAGGAAAAGTACGGAGACCGTGTGCGCGTAGTTTCCCTGACCGATTTCAGCAAGGAACTTTGCGGCGGGACTCACACCGGAAGAACCGGCAATATCGGTCTTTTCAAAATTGTCAGTGAATCCAGCATCGCCTCCGGCGTCAGACGCATCGAGGCCCTGACGGGAGAATCGGCACTGGCTTTTATCCAGCAGACGGCGAGGGTGATAAACGATACGGCCCATTTGCTCAAAGATAAAGCCCTGGCTGTGCCGGCGCGCGTAAAAAAAATGCAGACCGATTTAAAAGCCTTTGAGAAAGAAGTCGAACAGCTGAAGGCCAAACTGGCAACCAAAGCCGCAGAAGCCTCGCCGGATGCCGTCCGGTCCATTGACGGCATCAACGTAATGGCCCAAAAAGTCTCCGTGGACACTCCGGCGGCCCTCAGAAATCTGGCCGATCAGCTCAAAGACAAAATCCAATCCGGCATTATTGTTCTCGGCAGCGCCGCCGGTTCCAAGGCCATGCTGATCGTCGTGGTTACTCGGGATCTGACCGACCGTTATCACGCCGGCAATATTATCAAGCAGGTTGCCGCAGAGGTTGGCGGCCGTGGCGGCGGCAGGCCGGACATGGCCCAGGCCGGAGGGGATCAACCCGAGAATCTCGATAAGGCGCTTGCCAGGGCGTACGAATTTGTCGCGCAGGGGAAATAAAAATTTCGTTGAAAATTGATGAGTTTTGGGGGTTTGTCGAATAACGCCCTGGAATGACGAATGTCGATTGATCCGCCGGAGGCGGATCGAATAAAAAAATGCTATCTTTTTTATTTAATTAGAATTAGATCGACGGAGCGCAGCGACACCACCATTCGTCACTTGTCATTCGCCATTCTTCATTCTGGAGCTAATTTCATGCTTGGCGGTATCGATTGCGCCCAGGGTGCGTCTTACCAGCGCCGTGTGCCGGGGTTCTTCCGACAGGTTCATAAATCCCTGCTGCCGTTTTTTGATATTATCGAGCAGGGTGAAATCCGATTCCTGGCCGATCCGCCCGATACCCCGGATCAAAATGCCCAGATGTTGCAGCAAACCGGTCATATAGTGGGGGCTTTCCTTGAGTAAAAAAATCTGGGAGGCGGGGTTGCCGTATACATTGAGAGCACCCTGGATGACGGCCGTGGCCGTTTTTCCGCCGACAAGTGCAAGGAATATGTGGGCTTCCCTTTCCAGCGCCAGTAAAAATCGGATTGGCAGCACTTTGAGATCCGATCCCTCCTGTTCAAGTGACTGGATGAGCTTTTTGCGGATAGTGACGATTTTTTCGACAAACCGTTTTTGTTCCCCGTCAATTTTCCAGGCCAGATAACGCATCACTCCCGGCTCCAGTCCTTTATTGACCAGCAGTACTTCTTCCGGAGTGATTTCAATATCCATGTTGATTTCTTTGTTGTAGGTGCGCAGAAACTGAATGGCCAGCATCAGGGCATTGCGGTCCGGAAAACTGACCTCAGCGGGATCGAGAATAAAGTCGGACACCAGGATCTTGATGGCCTGCTTGGGTTGCTTAATTACATTTACGAGCAACTGCAGTGAATTCAGGAATGGCAAACGATCGCTGCGGCGCGGAATCTCCCTGAGAAATTCCCACAGGATTTCAAATATCTTTCGAGGGTGATCTGCAAATTTGGGCACATTTTTTTCAAAGAGGGCTTTCTGGAAATTACCCTGGCCGTCAAAACAGTTTTTCAACAATCGCGTGATTTCCTCGGCTTCCTGAATGGAGATATTAAACGTCTTGGACAACTGCTCGTAATCCTGGTCCGTAAACTGTCCATCCGCCCTTAAGGCCGTCCTCATTTTTTTGCGGGCCGCGCAACGATCTTTGGAAGTGTCAATCACCTGCAATAGATTGTCATCGGACTTTCCAATAACCTTCTCCTCATCTTCTTGCCAGATTTTAATTCCATCGTCGTCGATGATTAAATCGTCGAGCACCTCTTTTGGCAGCTGATCAATTCCGCCCTGAATCCGCTCAAGCACATTTCCCATTAATTCCCGGCCCTTATCATTGCTCTCGAGGTTCGATAAAAGATCGGTTATCAACTGAAGCCGCCCTTCGAGCCCAGAAAGATCGA